>Ga0116111_1002483_pt1 | contig 11190 bp, 16 predicted proteins | sample June2015DPH_8_10_FD_89720 | JGI IMG/M metagenome (GOLD analysis project Ga0116111, IMG submission 89720) | Peatland microbial communities from SPRUCE experiment site at the Marcell Experimental Forest, Minnesota, USA - June2015DPH_8_100 | ecosystem: Environmental > Terrestrial > Soil > Wetlands... | reverse complement strand
CCAAAACCGACTTGCCACCACAGGAGGCGGCAGGGTAAAACAATCTAGTCCTGGACGGCTACTTCCGTTGGCCGGTTTTGAACTGATAACCGTTGGCCGCTTTTGAAGTGATCACTGAGGACATGCAGCACTCTGGCAATTCCAGTCTTGACCTTTAGCAGCGATGACACTCAGAAGCAGTAAGAGTGGTGAACACAATTTCCCGAGCATCATGACTTTAAGCATGTCTGGACTTCCGCCTCCGTCAGAATTTCACGCCTGCTTGAGGATAGCTGCCTTGACGGCGGCACCAATTTCTGGGTCCTTGTAGACCTTCATACAGACCGGGCAATTTTTCTTACGTTTCATATCAATCCTCCAGCATATCCACGGTTAAGGGTTCAGCCTGCACTCGGGCAACGCGTTTAGCATTCTCCTGCTCAAAACACTTCCGTGTTTCCGCTGTGCTGTATTTTGCAAGTTCAGGCAGGACTTCAATCCAGTATGGATATTCTCTAGCCAAGACTTTAGGGATTAGATTGACCCAGTCTATAGGTTTAATTCCCATATGAGGCAGACGTTGAATCATCAGTGCTTTGATCTTCTCCTGCTCCACAGAGAGAATCTTCTTTGGGGGGGTGGCGGAATGGGGGGCAGTAACACCGACTGTGGCAGGGATAGAATCTTTCGGGAAGCTACCTGTCTGCTGTGCTGCCGTCCCAACAGCTTTGGTCACGGTTCTTTGATCCCCTGTCTTAAGGGGTTGCTGTTGATGAGAACGGATAGGTTCATCTTCTCTGTTCTCTTCTCTGTTCAGGGACAGGTTCAGGGTATCAGAGGGATACCATTGTTTGGACTCTCTGATACCATTGTTCGACTCTCTGATACCATCCTCCGACTCACAGATACCATCTTTTGAGATGGTATCTCTCTGATACCTTAGTTCCTCTAATGCTTTCAAATTCAACTGGTATAGGTAAGTGGGGCGACCCCGAGTAGGTTTCTGACCTATCACCTTGACCAGACCAAGGGCGATCAGCTTGGGCACAGCCCTTTTAACTGAGATCTCGCTACAATGAGCCTCACGGGCGAGCGTCTTGTAAGTCGCCCAAAATTGCCCAGTTTCGTTGTTGGCGTGTCCTGCCATCTTTGTTACTACAGCACACAAGACCAACCGATATGCGGAGGTGCCGGGAAGTATTATCCATTGGACGGCGGTCATGTATTTGAAACCCATAGAGTCCTTAGTCGGCACTTAGGAGGGATCAGTACTCTAGGATGGGCGGAAGCTCATAGCTAAAGGTGGGGACTCGGGCTATGAGAACCGAGCCCCCGATCCGATCTCTCGGATCGCGCACAATAAATAGTAGATACCGAAAAAAATGCCGCTACCCTCATTATCAAAGGCACGATTTCTGAGGAAATCCTGTGGGAAACTCTATTTTCCCTTTCATATCAACAACTTACAGTTTGATAATGAATTGTCGTGACGGGCCGTGACGGCCTGTGACGGTGTAGGAACCTAACGCCGCCCCCCCCCGGCAGTGACGCGCCAGCTGCGGGTATTCAACCTGCCCCGGCCACCGAACTTTGCGTGGCAATCGGTTTGGCGTTACACATGTTAGCTAACTTTGACGCGTCCGGGGGTTCTGTTCCGGGCTGATTCTAATAGCTGAGACACGTGAGACAAGGCTTTTTAATGGTTCTCCCCCACAGTCGTTCAGGATGTCAGGGTGCTCACCGTGAGTGATGTCTGTGCGGACGTTTCGTAGGAAATAGCGCTGTTCTGCGTCGAGATAGATAGTTAGCTGGTAGGAAACGAAGCGTTATAGGTTGTCTCAGTGTCTCAGAGCATACTCTAGGTATCTAATATCCCTATAAACATGGTAGAAAACCCCGAGACAAGTCTGAGACAAGTCTGAGACAAGATACCTACGGGTTGTTTCAGAAGCAAGGTAAGTGATTTAATTTCACTGGTAACATCAAGGGGGACAGTATTACATAAATAGAGGACTCACAAATGGACGTTGAACGAGAAATTCCGATGACAAGCAACTTCGAGCAGCCGTTGACAAGCCGGGACGTGGCAATGCTACTGGGCAGAAACCATCGGACAATCGAGCGCCACGCGAGAGCAGGCGAAATTCCAGCACACCAACGATTAGGCACATGGTATTTCTTCGAGAGTGAAATTGATCTCTGGTTGAAGGAAAGCGTACAATGACACCGCTAGCCATGCCGTGTGAGAGGGAGAAGCTAGTGAAAACACTATTCACACGGAAACGGTATGTACGAGGTTCCCTTCGCAGGTTGAAAAGAAAGACCGGGCCGAACGCTTGGGAGTATAGGTTTCCTGACCGCAGCAAGCCGGGAAGCCCACTGCGGGCCATGACGTTCAGCACGGCGGATTATCCGACGAAGGGTGACATGTTAAAACACGTTGACACTCTACTGTGGAAGGTCAACTCTAACACCCCGCAAAACATCTCTAAAGAGTTGTCGTTCAACGGTGTCTGCAACAAATTCATTCAGGACGAACACTTGCGGGAAATCAGCAGATTGAAGCCCGGTCAGCAAAACACGTACGGTACTTTGAAGGTATCGACGTGCAGAGGCTACCTACAACTCATCGCGAACTGGCTCCGGCCCAAGTGGGGCGAGATGCCGATGAGCGCGGTTACTGCCTCTCTGGTGCACGAGTGGCTGAAGGTGGTGCCGCGCAGCGCGACGACGAGAGGGCATATCAAGGCTTTGCTCCATAGGCTCTTCGAGCGTGCGATGCTATGGCAAATCATTCCATCGCAGCGCAATCCGATGGAGTTGGTCGAGATCAAAGGTTCGTCCCGGCGCAGCAAGAGGCCGAATGTGCTCACACGAGAACAGATTTTGCTACTCCTCAACATTTTTCGGGAACCGTTCAAGACGATGGTGCTGGTTGCTATCTGTCTGGGGTTGAGGGCGAGCGAGATTCTGTCTTTGAAGTGGGTTGACATTGACTTCGAGAACTTGACACTGCGGGTAGAACGAGCGGTCGTGAAAGGCGTCATAGATTCCTGCAAGACAGAATGCAGCGAAGCTGAGTTGCCGCTTGACCGAGCGTTCGCGGAAGCGCTTCTGGAGTATCGGAAGATCGCTGCACCTTCTGCGGACGGCTGGTTGTTTGCCTCTCCGCGTACGGGTAGGCCATACGCGAACATCCAAAGGGTGTTCCGTGAGGCCGGTGTCAAACTCGGAATCCCCCATTTGGGTTTCCACGATCTAAGGCATACTCACCGTTCTATGCTTGACGCTTGCGGCGCTCCTGTAGGTGTCCAGCAGCAGTTGATGCGGCACGCGCAGGTGAGTACTACAATGAACCACTACGGCAGCGCGATGATGGAAGCCAAGAGGCAAGCCAACAGCGCGGCTGTTAAAATGGTTTTCCTTGGTGTTGCGCCAACATCGGGAGAGCTTCAAAATGCCAGCTAAGATTCTGTGATACAGTATCTTAGCCCTAGCCGGAGAGGTGGCCGAGTGGCTGAAGGCGGCGGTTTGCTAAACCGTTATACGGTCAAAAGCTGTATCGGGGGTTCGAATCCCCCCCTCTCCGCCAGTCGTTCTAAGTTCTCCCAGCATAGGCACTTACTGTCCGAGTGTCTCAAACTCCTTACATCAACTGCCGCTTCTTAACGCCCTCAAGGTGCATACTAGGTGCATTTTCAAGAGAGCGCATCGCCGCGACCACATCTGCGTCCGCCGTCTTGATATAGCAAGCCTGCGTTACCGACACACTTGAATGCCGCAAGATTCGCTGGATGATCTCGTCTTGCACGCGGAGCCGATGCAGGTTCGTCGCCAGGCCGCGGCGGAAGGCATGCCACCCATACCATCGCAGCCCTTGAGCCTCCAACGCAGGACGGATCACGGCACGCGCCAAAGCGTCCAAATTTATCGGCTTTCCTCCCGGGCTGGGAAACATTAGACCAGCCCCAGGATTCCCCGACAGCAAACGATGCAGGTTCAGGCGTTCGGCGAGCTGAGCAATGACCGGCACTGGCGCCTTGCTCTTCTTCGTCTTCGGCTCCAGTGCGTGGCCCCTCCAATACGACCGTGAGATTCGGATCTGTTCACCGTCGTAATCCTCCCAACGGAACCCCCGCACCTCGCCTTTCCGTGCACCAGTAAAGGAAGCAGCAGCGACAACGGTTGCAGCCGGCTCCGACAAGATATTGAGCATTTGCAGTATCTCTTCCAGTGAATAAGCGTAGGTGTCACCTGCCGTCTTCGCCTTGGGGATCACCACGTCGCGCATCGGATTCTCGGAGTTAATCACTCCTTGTCGTTTCGCGTACCGGAACACGCCCGACATGAACGCTTTGATGTGTTGCAGGGTTGTGCTCGTCAAGTCGCTTGCCCGGGCTATCGCCTCGAGAGCCCGCTCGCCATCTGCCGTTCTGAAATCACGGAGTGCGATTTCTCCGTGCGGCTTCAGGTACCCCTTCCACATATTCCGGTAGCCATGAAACGTGCTGATCCGCTTGTGCGTCTGCACGAACGGTAGGTAATTTTCTTCAACAAATCGTGTCAACGTCATGCTGCTCTGCGGTGTTGCTCTGCCGTCGTTCAATGGCGCCAGAAACTCATCGGCGAGCACGCGTGCTTCCTTTCTTGATCGATAGTCGCCTGTCGCTTCCACAAGTTTGTGGGCCTTTTGAACGCGGTGAATGGTTCCGTCCGGTAGAACCTGGTTGTCGTAATACCGAACGAGCCAGAGGTTGCCTTTCTTGTACACATATCCTTTTTGGCGACGGGTTCTCTTCATTGAGTCTCCTTTCCGAGAATCCGCCCCGCTTTCCTGTTGCTGGCGTCGATGATACGCCGTTCTGCCCATCCGTCCAGCTCAGGGCTGCCCCAGCGAAAGCGAACGTACTTGCCGAAACGGACGTGGGGCAATGGGTCGGCGGCGCGCGAGCGCACCTGCTCACGAATCCAAGACTCGGGCAGAGCCCACCGGGAGCCTAGTTCCTTGCTGTCGATGAACTCATATTGTGATTGCTGTGAGGCTTGCGTCACCGATTGCATTGCCTTCTCCGTCTGTATCGCCGTTCCGAACCTACTTTTCCCGAACATCAACAAAGGGGGATCATCACTGCGCCCGAACCCGTGCCAGGAGTCGTGCGGCATTGCTGGGTTGCGTGGTGCGCAGGAGTTCCATAGCGCGGTTGTGAGTGCCGATCATCTGAACGACCAGCATGGCTTCGAAGGCGTCGCGCGGACCAATCGACGCCGCAGTGTTAATGCAGAAGTTGGCGGCCTCTAGATCACCAAGCCAATCGCGGATGCTGACATTACAAAGCTGAGTTAGAAAAACGGTAGCCGTTTCGTCTCGAATGGAGTTGCTCCCAAACGCTTTTTCCGCACTGGGTGCGGAGACTAGCAGCGCGCCTGTTGTTTTGTCTTTCGTAATCCTCCACGGGAGTCCCCCTATTGCCAATTCTGCCGGCTTGTCTGGTTTCGACGTGCCCGGCAACGCCAGCACATTCTTGCCCACAGCCTCATCAATGATCCTCTTCTGGAAGGCCTCCTTAAGCGCAGTTTCACGATTACGTGAGCCGGGCTTCCGCCCTGCACCAAGACGTCTACCGCCACGGCCGGAGTTTGCTTTCTTTGCTTCCGTCATATTCCCTTCCCTTGCGCGCCCAGGGCAGCAAGCTCTGAGATCACGCGTACTGTTTTTCCATCTCCGGCCGCAGGGGTAACGCTAATCCATTGGCTACCTCACGCTTGATCGCAGGTGTAGCCCGGACATCGGAGACCAGCTGGACACTGGCCCTATTTGCTCTTGCGTTTTCAATTGGTTGCTGGGCCCTCATATCAATTCCTTATTGAGCGCTCGGGCGCTGCAGGTGAGACTTTAACCATCGAGTCCAGCCCTGCGATCTCGACGAACACGGTTCCACCAACTCGCATCGAAGCGATCTTGTGGTCCGACGCCCACTGCCGAATTGTCTTTTCGGGGACTGCGCCGTTGAGATGCTGATACGCCTGTGGAAACCTGCACCACTTCTTGGGGTTGAAGTTGTCTGCCATACTCTACCGCCTTTCCAAAGATTTAAGACTTGCAAACAATTCCAACCTTAGCCTAAATTTACCTTGAGGTGAACGTGAGGTGTGACATAACCGTGACCAACAAGATCTTAGCTCGAGAAACCCCACCAATTGCGGCCTTTTCTGTGCTGATGCCCGCCACTGATGCCGATCTAGACCCCAAGCAGCCCATGCGTTCGGGGGATTTGGTGCGGTTTGGGGATGGCGATGTGGTTGTGCAATCGTCCGAAAAGCCGAACGAAAAATCGTTCTTCCCCGTGAAACGCTACGTGTTCGACGCCAAGTGCGTGTCAAACAAGTTCACCGCGTTGGCCCTGATGCAGGCGATGGTGCGGCGCAATCCTAGCGGCGAGCGCAAGACCGACGATTACCCCGAGGTTGCCAGCCGCATTCTGGAGCTGGAGGGGTTCTCTCCGAACGAGCTGACCCAGATGAGGTTCACGCAGCAGTTGGAGGCCAATCCAGACGGGATATTGAGTTGGAATCTTCCGGCAGTGTTCAACAAAGAGACGGAGCGCACGCGTTTCGTTTTGTGGTGGCCCCACGATGCCGAGCCGCAACCCGCCATATACTGCGCAGACAGTGAGACAGCTTCCATAGTGTTTCTCCTGCAAGACCAGGTGCGGGCGTGTGTGGCGTGTGGAGCGCTGTTCGTCCCGACTCGATCGAAACAGGAATATTGCAATCTCAGATGTAATGCCCGTGCCAGAAAGGCGCGGAGCAGAACTGCAAAGAAAGAGGCAACACAATGAAGAAATCCGGTGAAGATGACGCGGCTGAGTTGTCATCGTTTCCGCGCGCGGCCCGGCGCTCACTCAACCTGATCGGAAATTTCGCTAGCAACAAGTTCGCCGTCATGGAGCGCCAAGACCAATTCCCCACGTGAGCTCAAGCCTCCTCTCTAGCGACTCAGCCGTGGCCTCAAGTGCGCGCGCGTCTCGCAGGCTCACCACGCTCTCGCGCTGACGAAAATCACACAGTCAGGGTCACTGTTGAGGTGCTACCTATTACCGTCTCGGTTGTGATCTATGTCCTAGCGGGGCTGGAGGCTCGGATGCGGGGAGAATTGCAGAAGGTAATCGAGGAGGGCGGCAGCTTGACTCGTTGCCATCAGTCTGTACAGCTACGATTCGCCCGCGCCTCGGTTTCAAATCGCCGCAGCCGCTCGGCGTCTCTGGCAAACGCTTCCGGCAAGACTTTGATGGCAACATCACGGCCAAGCCGGCTGTCTCTTGCACGGTAGACTTCGCCCATGCCGCCCGCACCGAGAGGCGATTAGCCAGGTCGCGTGAGAGGTCCGCAAGCAGCGCCAGTTCACAAAATCCAATCCGAGCTTTCGCGCGGCGGGCTTAATGAACCGGCACAAGATGTTGTTGTCTCGCATGGGCTTCCCATCTTTGACGGACTGGAAAACGAGATCCGTCGCGTGACTGAAAAACTTACGCGTGAGAAGTACTATGCCGACCCTCGATTCGCGAAGAAGAAGCCGGTGAAGACGGGCAGCCACGTCATGAGCAAGACGAAAACCCCCGATAATGATGGTAGATTCTTCAAATGCAGTTGTCATCAGGCACCAGAACCCCTGCCCAAGCCGCCGTCCGGTCCATCGCGACTCGGGGTATCTCCGCGAACGGATCGGCTGCATTTCGGTCGGAAGCAAGGTCGCGTAGAATCGTCTTAGGACTTCTCATCACGGACCATGGACGGGCATAGATGGAACACCGCTGGACTCGGCTTCGGCATGAAGGAACCTCGCAACTGGCCCAAAACGGATAGTCCATGTTCCCAGCATCAGGTAAACTCGTGCAAGGACATTCCGCATTAATTTAGCGCAACAAGAGCTGGGACGGCGCAGCGTGAAGCATCGCCTCGCCAACTCGATTACGTATCCTCGAACACAACCTTAGTCATGGAGATGCAATGAGAGTTCTATTGATGATCGCATGTCTGTTTTTTACTTCGGCCAGCTATGGTCAGACCGCCGTTGTAACCAACCCGAATACGGGCAAAGCTACCGTCGTCCACAAGAACCAAAACGGTGTAACAACTACGCAAACCAGCAAGGGCACCACAGCCAAGACCAAGAATGGAGTGAGCGTCGCTCGAGGCCCCAATAGCGCCGTCGCTGTCAACCCGCATACGGGCAATGCCGCTGTCGCCCACACGAATCAGAATGGGGTAACGACTACTCAAACCAGCAATGGTGGCAAAGCCAAGACCAAGAACGGAATGGGCGTCGCCCAAGGCCCGGGTGGCACCACCTGCGTCAAGGGCCCGAACAATCAAGGGTGTAAAAAGTAACAGCGATCCTCAGATCATCGCTACCAACTTGCCTGGAAGACCCCAGCCGTGCCCATGTCTCAAGTGACAGTTGTTCTCGCACCGTTTTTGTATTGCAGTAGCAAGGGGATGCACTATTGCCCCGGCACGACATGCGCACGTAAAGAGAGGACTCATGAAAGTTAGATCCGCAAACTTCAAGAAACCGATGGCTGCCGTCGGCCTGGTGGTCATCGGCCTAGGAGCGTGTCCGAGTAATCAGTTGAGAGGTCACATGTTGTAGTTTCCGCCCCATTAAACCACAACAGCTTGTGGTCGAAGATGCCGATATTGCATTACTCAGACACGCTCCTAGGATTGGTTGGGACTTATGCGGTACGTTCCGCTCAACGCGGGCATTCGCCTGCCATAGCAAATGCGAACAAAGGCGAACTCGTCGGGGTCGCGCTCGCAGCGGCTCCGCCACAGGAAGCGTCCAAGCCAACACCGGCGCCAGTCGTCGGGGGCGGGCAATATTCCCCATACGTTGGCGAGAGCTTTCCGAATCGGGTCTACTGGGGCGTCGCCCACGTCCACACGGGCTACTCCTTCGACGCGGGAATGTTTGGGATAACGCTGACCCCCGACGACCTCTTCAAGGTTGCCAGGGGCGGCGAAGTCGTGATGGACAATGGCGTGCGCTTCAAACAGGATCGGCCGCTGGACTGGGTCGCCATCACTGACCATGCCGAGTATATGGGCATCTCCGATCAGATTCGCGCCGGTAGCCCTGAGCTCCTTGCCAACCCACAGGGCAAGCGGTGGTACGAGATGTCCAAGACGAGCCCTCAGGAGGGTGTCAAAGCTGCCATCGAAGCAGTCGTCTCCATGCAGACCGGCAAACCTGTCTTTGACGCCAGCAAGCTCACGGCCGCCGCCTGGGCACACGCCATCGAGGCAGCCGAGAAGTGGAACCAGCCGGGGGTTTTCACTACGCTGCACGGCTTCGAGTGGACTTCCGCGCCTGGCGGCAACAACCTGCATCGCACTGTCGTTTTCCGCGATGGCGCGGACCGCGTGAGCCAAGTCGTTCCCTTTTCCACCTTTGACAGTCAGGATCCAGCGGATCTGTGGAAGTACATGGACACGTACGCGAAGAAGACCGGCGGCCAGGTACTTGCCATCCCGCACAACGGCAACCTGAGCAATGGCCAAATGTATACGGCTGAGACCTTCGAGGGAAAACCCATGGACCGAGCCTACGCCGAAGCGCGCGCCGGCCACGAGCCACTCCTGGAGGCGACGCAGATCAAAGGTGACAGCGAGACCCATCCGTACCTCTCGCCGAACGACGAATTCGCCAATTTTGAGCGCTGGGACTTCAATATGGGGAAGATGGTGCGGGCGGAGAATAGCGTGCTCCACGGCAACTACGTCCGCTCGGCGCTCAAGCTGGGACTGGAGCTGGACGCCAAGCTTGGAGCCAACCCCTACAAGGCCGGCCTGATCGGCGGCAACGATGCACATGTGGGCGTGGTCACCCAGCGAGAAGACAACTTCTTTGGTGAGTTTGCCAACGGATTGCCGTCGCCGGACCGCTGGAAAACCCCGCTCGCCATGGTCGACAATGATCCGAAAAAAGGGCCATTGGTGTCGGTCTGGGGCGAACAAGCCGCGGGCCTGGGTGGTGTGTGGGCGCGCGAGAACACCCGCGAGGCGATCTGGGACGCGCTCAAGCGCAAGGAAGTCTACGCCACTACGGGCGACCGGCCGATCATACGCGTGTTCGCAGGCTGGGACTTCGCGCAGGCGGACCTCGATCGCTCCGACTTCGCGGCGAACGGCTACGACCATGGCGTGCCCATGGGCGGTGATCTCGTCCAGGCGCCGGCTGGCAAGCGACCCGTCTTCATGGTCCACGCGATGCGCGATCCGGACGGCCCCAACCTCGACCGCATCCAGATCATCAAGGGCTGGCTCGGCAAGGACGGCAAGGCGCAAGAGCGAATTTTTGACGTAGCTGTCTCGGGCGGACGCAAGATCGGCCCGGATGGCCGCTGCAAAACGCCGGTGGGCAGCACCGTCGACGTGGCGAACGCGACCTATACCAACACCATCGGCGCCGCGATGTTGTCAGCGTACTGGAAGGACCCGGCCTTCGATGCTACGCAGCACGCGTTCTACTACGTGCGTGTGATCCAAATTCCCTCTCCGCGCTGGACCGCCTATGACCAAAAGCGTTACGGCATCAAGATGCCTGACTACGTTCCGATGACGGTCACGGACCGCGCCTACACCTCGCCCATCTGGTACACGCCGGCGAAGTGATTCAACAGGAGAGACGAGACATGCCAGAACTGAACAAACATTTGCGGGCATCTGCCCTGGTGATGAAGGTGGTCGGTTGGGCAATTATCGTCGGGGGACCCTTGACGGTACTCGGCTACGCCCCCGGCTTCGTCTGGGGGGAACTGTCGGAAGGCTTTCCCCTTTTTGGGCCGCCCCATCCCCCGTCACACCTTCATGGCGCGCACCCATACCTATACATGATCTATGCCATGTTTCTGGCGTGGGGAATTTTGCTGGTTCGCGGTGCGAAGGATCCAAAGGCTGCGGCGTCGCTGTTCGACTGGGGAATTCTCGCCAATTTATTTCATGGGTTGCTGATGCTGATTCAGGGGTGCGTATCCCAGGGCGCGAAGCTGGTCGGCGATCACCTTGTGACCGGCATCGTTCGGGTGTAAACCGTCAACCGCGATCAGTCCCTGGGCGACAGGATCCTGGGTGCCGTCCGCACCGTTGAAAGCCTGGTGAACGTTGGCGGCTGGAATGCCATTTGCCGCAGCCGTGGTGTGGATGTATTTG
>Ga0116111_1002471_pt1 | contig 11227 bp, 7 predicted proteins | sample June2015DPH_8_10_FD_89720 | JGI IMG/M metagenome (GOLD analysis project Ga0116111, IMG submission 89720) | Peatland microbial communities from SPRUCE experiment site at the Marcell Experimental Forest, Minnesota, USA - June2015DPH_8_100 | ecosystem: Environmental > Terrestrial > Soil > Wetlands >... | reverse complement strand
CTGTGGTAGAAGAGATCAAATCCCACATGCTCGTGCTGGGTCGAGCCGAGATCCGACGGCTCATGCCAGGGATCGATCGAGGAACAAAACGTGGTCGTTTGGTCCTGATCCGGCGTGTGCCGCGCTGAGTCGTGGAACCCATTCCCATCCGCAGTGCCGATATAAAGTTCACGGATCGCATAGCCCACGCAGTTGCGGGGATCGGCGGAGCCATGCGAGTCACACGTATTTGACGACCTGGTCATCCAGATGCGCACGAACCGCACCGTCATGGGTGACGAAGTTAGCGGAAGAGTCACGGTGCCGCCCTTACCGTTCGCGATCACGCCGGCGGGAAATGCTACCCAGGAGCCTTTGGTCGGCTGCTTGATCGCCTCTTCTCCTGTCCAATACTGCACCAGGTACTGTTTTGCGTACGGATCACCCCAGGCGATCCGAAGGGCATTGACCGGCTGCGGAGTCGCCAGATCAATCACGACCCACTGCGGATGCAACGAGTCGTCTTCACCCGTGAATGCCTTGCTCAGATAAGGATTACTCTTCCAATAGGTGTTCAGATGGCCATCGGTCATTCGCGAAAAGCCTTGGGTCTCAGTGCCCTCATTGCGGGTGAAACCTCGATGGGGAAGTGGATAACCGTAGGAATGCTTGATGGTTTCGGTGGGAGTCGCGCTGCCGGTGAAATAGCCCTTGCCGCTGGGGTCGCTCCACGTCCCTTGCGGATTCCAATGCCACGCCTCCACCGCAAGTTCCGTATTCTGGCGATATGTCACCGGTTGCCACCCTGCGGCGAGCACAGCCGGCAACGCCGGCTGACCGAAGTACTTCTCCACAGCGGCTGCCGGCATGCGATCGATCCCGGCGCCGAGCGCCTGGGTGGGAATGAAAGAATTGGTCGCATGATCAGGAGCCGCGTCTACCCGAATGGTTTGCGCATAGGAAGTTGAGAGCTGGATTAAGGCCCCAATAAGAAATATGGCAGCGAGATAGGAGCGGTTTCTCTTGTGACTTGACATACCTTCTTGTCCTTTCGAACCTATCCTTTCGAACCACGGTTAAAACCTCTTGCGGGTCTTGTCCATCCGCGGATGCACACCTTCCTTGTAAGGAATGTAGCCCCGCACCTTAGTTTGTAGGCGATAAACCGAAGTGGTCGCAGTGATGTAGAGGGTGCCGTAGTCTTTGCCGCCCCAGGCGAGATTCGCGGGCTGCTCGGGCAAGGCGATGGTGCCCAGATGATGACCCTGGGCATCCCACACCCAGATCCCTTTTGGCCCCGTGACGAAGATGTTGCCGCTCTGATCGAGCTTCATGCCGTCGGGCACGCCGTCATCCTTTCCGCCACGCTCTTCGCCAAAAACCCGGCCGTTGGTGAGTGTCCCGTCAGTGGCAAAGTCGTAAACGCGGATGTTTCGCTGTTCACTGTCGTCGATGTAGAAATGTTTGCCGTCGGGCGAAAATCCTAGACCATTGGGTTGGGTCAGGTCTTTGGTGAGCAGCCGCACATTGCCCTTGTCGTCCAAGCGATAGACGCCCTGAAAAGGAATCTTCTGCTTTTCTCCCGCAACCAGGTCCAGCGTGGGGTCGGTGAAATAGAGCGCCCCGTCCGGTCCGACAATGACGTCATTCGGACTGTTGAATTTCTTGCCGTCGTATTGGTCCGCCAGAATCTTGTATTTTCCTTCGGGAGTTACTTCGATAATCGCCCGCAAGACGCTTGCGCAATCAATCAACCGGTGCTGCCGATCGTAGGTGTTCCCATCCGGATCGCCCAGCGCAATGACTTCCTCCTTTTTGCCATCACCGTACACGCGAAAAATCTTGTTGAGCGTCTCATCGCTGACATAGAGGAATCCGGTTTCGTCCCAAACAGGCCCTTCAGTAAAGCCGAATCCGGTGGCCACCACGCTCAGCTTGGCGTTGTGATCCACCAGATTCCAGAACTGGGGCGATTCGGCTTGCAGTTGAAACTCGCGGGGTGAAGCGGCCCCGCCGGAAAAGCCCGACATTGCCAACAGCAATAAAGCCGCTATGAAACAGCCCCGTGCGATTCTGATCGCCATTCCTCGATTTCCTTCCGCCGCCGATTGCAACAGAGCAACAAAGTTTCCGCCGGCCAGAATGAAGATAGCAAGACGGAAGAGAGATCCGTTTTGAATCTGACCTGCTGCTGTTTTTAAGGTACGTCTGCGGAAGGCTCTCGGCCACCCGCAGATTACGACCAATTTCACTGCTACTTAGAAGAGGAACTTCGCTCCCAACTGCATGATGCGTGGGTCTCTCGCCGAGGTCACCAGTCCGAACGTGCCCCCCTGACTGGGGGAACCCGCATTGATGAGCCCATTGGGATTCACGAACTGAGCATGGTTGAAAACGTTGAATCCTTCGAAGCGCAATTCAAGTTCCTTGGATTCCGTAATCTTGATAGTCTTCAGGAGCGCCATATTCCAGTTGTTGAGTCCAGGTCCGTGGAAGAAGCGCTTCCGGCTGTTTCCGAGTTGACCGAGTTGCTCGGTGCTGAATAGTGACGTGTTGAAGTAGGGCTTCCCGTGGCGCGGATTGGTATCGGCCAAGACTGGTCCGCCGCCGGAAAAATTTGGAACGTCCAGCGGAACAGCATTGGCGCCGATCAGCGAGTTGTCGTCATTTTCGGTCATAGTGATCGGCAACCCGGTGGCGAAAGTCGTGATCCCCGACAGACTCCATCCGCCGATCACCTTTTTTGACCAGCCCGCCGTGACCAACTTGTCGAACGGCATCAACCAGTTGTAGCTGAAAACGAAATTGTGCATCACGTCGAAACCGGAGAGGGCCTCACTCAGGTGCGGATTGTAGGGATTAGTGGAATCCTGCAGGCCGGATGCGTTGTCCATGCTCTTGCTGAAAGTGTAGCCAACGAGAAAGTTTAGCGAGCCGGTGTTGTGGCTGACGCTGACTTGCAGCGAGTTATAGCGCGAGTTTGCCACGGTGGAGACGAAGGGATTGGTGTCGAAGAGCGGCCCTAGTGGCCGAACGGCAGGAATGATTTGTCCGGAATTTGTAACCCATGGAGTACTGATTCCAGTGCTGGAGTCGAATGGAGGAGTTTCGCTGAACGGACCACATGGGCCAGCGCTGTTCGGTCCGAGATTATTCGGATTGTTCAAGAACAAGCAGAGGGCTTGGTTGGTAGGGTTAGCCTCGATTGATGTAACCAACCGGTGCCCCTGGTTTCCAACATAGCTGGTGGTAATCACAGTGTTCGACCCAACCTGGCGTTGGATCGAGAATTCGTAATGCTCCGAATATGGCAATTTGTTCCTGGGGTCGAAAGAGAAGTCGTAGGAGAGAGGCTCGACTTGCGGCCAGGGGAAGGTCGTATCGGGGTTCGTTGGGGAAACGTTGGTCGGAGGATATGGGAACGGAAAGCGCAGTCCTACTTGTGCGCCGCTGGAACGGGTGATGTAAGGCGATTCGAGCAGCGGCGGACTGGCGCTGCCGTAGTACAGTCCGTAGGGCGGGTCGCCCACTTCGAGGAATTGCGAGAGATCTTCCACCGAGGTGTAATACATACCGCCGCCAACACGAATGCTGGTTTTCCCCGGCCCGCCGAATAGTTTGCCGAGAATGCCCGAGGAGGAACTCGGGGAATAAGACAGACCCAGACGCGGTGAGAAGTTGTGCCATCGCGTGGGCGCCAAGGTTCGAGGAACACCGGGATCGCCGGCAACCACATAACCTAAAGGCGCGCCAGGAAACTTTACAGACTGCTTGCCTGGGATAATCGTCTCTATTTTGTTCTGCGTGTCATACCAAGGCATGCTGGCTTCCCATCGCAGGCCATAGTTGAAGACCAGGCTGGAGGTGACGCGCCAGCTGTCCTGCGCAAACAAGGCGTAGTACTTGCTGCGGGAATCCAGGATCTGCGGACTGGCCTGCGTCAAGCTATTAGGAGCGCCAAGCAAAAAATCGGCAAAATCGATTCCGGTTTCCGCTCCGGTGAACGGGTACTGGCCGTTTTCTGCGGCAAAGTTCCTTTCGTTAATCTGGTCGTAGTGGAACTGCCCGCCGAACTTCAGCGAGTGAGTGCCGATCACCCTGGAAAAATCATCCAACCACTGCAACGAGTTATTGAATTGCCGCGTGCTGACCTGCGGAACCCCGATACTGAAGTTATTGAACGTGATGTAAGGCACGCCTTCCAGCTTGGGCGCGACGGGACTGATTCCTCCGGTGGCGGCGTCCCAAGGCGTGACGAAACCTAAGTTATCCAGGCTGTAATTCGATCCAACTCCGCCCTGAGGTTCCGCCAGGGCAAGCGTATTCCGCACGTAACTGAAGCGGAATTCATTTACCGCATAAGCGCCGAAATTCTTGGTCTCGCCCAGATTCACCATCTGGGCGCGCCCAGCAGTGGCGGCGTTGTAGGCGAAACTGGAAGCCGGAACAGTGGCGCCGCCGTTTGGATACGGCGAATTCAGCAAGTAATCGTCGGCGAAGTAGTAGGCAAACAGAGTGCCGAAGCGGGTATTCTGATCGATACGAATTCCACCCTTATCGTCGCGCAGTTTCTGCGCGTATTTCGAGGTCTCGAAGAAATTGTTGGGTGCATTCGGTTGCGGGATCAGCCCGAGACTCAGCATGTTCTTCGCAACGGGCGACCAGGCTGACTCTGGGATCGAAGCGTTAGGAAGCACGCAACCAGTCGTGGGATCGTTGCTCGTGCAACCCTGTGTGTAATAGGGTTCCTGGTCATTGACGGTGTACCCCAAACGGGTCGATAGAACACTCGCCCAGTACGGGCCACCCACCACGGTCGGCACTGTATTTCCGTTTTGATCGGTCGTGGTAAATGAGCCTGCGGAATCGGAGAAGTCGCCCGTGAAGTTCGCGGAGGACGGCATCTGCGTATTTACGGTTGGCGCCTGGGTCTGGCGAGTGGCTTGGTAGTCGACGAAGAAGAACGTCTTGTCCTTCCGGATCGGTCCACCGAATGTTCCCCCGAACTGATTTTGCCGGAAAACGGGCGTTTGGTCGGTAGGCGCCGCGAAGTAGTTCTTGGCATCCAGCGAAGTGTTGCGGAGAAACTCGAAACCGCTCCCGTGAAATCCGTTGCTGCCGGATTTCGTAACCACGTTGATCTGTCCGCCACTATAGTTTCCGTATTCGGCATCGAAGTTGTTGGTGATGATGCGAAACTCCGCAATCGAATCCAGGTTGGGAATAATTGCGGCTCCATTGGTCTTACCTTCCTCGACGTTCGATCCGTTCACCATGAAGCCGTTGGACGCTTCGCGTTGTCCGTTCACCGACTGGTTGCCCGAATTCAGACCGCCGTCCACGGGGCGGTCGTTGACGCCGGTCATGCCGGTGTCTATCGAGTTGTAGGGAGAAACACCCGGCTGAAGCGCCAGCAGATCCGTGAATGCCCGACCGTTCAGAGGCACCGCGGTCATGGTCTTCCCGGCGATCACCTCGCCCATCTGGCTGCTTTCCGTCTCCACATGGACGCTGTCGGTCCGCACCTCCACCTTCTCGTTGATCGTACCGACCTGCAGCGCAGCGTCAACCCGGAGCGCTGAGTTGGCATCGATCACCAGTCCGGTTCTGGTGTAGCTCTTGAATCCAATCTGAGTCACCTGCAAGTCATACGTGCCGATCGCAAGCGCTGGGAGACTGTAAAAACCTTTCGTGTCGGTGGTGACCGCCGTCTTGACGCCGGTCTGCGTATTCAAGGCCACGACTGAAGCGTCCGATATCACCGCTCCGGTCGGGTCCGTGACCACCCCGGAAATGCTGCCAGTGATGCTGGCCCACGCCAGCCCCAATCCCAGGGACAAACATACAAGTACTACGATGCTTGCGCGCTGACGACTACGCATGTCTAACCTCCTGCCGAAAGAAGGCGGCATCAGGCCCCAAGGCCATTCGTTCGGTCATTTTTCATCTAGTGAAATGCCAGTATCGGATGTGAAAAAACTATTCCGCATCAATGAAACTCAAATTCGGTTGGCTGTCAACCTTTTTTTGCTTCTGAAAGAAGAAGTCTTGCGGGGAATCACGACCCGCATCCGAAAGTCTCCCCGGAGAGCACCGCAGCGAAGGGGCGTTAGCGCGCCACAGGCGCTTATTTCCGCAATCCACTTCAATCCATCATTATCGCTTTGCCGGAGCGCGGATTCCGGTCATGGATGACAGCGCAATCGCCGATGCCGGCGACATCTTCACCGCTGCCCAGTGACTTCGTCGACAGATGGACTACAAGGAGCATTCGATGTATTCAGAAGTTTAACGCCTGAAATCCACGGAGGAGAGTGGTCAAGAAGTTTGGAAAAATGTGAGACAACGAACCTATTGCAGAAAAGCGGTTTTCATCAGATAATTCTCAGTTTCATTTACGAAAACGATTTTCAGAGGTCGGGAATCCCCATGGCTGAAGTTTCAAAACTGAGTTACAACATCACGGCGTTGCAGCGTGGGCTGCGTCTTCTGCAACTGTTCAGCGAATCGTCCCTCGGGCTCACTGAGAAACAGGTTGCGACTCTCTCTCTCCTTCCGGTCAGCACCGTGCACCGCTTCCTGGTCAACCTGGAACGTGCAGGTTTCCTGAACTGTGGCGGGGACGGCGTGTACCACCTGGGTATTGCCTGTTTCGCCATTGGACAAAGGGCACTCAGTCAATTCGATGTTCGCCGCCTCAGCCTGCCTTACCTCCAGGAACTGAACCTCCGGACTCGTGAAACCATCCACTTGACGGTGCGCCACGGACTGTCAGCAGTGTACGTCGAGAAACTTGAGTCCTCCGAGCCCTTGCGGATTCACTCACGCATTGGCGCCGCCGTCCCGTTGTATTGCACCGCCGTCGGAAAGGTGATGTTAGCTTACGCCTCGCAGGATGACCGCGACAACGTGCTGCACCAGCTGGAATTGAAGCGCCTAACCCCAAATACTGTCGGAAGCCTGCAGGAACTGGAAGCTGAGTTGTACCGGGTTCGAAAGAATGGTTATGCCAGCGATCTGGAGGAACACGAGCTTCACATTCGATGCATCGCGGCGCCAATCTGGGACCACACGGGTGGCGTGCACGCCAGCCTGAGCATCACGGCGCCGGCGGTGCGTATGCCGGCCAGCCGGTTACGGCAGCTGGCACCGCTCATACAGGAAGCCGGGCTGCGCATCTCACGCCAACTCGGGTATCAGCCAGCGGGAAAAACCGGATACCGTTCGCTGCTGCAGAAAAGTGGCGCCGGGGAGACATCATTCATTGCGAAGGCAGCTCTCTAACAGGCACATCGCTGTAGCTCTCGGTTTGCGAATTGCCATCTTTGTGGCGAGCGCCGGCTGCTTTACATCGCTGAGTTCCACTTGGTCCTCGGCCGCCACCCACTCACCTTGCCGGGTGCAATCCACGACCTTCGAAGGGTGGAAGGCGGAGGAGGTCTCGAATGACTGGGTACGCCTCACGATTGTGCCGCAACTAGGTGGCAGGCTGATGCAAGTGACCTTCGGCGGACATGCCTACCTGTTCGTGAACTCCCAGTACAAGGGCAAGTATTTTCCGCCGGCTGAGACCACCAAGATAGGCCGATGGATCAACTACGGCGGCGACAAACTCTGGCCGCTTCCAGAGGGACAGGGCGACGAACAACATTGGCCGGGGCCGATCTCAGATCTGCTGGATGACGGCGAATACAAACTCAGCGTCTTGTCACAGGGGTCCACGTGCGCTATGCGTCTCGAGGGTCCCGCCGATCCTGTAACCGGTCTGCGGTATTCACGCGATATCGGTATCGGCAGCGATTCTCCGGCGATTTCTTTTCATGCAGAAATGAAGAACTCGACTGGTCATCCGATTCGCTGGTCGGTGCAATCGGTGACGCAATACGACATTGCCGATCCCCATGATCCGGCGAGATACAACCACGATTTCTGGGCTTTCGCTCCGATCAATCCGCAGAGCGCGTATGTCAATGGATATGCTGTACAGGCGGGCCTTGCCGACGACCCGTCGTTTTCCGTGACTGACGGCCTGTTCATGCTGCACTGGCTGTACCTGGAAAACGAGGTCTGGCTCGACTCCGACGCGGGCTGGATTGCCGTCGTGGATAACGCCGCCAAGTACGGCATGGTCGAGCGGTTTCAACATGTTTCTGGCGCGGAATATCCGGGAAGGGCCTCCGTCATCTTTTACAAGAATGGCGCTGCATTGGAACTAGACGAGAACGGGATGCCGAAGTTGCGTTCTGCAGTTTTGCAACAGGCTCCTTACTACATGGAAGCGGAACTCAACAGTCCGATGATCAGGCTGGAACCAGACACTTCCTACGCGATGGAGACTCGTTGGTTCCCGGTGCGCGCAGACAAGGAACTGAGGACCGTGACCCCGGCTGGAGTTGTTCTTCGTGCTCTCGCCGCGTCTTTGACAGCGGAAGGCTTGCAGCTTTCCGGGAGCTTCGGTGCGTTCTTCCCGGGAAGACTGGTTGCTCATGTGTTCGATCTGCGCGGGCTGGAGATCGCCACGGCGGATTTGCAGCCCGTCGATCCGCAGACTCCGGTGGAACTCAAACAAACGATCAAAGCGCCCACCGGTGCGTATCGAGTCTCCATCCACCTCGACGATGAACACGGCCTGGACTGCGGCAGTCTGGGCGAAGCCGAAATCCGGAAACTGGCAAAGGGATCATAGCGTGCGCGCGGCAGTGTACATTTCGCTGGTCCTTCTTGGTTCGCTGGCTCTCGCGAACCTCGACGCCACCGCGGACATTGCCGGCGCTGCTTCCGGATCTGTTTCCGGGTTGATGAACATGGGAGCCCAAATCGGGGGCGCCGTGGCCGCGTCCCTGACTCCCTGGATCGCGTCGCGGCTCGGCTGGACGGCTTCCTTTCTGGTCGCGGCCGCGCTATGTCTGGTGGGAGCGTTCACTTGGCTGGTCGTGAATCCCACGGGGACCCTAAGTCCGGCACATCGACTACCGGTTCGAAGATCCACATACGTCTCGGATCAGACCGAGAGCCGGTCGCGTGTGACTCGGGCAAGTTCGTGAAACTATGGCAAAGCTGAACATCAAGACGAAGCAAGACTGCACTTGGGACCTGGTGAGTCTCGGTGAAGTCATGTTGCGGCTCGACCCCGGCGATCAACGCATCTCCACCACCCGGGAATTTCGCGTCTGGGAAGGCGGTGGCGAATACAACGTCGCCCGCGGCCTGAAGCGCTGTTTCGGAATGGACACGGCGATCGTCACCGCTCTCGCCGATAATCCCGTCGGGCGCCTGGTCGAGGATCTGATGCTGCAGGGCGGTGTCAGTCAGAAATATGTTCGCTGGGTGCCTTTCGACGGAGTCGGCCGTAGCGTGCGCAACGGGCTGAATTTCACTGAGCGTGGCTTCGGCGTGCGCGCTGCGCTCGGCTGCTCGGACCGCGGGCATACGGCCATTTCGCAGATGAAGCCCGGCGACGTCGACTGGAGCCAGATCTATTCCAAAGATGGAGCGCGGTGGTTCCACACCGGAGGAATTTTCTGTGCGCTCTCAGAAAGTGCGCCGCTGGTCGCACAGGAAGCGATGGAAGCAGCCAAGCGCGCCGGCGCGGTTGTCTCTTACGATCTGAACTATCGACCATCACTCTGGAAATCGACGGGAGGAAAAAACAAGGCACAGGAGGTCAACCGCCGTCTCGCGTCGCTGGTTGATGTGATGCTGGGAAATGAAGAAGACTTCACCGCCGCCTTGGGCTTTGAGGTTGCGGGTGTGGACCCGCATCACTCGAAGCTGGAGCCGGCAAACTTTCAGCGCATGATCGACAAAGTTGTGCGCCAGTTTCCCAAAATCTCAGTCATTGCCACGACGCTGCGCCACGCCAGGACTGCAACCCGCAATGATTGGGGCGCTGTCTGTTACTACGACGGCCGCTTCTATCAGGCGCCGGTTCGCGAGAATCTGGAAATTTACGACCGCGTCGGCGGAGGCGATTCGTTTGCCTCGGGATTGATTTATGGCTTCCTGACGGGGAAGGAACCGCAGTGGGCGGTCGAATGTGGCGCAGCTCATGGCGCGCTGGCCATGACCACCCCCGGCGACACGACTATGGCGACTCGTGATGAAGTTCTGCAGGCGATGAAGGCGCAGACGGCGCGGATCGCGCGCTGAAAACGGTGCTCGGGATCACAATATGACCATCGATGATGTAATTCACCGGATCGGAAAGGTTGGGATCGTACCGGTTGTACGCGCGGCCACGGTCGGCGATGCAACCCGAGCCGTCGAGGCCATCTGTGCCGGTGGCATTCCCATTGTAGAAATCACGATGACGATTCCCGTCGCTACTGCGGTGATCGCGCAAGTCGTTCGGCACTTTGGCAGTAGTGTGTTAGTTGGTGCCGGTACCGTCACTACGGCTGAGCAGGCCAGGCTTTGTGTCGATGCCGGGGCGGAATTCATCGTCAGTCCGGGACTGTCGCTCGCTGTGCTTTCGGTTGCGCAAGCCAGCGGCAAACTCGCGATCCCGGGAGCGCTGACGCCGACCGAACTTATGAATGCTCACTCCAGCAGTGCCAAGCTGGTCAAGATTTTCCCTTGCGGGAACGTCGGCGGTCCCAAGTATCTCCGGTCACTGAAAGCCCCCTTCCCGAACGCAGCCTTGATCCCGACGGGAGGCGTGAATGTTTCGAACGCCGCCGAGTTCATCGCCGCCGGAGCTTTTGCTCTTGGAGTCGGAGCGGACTTGGTGAGTGAAGCGGCACTGCGCGACGGCAACCTGGCGAAGATCACACAAACCGCGAGAGAGCTTGTGCAGGCAGTAAGATCGGCGCGGGAAACGATCTCCCAACGTACCGTCCACGCCGACTAGCTTTCACTGAGAAAGCTACTGATTCACCCCGCTTGCCAGGAAACCACCATCTACCACCAGCAAGGTTCCGGTCACAAAACTGGCAGCATCTGAGGCGAGGAAAATCGCCGCGCCGACCAGTTCCTCCAACTCGCCAAACCGTTTAATCGCCTCGGCGTCCATGAAAGATTTAGATTATATCTAATGTGACATTTTGTAAAATTTTATGCTTTTGGTTGCTGCTGCGAGCAGAAGACTAGCGGAGGCGGCGACGTAGCCCTCCAGATCCGACCCTTTCTGCCACCGGTCAAGACCCCACTGGGACTTTCAAAAAACTAAGCGAAAATCTCGTTCACCTTATCCCGCACATGCTGGCTGCGAGACGGCTTCAGGTAGCGCATTGTGCTCTCCATGTAGGAG
>Ga0116111_1002460_pt1 | contig 11278 bp, 7 predicted proteins | sample June2015DPH_8_10_FD_89720 | JGI IMG/M metagenome (GOLD analysis project Ga0116111, IMG submission 89720) | Peatland microbial communities from SPRUCE experiment site at the Marcell Experimental Forest, Minnesota, USA - June2015DPH_8_100 | ecosystem: Environmental > Terrestrial > Soil > Wetlands >... | reverse complement strand
GATTGGCGCCGTCGGCACATTCTTGCTTGGTTGGGGCCTGGTGATGAACCTGGCAGTTGTAGCCCCCACTTCGATCGGCATCTTTATTGCCAGCCGCTGGTTTGACAGTCCAGGAACCGCTCAGGACCAACGCCGCGAGAAACTCTTCCTGCGCCTGGCTACGCCGGTGGATGTGACTCGCGAGCTAGCCGGCTCCGTCGACCAAACCACGCGTGTCTTTCGCTTCCTCAGCCGGGCAACCGGCGCCGTCGGCCTGCTTTCCCTGCTGCTTTTGTTTACGGTTGCGGCCTCAGACCGTGGTGTGGTCATCGCCTACTCCGCAATCACTCTGATCGTGGCGTTCGCCTTGACTTTTATCCGCGGGGAAGAGCCGCCAAAATTGTCTACAGCGGAGCAAGTGCCTGACCAGCGTGTCTGAATGGTCCTGTGGATGAAGGTTAGCATGAACTGGGTCTGAGACTATTTCTCCCGCAAATGCCAACTATCCGTTTGGGTGACGGAACCGTCGCGGTAACGATGGACGACTCCAGTCCAGAGAATTTTCGCAGGGAATCGCCATTTCTTCACTCATGAAAGTTAGCCGTCGCGATGAACGCGAGGAGTACGTAAACATCTCCTGGCCGCAAACTTGACCACTACCCACGGTTGTGCAATCTACCAATTGGATATACAGTTGTGCATCATGGTAACAGCTTCTGTGAAAGCTAAGAAAAAGCCGAAATCCTGTGCTATGACTTCAACATTGCGCTGTTTCCAGGTGCTGGAACTGTTCGCAGAGGAGCCATTTGAGCGAAGCGCATCGGATATTGCGGAGATACTGTCCACGCCAAAAGCCACGGCGCATCGTCTGTGCACAACCTTGGTTGAGAGTGGCTTTATTCAACGTGTTCCCGCCTCCAAACGTTATCGCCTGACTCCAAAATCATTGCGGGTAGGATCCGGCTACCTGCGCCATTCGGCCATTTACCGTGCCGCCTTTTTCCCGATGCAGGCCTTGTCAAAGCAGATTCCCGGCACCGTTCAACTTGGCGTGCTCTCAGAAGACAGAATCATGTTCATCCATTCTGTTGGCTATCCCAGATCGATTGATGCGTTTGCGGATGTGGGTTTGCAAAGAGCGCTCCACGCAACGGCCGCGGGTAAATTGTTTCTTGCCGACATGCCGATGGATAAAGTGGAGGAACTGATGTCGCATGGAACAAAACAATATACAGGGCGCACGATCGTGACCTTTGCCAGTATGAAGAAGGAACTCCTTGAAATAGCAGCCAAAGGGTATGCGGTCAACGACGAGGAGCTTTTGCCGGGGTACTATTACATGGCTGCACCTGTGTATGACGCCAGCGGCACCACGGTGGCCACAATCAGCATCACCATCTCAACCGACCTGGCGCATCAGGGAAAGGAAGTCACCTACGCGGCGTTGCTCTGTGAAACAGCACAGAAAACATCTATCCCGCTAGGTTATTCCCCCCTCAAATAGAAATAGATTCAAGTGATCGCTCCCTCAGTACGGTAATGCTGTTTTGAGCCTCGGGTCTGGAGCGAGCCGGGAACATTCAGGCTATTTCAACAGATCGATGTAGTTGATAACAGCGGAAGCGAATAGCAGCCCGCCAATCCACCAGCGCAAGAAGGGAATGGCACGTGCGGGAGTCGGGTTTCGGCGGTCGCAATGGGCAGCAGATGGGAGATGATCTAACGCCCTACCGTCACCTGTTCTTTGTCCCTCAATTCGTTCTGTAACTCCGGGCCCAACAGCGATGCCGAATTCTTGTCCAGATATATGGTGGCGTTAGGGTGCGCGCGCAGAATAGATGATGGCTTCATGGGACTGATACTGCCCTCAAAGCACAGTTTAACGGCTTGTGCTTTGCGGGTGTCGGGCGCGACCGCGAGAATCTCCTTTGCTTTCAGAATCTGGCGCACCGACATGGAGATCGCCCGCTTCGGCACTTGCGAAATGTCAGTGAACCACGCCTCGCCCACCTGCTGCCGGCGGCAGGCCTCGTCGAGCTCTACGATGATGTATGGCACTTCTGTTTCGAAGTCCGCGGGAGGGTCGTTGAAAGCGATGTGCCCGTTTTCGCCAATACCGAGAAAGGCAATGTCAATTGGCGCCGAAGCCAGGTCTTTGCTCACATCGCGCATGGCCTGCACAAGATCTGCTGCATCGCCTTCGAGCAAGTGATAGCGGAGCATGCCGGTCTTCCGGATCAGTTGTTCCAGCAACATCTTGCGAAAGCTCGCCGGATGCGTGACCGGCAACCCGACGTACTCATCGAGATGAAAAGTCTCAACCTTTTGCCAATCGATGCCCGGCATCTTGGTGAGCGCGTCGAGGAACTCAAGCTGCGATGCCGCGGTTGCGGCGATGATCCGCGCCTGGCCATTTTCTTCGATTGCCCGGCGGATTGCGGCAGCGGCTTGCTCCGCCGCTGCATTGCCCAGGGAAACTTTGTCGTTGAACACTTTTATTAGCATGATGGACATCTCCGGCGGCAGCCATATTTCTTATTCCTGCCGTATGGCATTATAAATCCATAGAGGCTGTTCTCGAAGCGCGCCAAAAATGGAAACAAGCTTCACTTTGTAAAAACGAACCGCTACTTCGATGGCACTGGCGTAAGCGCCGCGTTTTGTTGTAACATCGTCACCGCCAGAATGGCGAATGTACGAAAGGGGTCCAAATTCCATGGATTGTTCATCCTTCATTGCTTCTCTCTGCTCTCTCAGCGTGATTGTCTTGACCCCGATTCCGATCGGCGCCCAAACCGTGCGCGTCGATGCAACGCCCAGTCATGTGCTGAACAAGTTCAGCCCTCCGTATGCGCTGGGTTCAACCGTGGACCGGGTGCCGAGCAATGCCACCGACATGTTTTTTCGCCCCGACCAGATCAAGCAGGTCCTTTCGGCGGGGTGGGGCGCGATCAGTTACCGGCAGGAGACCGAGTTGTCGGTCCAGGCATGGCATTGGAATCCCCAGGGCGTCTGGAGCGAGCCTTCGGGCCAAGGATATTTCATTGGAGACGCCACACCCACGCAGGAGATGATCCGGCACTCCTATGGCTATTCTCTTCCACACCAGGGATCCACGCGAAACAACGGGTTGGGAATTGCGGGGATAGTTGATAACTTTTCGCGGATGGATGACGGCGACCTCAACACCTACTGGAAGAGCAATCCCTATCTGGCGAAGACATTCACCGGCGAGGACGACTCGCTGCATCCGCAGTGGGTGGTGATCGCTCTGGACAAGCCGCGGGAGGTGAACTCGATCCGTATTGCCTGGGCCGAACCGTATGCGCGGGTTTACCAGGTGCAGTACTGGGTTGGCGACGGCGATGCCATGTATGAACAGGACAAAGGACAGTGGAAGACCTTCTCTTCCGGGGACGTGAAAGATGGAAAAGGCGGCACTCCCACGATTGACCTCGCTTCATCGCCGGTAAGCGCGAAGTTTATCCGCGTTCTTATGACGCAATCGTCGAACACCTGCGATACTCACGGTTCCAGCGACATACGCAACTGCGTCGGATATGCGATTCGCGAACTTTATCTAGAACTGGTTGCATAAATGGGTACGGCCTCAAGAGAGTGACTTTCGCATGAGACGGGTTTATTGATGAGCTTCTTCTATGAAGAAGCGTCCTGTGTTGCTGAGCGAAGCGCAGTGGTCGGTGTTGGCTCCGTTATTTCCTGAGCCGAAGCAGCGTAAAGATGGACGAGGCCGACCTTGGGCTACGAATAAGTCGTGTTTACTGGGCATTCTCTGGATTCTTCGCACCGGAGCCCGTTGGCGCGATCTGCCGGATGAATATCCGGACGGTTCTACTTGTTGGCGGCGGCTGCGGATGTGGGAAGAACAGGGTGTCTGGCTGCGCGCCTGGCAAAAGCTGCTGGCGCAGATGGACGAGCGCGGACTGCTGGACTGGGAAGAGGCATTTCTGGATGCCACCTTCGTCACCGCGAAAAAGGGGGCCTCGCAGTCGGCAAAACACGTCGCGGGAAAGGTACAAAGTGCGTGGTGGTGGTCGACGGCTGCGGTGTACCTATCGGAGCGCAACTTGCGTCCGCGCAGATTTCCGAACACCGGCTCGCGGAAAGCACGCTCGGAACAGTGAAGGTGCCGCGTTGTGGCCGTGGACGCCCGCGTTCCCACCTGCGGCGGGTGATTGCCGATCGTGGATATGACTCTGATCCACTCCGCTTGCGGCTGAAACGGCGCGGCATCGAGTTGATTGCTCCTTACCGCAGCAACAACCGCCAAAGGCGCTTTGAAGACAAACGCAAGCTGCGTCGTTATCGCAAACGCTGGAAAGTCGAGCGCACCAATGCCTGGCTGCAGAACTTTCGCCGCATCCAGATCCGCTACGATCGCATCCTGGCCGTCTTTCAGGGCTTCTTTCACTACGCTTGTCTCCTCATCACATTGAGGCATTTATGCAACTAGCTCTAGGAACCATCAACGATAAAGGCGAATTTACCGATCTGCTGCACCACTCCCCGGATCAGAAGCAGACGTCCACGTTCTGTTCCTCGGTGGATCCGTGGCACCGGCCTTCTGATCTCTACGTCGCTCCCGATCGCATTGAATCGGGCGACGAACCGGGTTTCGATCTATTCTTCACTAGCGGAATCACTCGCGGCCTTCCCGCCATTATTCCTGTCGCCGTGGTGTATAGCACGCCTGAGGACGCTGCCGCGCAAATGACCTATATAGAAAAACGCGGCTATTCCGTGGCAAAGATCGAAATGGGCGAGGAAGTTGACGGCCAGTACATGCTTCCCGAGGACTACGCCGCTCTGTACCTACAGTTCGCCACCGCGATGCACCGGGTCGATCCGAACCTCAAGCTGGGAGGTCCGGCGTTTGAAGGCGTCGATGAGGACATCAAAACCTGGTCCGATGCGCAAGGCCGTACGTCGTGGTTCGGCCGTTTTCTCGATTATCTGCAAGCCCATGGCCGCATACAGGACCTGGCCTTCATGTCGTTTGAGCATTATCCCTATAGTGGGGATGCGGCAGGGACAAACTGCGACACGCCCTGGAAGGATATTTATCGGGAGCCGGAGCTGATCACTCACATCATGCAGGTGTGGCGGGATGACGGCCTGCCGGCGGGCATTCCGCTGCTCGACACTGAAACCAACGCCCACGGTGGCGAGGCCGCTGTCGATATCTTTGGAGCTCTGTGGCTGGCCGATTCCTTCGGAGGCTTTCTGACCGCTGGCGGCCAATCGACCCACTATTACCACGATCTTCCCTACTCCCCGCCGCATGCCAACTGCGCCAATAGCTGGGGAACCTATCACATGTTCATGGCTGATGAGCATTACGAGATTCAGCGGAAGACCGCACAATTTTACGGCGCGCAGCTGATCACGCAGGAATGGGCGGAACCGAAAGACGCCGAGCATCGCCTCTTTCGCGCCGCCAGCGATGTGAAGGATGCCGAGGGGAATGTTCTGGTAACGGCATACGCACTCCAGCGTCCGGACAGTCAGTGGTCGCTCATGCTCGTCAATAGAGATTATGACCATCCCCATCAGGTGCAGGTGGTCTTCCACAACGACAAAGACAATCGCGATGACTCTTTCTCCGGCCCAGTTACCATGATCACCTTCGGTAAGGCCCAGTACCAGTGGCATCCCGATCGCAAGAAAGGCTATGCCGATCCCGACAACCCGCCCGTTAAGGTCACGCTTGCCGGTGGGCGGAACGCGATATACACTTTGCCGGCGGCGTCGCTGACCATCCTCCGCGGGAAACGTTGATTCGCGGAAGAGCGCTCATCCCAGCCTGCTGGAAATCGTCTTATCTTGTGTGCCGCAATCGGCGCTAATTCATTTGTGCCGGCAATCAGGAGCTTAGCTCCGTGAGTGCAATGAGCGGCTATAATGATGCGGGTCACAGCAGTAACCATGCCAGCCGTCCCGCGGCGAGTGGCACACATCTCAATTCAGGCCCCAAAAAGAGAATCCCAGGTCTCGAGGTTGCGGCCTGGGATTCCGCATTATCCCCTCTTACTCCCCGCCTACCACATGCGCAGGTCACTGAAAAAATCCAGATTTGCGTAAGGAACATTCGGTAGTTCGAGTCTCACGCCCACACGTTCGCTGCAAACGGTAGCGCGAAGCAAAGATATTTGTCACAAATGCAATTGTGTTGACGAAGGATTCCCACCGCAATATGGTGATAAGCAGCAAAATCATACGAAGGTCGCAACCCTGTGAAAAAATACGCAGCAATCTTCGCGGAGTGCGCGATCGCATTCTGCATGGTGAGCCAAATGGCAAGCCAAACGGCGCGCGCGCGCGAATTCAGTGTTGTCGGCCCCGGCGGCGGCGGCTCCATGTTCAACCCCGCCATCAGCCCCCACGATCCCAGCGAGGTGCTGGTCAGATGCGATATGACGGGTGTCTATATCACCCATGATGCCGGCCGCTCCTGGCGCATCTTCAATCTGCGCGGCGCGGTTCGCTTTTTCGCCTTCGATCCGGTGCGGCCCCGCGTGATCTATGCGGCCAACCATGCTCTGTGGCGCAGCACGGACAATGGTGAATCCTGGAATTTGGTCTGGCCGAAGCCCTCCACGGTCACTGGCGTGCGCATGAACGAGGACCATGCCGATGAGGCCATCCTCTCCAATGCCAATCCCCTGGGAGAGATCGTGGGGCTGGCCATCGATCCCGCTAATTCGCACATCCTGACTGCGGCAGCGGTCAAAGACAAAGCGGCCGCACTCTATACGTCCAAAGACGATGGCCAAAACTGGGAGAAGGAGACGGCTCTACCGGAGGTTCCGCATGGCAGAAATGACGCGGGCTTCCTGGAGAAAATCTGGATCGATCCTCACTCCGCGGCGAGTGACCGCGACATATACGCCGCCGGCGAGCACAGCGTCATGGTGCGACATCTTGGCAAGTGGCAGAATCGGCCTGCTCCAGCCGGCGTTGACTTCGCCGATGTCAGCGCCGGCTTCTCTTCCCCGCATGGCGTCAGGTTGTATGCCGCAGCGGACGCGGGTGTGTTTGTATCCAACGATGGCGCCGCAACCTGGACTGTCGCCTCCTTTCCCGGCAAGGGCGCACAGACTCGTGCTATCGTTACCAGTCTGAATCATCCTGAGACCGCTTATGTCTCCTACAAATATCTTCAGCTTGACGGGAAAACCTGGCTGGGGGTCGCTAAAACGAGCGATGGCGGCATCACCTGGACTCTGGCCTGGAAGGACGAGTATGGGATGGATCTGATATTCCCGGATGCGCCGAACATTCATGACGCATGGCTCGAGGCACTTGGCACTGAATGGGGAGACAATCCACGCGGGCTGGCCGTATCCGCGCAAGATCCAAACGTCGCCTACAGCACGGACGATCGCACCATGAAGACCACAGACGGCGGAGCAAACTGGTACGCAGTCTATTCCAAAAAGGTGCCGGGCGCAGGTTGGACGACCACTGGCCTCAACGTGACCACCACTTACGGCTATCTCTTCGACCCCTTCGATGTGCGCCGGCGCTTCATCCTCACCACGGACATTGGCCTGTTTCGCAGCGAGGATAACGGTCGCTCGTGGACTCGTTCTGTGGATGGCGCTCCCGATCATTGGACCAACACCACCTATTGGATGGTCTTCGATCCCGCCGTGCGCGGCAAGGTGTGGAGCGCAATGAGCGATGTGCATGATCTGCCCCGGCCAAAGATGTGGCGTAGGGGCGACGTGACAAAGTACGTGGGCGGCCTGTGCGTTAGCCTCGATGGCGGCCGGACGTGGAAAAAGTCGAACCAGGGAATGCCTGAGACGGCTCCGACCCACATCCTGCTCGATCCTTCCAGCCCGGTGGGCAAGCGGGTTCTTTGGGTCGCCGCCATGGGCCGTGGGGTTTACAAGAGCACCGACGACGGCGTTACATGGACGTTGAAGAACAATGGGATTGCGCAGCAGGAGCCACTTGCCTGGCGCTTGGCTCGCGCCTCCGACGGTACCCTCTACGTGGTGATCGCGCGGCGCAGCGATGATGGAAGCATCGGCACGGCCGGCGACGGAGCCATCTACAAATCCACCGACGGCGCTGAGTCCTGGACGCCCGTGAATCTGCCCGCCGGAACCAACGGACCGAACGGTCTGGCCATCGATCCGCAGGATCCCCAGCGCCTGTACCTCCCGGCATGGGGCCGGGCGGCCGGGATGGAGGGTGTGGGCGGTGGAATCTTTCTCTCCACCGACGGAGGAAAAACCTGGAAGACCGTCCTCGATCGCGACCAGCACGTCTATGACATCACGATTGAGCCGAGCAATGCCAATACTCTCTATGCTTCGGGCTTTCAATCCTCCGCGTGGGTTTCGAAAGACTATGGAGAACACTGGACGCGCATTCCCGGCTACAACTTCAAGTGGGGCCATCGCGTCTCGCCCGACCTGGTGGATCCCAGCATGATCTACATCAGCACCTTCGGGGGCAGCGTGTGGCACGGTTCATCCGCCGGCTCCAAAGGTCATGCTGACATCGCCACTCCTGCCCTGCAGCCTGGACAGTGATCGTAGGAAAATGCGATGAACCGACGAGAGACATTGAAGGCCGCGGCCCTGCAACAGAAACCAGTTCCATCCATCCTTGCGCACGGGCCGGACGCAAGGATGGAAAAACCTTCAAGGGGGAACCGGTACTATGGCAATAAATCGACGTAACTTCATTGGCGGAGCGATTGCAGCGGCCTCCGTTTCACCATTCGCGAGCAAGATGGCAATCGCTGCTCCTGGTGCTAGTCCTGATCTTCTTCCTTGGCCGCAAGGCTGGCTGAGGAAGGGGCTGATCAATGCGGGTGGCACCCATGAGCCTTACATCTTCGTTGTGCGCCGCGGCGGTCAGCGTCTTGACGTGCGGCAAAACAGCGATTATGAGCAAAGTGAAGAGTTGATTCGTGGGCTCCATGATTCAGGCGTAGAAGTCTTTCATACGCATCTCTACAAAGGCTTCGGCATGGAGGCCGAACGCGAAGGGATGGAGGAGACGCGCAAAGCCGTCCAGATTGCTCACCGGCTGGGCATGAAGGTCGATACCTATATCCAGTGGAACAGCATGATGTACGAAACCTTCTTTGCCGAAGAGCCCAGGGCTGCCAACTGGATTCAGCGCGACGTTGCTGGACTTCCCATCCTTCTTACCTACGGCTACCAGCAATCGTTCCGCTATCGGCCCTGCTTCTCCAATCAGGACTACCTCGACTACCTCAAAAAAGTAGTCCGGTATGCCATCGTTGAGGCGAAAACCGACTTTATCCACTTCGACAACTTTGATTACAACGCCGAGCCGGATTCCTGTCACTGCGACGCCTGCAAAGCCGGATTCAGAAAGCGCCTCAAGACCAAGTACAGCGCAGCGCAACTGCGGGAGAGGTTCGGTTTCGAGCGGGTTGACTTTGTGAATCCGCCACAGTGGAACTCGAGTAACCGGCCTGAGAAAATGCAGATTATCTATGATCCCGCCATCCAGGAGTGGATCGATTATCGCTGCCAGACGTTGGCAGACGCGCTTGAACAAATGTCTGATTATGCGGCCTCGTTGAACCCGGAAGTGGCTTTGGAAACCAATCCGGAAGGCATCAACGGTGAAAACCGTACCTGGGTGGCGGGTATCGATCACTCTAGAATTCTCAAGTACACCAAGGCGTTTTGGAGCGAAGAGGAAGAGATCATTGGTCTTCATCCGGATGGCCGGCTAGTCTCGAGAATTCGGAGTTACAAGCTTGCCCGGGCATGCTCGAACATTCTGATGACCTACATAGAGGCTCCCCCTCTGGCCTTTGCGGAGTCTCTTGCATTCAATCAGACGCCGGGATTTGTAGGAGAGTACCCTTTATCGAAAATAACTCGCGAATATATCGAATTTTACCAGCGGAACAGGGATAGATACGAAGACGCGGAAGATTTGGCCAATGTGGGGATCTTGCGCCCGTATGCTTCATTAACCTATAACAATGCGGCTGTGCAACTTTGCACCGTGCTTGTCGAGCAGGCTCTGATCGAGGCGGGCGTTCCCTTCGATCATGTCTTCGATGATGGACTTCGGGATCTCGCTAAATACAAGGTGCTGATCCTTCCAAACTCCGAGTGCCTTTCCGATGAACAGATAGCGCTTCTTCGTAGTTATGTCGAGCGTGGCGGTGCTCTGGTTGCGATCGGACAGGCTGGACAATACGATGAGTGGAGACGCGTCAAGGTCGCGCCCGGCCTGATCGGCCTGGTCGATGATCAGAAGCCGGTTCTGGATTATCAGGAGGACGTGGAGTTCCAGGTGGGCGTGGCGTGGCCGTCATCCAGAAAGACGGTGGGCCGTGGAAGAGTGGGCTACATGCCAACGGTGGAATACGATGGCGTGCTTCCCCCTCATAAACCATACTTCGCAATCAGGAGCGAGTTCTGGAAGCGCCCAAAGAATTGGAAGGAGCTTGTTAAACTCGTGCATTGGGCCGCACAGGACCAGCTGCCGATCAAGCTGGATGGGCCGCGAGGGATGGTTGTCAATTACACAGGTCAGCCATCGAAACAGCGCGCGTTCGTTCACCTTCTAAATTACGCCCAAACCGTAGCTGCAACCGCAAAGCCCATCAGTGTCGGCGTTCGGCTGCCGGACAATCGGCAGGCGTCCAGGATCACGGTATATACTCCTGGCTCGAAAGCCGAGCAAACGATCAATTTCAGCAAGGACGGGGCTCTGACGTTCTTCAGGATTCCCCGTGTAGAAGTCTATTCGCTTGCCATGATCGAATGGTAAGGTTACGGGTCTGCATCGAGCCCTGTTATACGCTCGATGCAGACTCGTAACTGAAGTCTTCCATCAAGAGCCTTCCCCGACGAAAAGATGACGAAGACCATGCCGGCATCCTTGGCCCGTCAGAATGAATACTCGGCTGCCGGGCTCTTTTTTCAGTGTCACGAACTTCACGTCAAGGGTCTTTTTCGACGTGTCCCCATGAACAGCCACCCGCAGGCCGCGAGATGCGCAGAATGTTCCCCGCTGCCCATGCCAGCAGCCGCGCAAGAATACTTGATTACCAACGGCGATTGTTCGGCTGGCATAACAGACGCAACGGTTTTTGGGATAGCTGGCATAGTAGACAATTTCGTTTTCATAGCTGGTATGGCTGCTAGAGCCTGTTATTAACTTTATTCCTTTGAAATCAAAGAAATATCCGAGCACCCCGTCGTCGCAGACGATGGGAGTATGGGAAACAGAGGGCAGAGCGGGTATCCGAGCGATGTGAGCGACG
>Ga0116111_1002444_pt1 | contig 11339 bp, 9 predicted proteins | sample June2015DPH_8_10_FD_89720 | JGI IMG/M metagenome (GOLD analysis project Ga0116111, IMG submission 89720) | Peatland microbial communities from SPRUCE experiment site at the Marcell Experimental Forest, Minnesota, USA - June2015DPH_8_100 | ecosystem: Environmental > Terrestrial > Soil > Wetlands >... | reverse complement strand
GTCGAAATCCGATACGACTGCGGCTGCACGAGATCGAGCACGACGCGCGTAATCGGAGGGTTGTCGAAAAACAGTCCTGCGCGAATGCCCTTCAGCGCGCCGCGATTGACTTTCAGGGCGCGCAACTCGGCGGAGGGAAGCGCGCCGGGGAAATCCACGACGATGCGATCGGGGCCGGTGATGGCCTGGGTATCGGGCGCGACCGGCGCTCCGGAAGTCTGTATCTCCACTTCCATCGCGGGGCCGCTGCCGCGCACGATGACGTGCTGGACGCGAGGGCCATTCGTCACGCTGTTCTGCGCACTATTCGGCGCAGGCTTCTGCGCAAGAGCCAGCGCCGGCAAGAAGGCCGCAACGGCCAGCAGAGCTCCGACATAAGAGAGACGTGGCATTGAGGCTCTGAGCAAAGTCTAGCAGTTATGCGACGGGTAATCCGCACCGGAAGTCGTAGCACTAATTTGGAACGGGTGCTGCACACCCCCGTCCAAGCGGAGCTTGGGCACCCTGAAGCGTTAGGACGGACGCGAAGCTTGGGCTCCGCAACGTCACCTCACTTCACTTCAGAAACATGCCAACCACAAGATTCCGCTCGCTCCCTCAGGCTTATCCCAGCATCCTGACCCTTTTCCCGCAGTCGAGATGGCATCCCAAAAAGCGGAAACTACCTTCCATAATCCATAGCTTTCATCCAGTACCCTCTCTATAATTGTGGAAGTCGCTCGAAGTCGCTCTATGGCAGCGATTTAGCGGCATTCGACAAAATTGGAAGGTGGCAGTGAAGTTGCTAATGCCTCAGCGACGGCGAGTGCCCGGTCACACCGCACAGCTGTCCCAGCCCATGAACCGCGAATTTGAAGCCCGGTTTACCGCCATCCTGCTGGCTCTCCTCACAGCAGCGGCGGTGGTTTTCGCTGGTTTCAACTTCAATATCGAGCACCAGTCCGCGGTTCCCGACGACGGCGCGTGGTGGATTGAGCGGAATGGCCGCGTGATGGCGGATCGGTTGGAGCCGAACGGGCCGGCAGAACGGGCTGGAATTCGCCGCGGCGACAAGGTCGTCAGCATCAATGGCCGCGCGGTGGATACTGCGGCGGCCGTGACCCGGCAGCTCTACTATTCCGGCGTCTGGTCGAAGGCGACCTACTCGCTGATCCGCGGCTCGGTTCCGCTGGATGTGGAAGTGGTGCTGGCGCCGGCCGACCGCTCCATGAACGATTGGCTGCGGCTGATCGCGCTCATTTATCTGGGCATTGGGCTTTATGTATTGCTGCGGCGCTGGACGGCGGTGGGTTCGACGCATTTTTACATTTTCTGCCTGGTATCGTTCGTTTTTTACTCGCTGCACTACACCGGCAAGTTCAACGCTTTTGACTGGACCGTCTTCTGGGCCAATGAAGTTGCGTGGCTGCTGCAACCGGCGTTGTTCCTGCACTTCGTATTGACCTTCCCGGAACGGCGGGAGTATGTCAGCAAGCATCGCTGGCCGATTCCACTGCTCTACCTGCCGGGAGCGGTGTTGCTTGGGATACAAATCCTGGCGCTCCAGTTCCTGAAAGCCAGCAATTCACTGCTCTTCAATCTGAACCGGGTGCACTGGGCTTATCTGACGATCTTCTTCGTCTCGGCGGCGGCGGTTCTGTGGAGCAACTACCGCCACGCGACTACTCCGATTCTGCGGCAGCAACTCAAGTGGATTACGCGCGGTACCGCCCTTGCCATAACTCCGTTCACGCTTTGCTATGTTCTGCCGTATCTGTTCGGAGTGATGCCATCGCCCGCCATGAAAGTGTCGGTGCTGTCGCTCGGATTGCTGCCGCTGACTTTTGGATACGCCATTTTCCGCTACCGGTTGATGGACGTGGATCTGATCTTCAAGCGCGGCATGGCGTACACGCTGGCGGCGGCGGCTATCGTGGGTGTGTACTTCGCCGGCGTGGCCGCGATTGCGGAATTGGTGCACACGCGCGTGCCCAGTTCCGGTCCTTACGGGTTGATAGTGGCCGTCGTGGTCACCGCGCTGCTGTTTGACCCGGTGCGGAAGTGGATTCAGGAAAAGCTCGACCGGTTCTTCTTCCGCACAGGCTACGACTACCGGCGCACGCTGATCGAGTTCGGGCGCGAGTTGAGTTCGGAGACCGACCTCGACAAAATGCTCTCCTCGCTCGTCGACCGGCTGGCGCGCACGCTGCTGGTGGATCGCATTGCGATCTTCCTCGGCAACAACGACTCTTCGCGCTTCGAACTGGCGAAGTCGTTCGGCATCGCCCACGTCACCGGTCTCGACCTGTCGTTCCTCGCGAAGCCGCGCATCGAGGACGCGGCCGGGCATATCTTCTTCGAAAACACGCACCAGTTGCCGCGTGAGAATGCCGCGGCGCAAGAGGCGATCGGACGCCTGGACCTGAACTACTACATTCCCTGCCACGCGCGGCAAAAAACCATCGCCTTCCTCGGGCTGGGCAAGACTATGCAAGGCGACTTCCTCTCCAGCGAAGATGTGGAGCTGCTCGAAGCGCTGGCGGGATACATCGGCATCGCGATCCAGAACGGGCGGCTCTACGCCTCGCTCGAACAAAAGGTCAGCGAATACGAACGGCTCAAGGATTTCAACGAGAACATTGTTGAATCCATCAATGTCGGCGTGATGGCCGTGGACTTGCAGGACCGCATCGAGTCGTGGAATTCGCAGATGGAAGTCATGTATGCCCAACCGCGTTGGCAGGTGGTGGGGCGTTCGTTGAGCGAAGTTTTTCCGGCCGCTTTCGTCGAGGAGTTCTACCGTGTCCGGCAGAATCCCGGCATACACAATCTTTATAAGTTCCGGCTGGCGACTCCTACCGGCGAATCGCGCATCGTGAATGTTGCGATGGCGCCGCTGGTAACCCGCAAGTTCAACGTGGTGGGGCGGCTGGTGATCATGGACGACATCACGGAGCGGATCGAACTGGAAGTCCAGCTCACCCAAGCCGACAAACTTTCTTCGATCGGACTGCTGGCCGCTGGGGTTGCGCACGAGGTGAATACGCCGCTGGCGGTGATCTCCTCCTACACGCAGATGCTGGCGAAACAGTTGCAGTCGGATCCGCAGAAAGCGGGGCTGCTCGAGAAAATCACCAAGCAAACGTTCCGCGCTTCGGAGATCGTCAATAATCTGCTGAACTTTTCCCGCACCACGGGCGCGGAATTGACGGAAGTCAGTCTGAACAAGGTGATCGCGGACACGCTGGCGTTGCTCGATCACCAGTTCAAGGTGGCTCACATCCAGGTGCAACCCGATCTCTGCGAGGACCTTCCTTTGATTCAGGGGAACGCCGGGCGCTTGCAGCAAGTGTTTCTGAATTTGTTCCTGAATGCCAAGGACGCGATGGCCGGGGGCGGAGTCCTGAACGTGGCGACGCTGAACGGCGAATTCGTCAGCGTGCGCGTCTCCGACACCGGCTCGGGCATTGCGCAGGAACACATTCAGCGCATCTACGATCCATTTTTCACTACCAAGACGTCGCTCGTGGAGGGCCAGAATCGGGGCACCGGTCTTGGGCTTTCGGTCACCTACGGCATCATCCAGGAACACGCGGGCAATATCCGCGTGGAGAGCCGCCCGGGCGAAGGCACAACCTTCACCCTGGATTTTCCATTGATAGCGAGCAGGAAGGCAGTCCATGTCTGAAGCAGCAGTGTCTGGACTAATGGCGATCCCGCGAAGGAGCACACCGGAAAGCACGTCGCAAAGCGCGGGCAGAATCCTCATCATTGACGACGAAGCGGAAATCCGGGAGTCGCTGGAGACTCTTCTTCAGCTCGAGGGCTACACCGTCGCCGTTGCGGAAAACGGACGGGAAGGTCTGGCGCAAATTGGAGTGCGCGCTTTCGACGTGGTTTTGCTCGACCTGGCGCTGCCCGACAAGAATGGGATGGAGGTGCTCTTTGAGATTCGGCTGCTGCATCCGGAGCAGGCAGTCATCATGATCACCGCCTATGGAACGGTGGAGAACGCGGTCCGCGCCATGCAGTCCGGCGCTACCAACTTCATCCAGAAACCGTGGGACAACGAGAAACTGCTGGCTGACGTGCGCGCCGCCGTCGCCCGCCAGAAGGCGGAAGAAGAGAATGTTCAACTCAAGCGCGCGCTCAAGCAGCGCTATAACTTTGAAAACATCGTGGGCAAGAGCGAGCCCATGCTCAAGATTTTCGATCTGGTCGCCCAGGTTGCGCCCAGCCGCTCGACCGTACTGCTGCAAGGCGAAAGCGGGACCGGCAAGGAACTGATCGCCAAGGCGATTCATCTGAATTCCACGCGGCGCGACAAGCCGTTTGTGCCCGTCAACTCCGGATCCACGCCGCTCGACCTGCTCGAATCCACACTGTTTGGTCACGTCAAAGGCGCCTTTACCAGTGCGGTTACGTCGAAGAAGGGGCTGTTCGAAGTTGCCGACCGGGGCACTCTTTTCCTCGACGAGATCGGCACCATGAGCATGGACACGCAGAGCAAAATTCTGCGCGTATTGCAGGACCGCAAGTTCATGCATCTGGGTGGAGTGCAGGAAATTCAAGTGGACGTGCGCATCATCGCCGCCACCAACGTCGATCTGCGCCAGATGGTGCGCGAAGGCCGCTTCCGCGAAGACCTGTTCTATCGCCTCAACGTAATCAGCATCGATCTGCCTCCGCTGCGGCAACGCCGCGAAGATATTCCGCTGCTGGTGCAGCACTTCCTGCAGAAGTATTCCGACGAAAATGAGCGGCCGCGGCGGCGCATTACCACCGAGGCGCTGCGCCCGCTGGTGGGCTACGCCTGGCCCGGCAACGTCCGCGAACTGGAGAACACAATCGAACGCGCCGTGGTGCTGTCTTCCGACAGCGATATTGGGGTCGATCTGCTGCCCGACCACATCGTGGGACGGGGCAACTCCGTTCCTGCTTTGGGCGCGAATGCGGGGACCACGCTATTCGGCATCATGGAAGACTGCGAACGGCGAATCATCGTCGACATGCTGGAAAAGTGCGGGTGGAACCAGACCGAAGCGGCCGAGCGCTTCCACGTCCCGCTGTCCACGCTGAATCAGAAAATCAAGCGGCTGGCCATCGAGATCAAGAAGAAGAACCGGGAGTAGAGTCCAACCTCTTTTCCGCTCTGCTATAGTTCCCTGAGCAGACATGGCGTTCGAACTCGAATTGATTTCGCCTATCGAAGTCGCCAAAGACTTTGCGCTGGCGGTTCAGGAATACACCCTGCTGTCGGCGCAATCTCTGGCGAACCTCTTCCGCCGTCCCCTGTACATGGGCGACATGCTGCAGCAGGCGGACTTGATCGGCGTCGGCTCCCTGCCGATTGTGATTCTGACGGGGCTGTCCGTCGGTGCGCTGCTGGCGCTGAACTCAGCCAGCACGTTGCAACGATTCGGCTCGGTCACGCTTATCGGCCGGCTCGTGTCGATCGGCATGGTCACCGAACTGGGACCGCTCATCACGGGGCTGATGGTGGCCGGGCGGAACGCTTCCGGCATGGCCAGCGAACTCGGCTCGATGATCGTGACCGAACAGATTGATGCCATGCGCGCCCTGGGCACCGACCCCACCAAGAAGCTGGTTACGCCACGAGTTGGGGCCACCGCCTTCATGCTGTTTTTCCTGACCATCATCGCCGACTTGCTCGGGCTGATCGGCGGCTATGGGGTCGCGCACCTGCTGTTCGGGGTCGACACGCAGCAGTATTGGACTTCCGTATGGCAGATCCTTGTCTTCCGCGACGTCCTCACCGGCCTCATCAAGCCCGTGCTGTTTGGGTTCATCATCGCCACCATAGGCTGCTATTACGGAATGTCCACGCGGGGCGGCACGCAGGGGGTGGGCCGTTCGACCACCCAGGCCGTGGTCGCTGCTTCGGTGTTGATTCTGGTGGTGGATTTTTTCGTTACCAAGTTGATCTTCGCAATTTTTGGTTACAGGTAAGCCATGCCGGCTCCCACTCTGCCCAGCGAAAATCCGGCTGCTTCTGTGGCGAGTCCCTCCGGCTACGCCATCGAGTTCGACAACGTTGCGATCGCGTTCGATGAAAACGTCGTGCTCAACGGCATTTCCTTCCAACTTCCACACGGCGAAACCAAGGCGCTGTTCGGCGTCGCCGGGTCGGGCAAGAGCACGATTCTCAAGCTCGCCATAGGACTCATGCGGCCCGATAGCGGCCGCATCTTCGTGCTGGGAGAGGAAATCACGCGCATGTCGGAACAAGAGCTGTTCGAGCTGCGCCGGCGCGTGGGCATCGTGTTCCAGGAGAGCGCGCTCTTTGATTCGCTCAAAGTATACGAAAACGTCGCTTTCCGCCTGATGGAAGAGCATATCTCCGCCGAGGAGATCGAGCGGCGAGTCCGCGAGGCGCTGCGCTTTGTGGAGCTGGAACAAACCTATGACATGCGTCCCTCCGAACTCTCGGGTGGCATGAGAAGGCGCGTGGCCATCGCTCGCGCCATCATCACCGGGCCCGAAGTGCTGCTCTACGACTCGCCGACCGGCGGACTCGATCCGGTAACCTCGGACACGATCGTCGAACTCATCGTGAAACAACGCGACGTCTACAAAACCAGCGCCCTTATGGCGACCCCCCGCCTGCAGGACGCCTTCACCATGGCGACCCACCAGTTCGATAAGGCCACCAACCAGTTGGTCGTCCTACCCAAAGGCCAGCGTGGCGAAGTGCCGATGAGCTTTCTGATCCTGCGCGACGGCAAGGTCATCTTCGATGGCGACGCTCACCAACTCGCCACCTCACGCGACGACTATATTCGCGAATATATTTCGTAGCAGCTCGTGTGGGGACGGGCGCCCTCGCCCGTCCAAGCCGAGCATAGCTCGGCAGACTGCCTGTGATCACAACAACTCTGAACTCGCTATAGAACGCGTCACACGACTGGAAGTTTCACGGCTTCTTTCCGTCGCGCGTCTCTCGGCCAGTCTTGCCCGGCAACGCTGCCGGATTCTCGTGGGTGCGTTCGCGGAATCCGCCTTTCATCCCTCTGGCGAGGCCGATGGCCGCTTCTCCAAATTTGTCGCGCACATGGTCCGCCGCCGCCAGCGCCTTCTGCCAACGCTCGTCCCGCAAAGGCTCCAGCAGATCGAGCTGGGTCGGACCCGATTCGAAATTCGACGCTTGCACTCCCAGCAATCGCACTGGCGCGCCCGGCTTCCAGTTGGCGAAAAACAGGCGCCGCGCCTGCTCGAAAATCTGGTTATCCATCTGCGTCGGCTGTTCGAGCGATTGCGCCCGCGTGATGGTCGAGAAATCTTTGTAGCGCAATTTTAGCTGGAGCGTGCGCGCAAAATATCCGCCCTCGCGCAGCCGCCGTCCCACCATCTCGCTGAGCCGCATCAGCGTGGACTGCAAGCGCTCGGCGTCGCCCGTGTCTTCGTCGAACGTGTGCTCGTGGCTGATCGATTTCGGATCGACATTTTCTCCAACCGCGGTGTCGAACCATCCACCCGCATCTTCGCCCCGCGACTTCCCGGCCAGCGCGAGCCCCCATTTTCCGAAGCGGTGTTCGAGATCGCGGTCGTCGAGGCGCGCCAGATCACCCACTTTCTGAATGCCAATCGCATGCAGCTTCTGCTCCATTACCTTGCCCACGCCGGGAATGTCGACGACTGCGAGCGGCGCCAGAAACTTCGCCTCCTCTCCGGGCAGCACCCAGAGCACTCCGTTCGGCTTGGCTTTGCCGGAACAAACCTTGGCGATCAGCCGTGATGTGCCGATCCCGATCGAGCAGTTCAATTCGGTTGCCGACTTCATCGCGTCATGCAGCCGGTGCGCGCTGCCGAGCGGAGGACCGTGCAGGCGCTCGGTTCCGGTCATGTCGAGATAAGCCTCGTCCACCGAAGCCATCTCGACCAGCGGAGAAAAGTGGCCGAGCACTTCGTGCACTTTGCCGGAATATTCGCGATAGCGCTCCGGATGCCCGTTGACAAAGATCGCCTGCGGACAAAGTTTTGCCGCCGTCCGCAGCGGCATCGCCGAATGCACGCCAAACTTCCGCGCCGCATACGATGCGGCCGAGACCACGCCGCGCTCGTCGCGCTGCCCGCCGACAACGACCGGCTTGCCCTTCAGCGACGGGTCAAACAATTCCTCGACCGACACGAAGAAGGCGTCCATATCGACGTGGAAGATAGTGCGCGGCGAGGAAATGCTCATCGAAGTGAAGAATGCCTTGCAGAAGTGTACCGCGAGCTAAGCGCGATTCCTATGAAACCGCGCTTGACACTTGCCTTTCCTGCTCCTACGCTAACGGCATATGGAAGTGCAACTAACCCCTGACCAACGGGCTTTTGTCCGGCAAGCGATTGCCAGCGGGCGGCTCCGACGCGAGGAAGACGCGGTGATGGAAGCTCTATCTTTGTGGGAGGAACGTGAACGTACGCGCGCGGAAATCCTGGCCGCCGTCGATGAGGCGGAAGCCTCGCTGTCCCGTGGCGAAGGGAGCGCGATCACGCAAGAGTCCATGCGCGAGCTTGCCCAGCAGGTAATGCAGCGTGGACGCGCCCGCCTTGCCGCCGAACAACAAACGCCTCGCCGATGAAACACCGCCTTTCGCTGCTATCCGATTCCGACCTTGACGACATTTGGTATTACGTTGCTTCCCAAAGCGGCAATACGGACATTGCCGACCGTCTCATTGGCTCGATCACGGACCGGTTCTTTCTTCTCACCAGCTATCCCAATTTAGGGCGTGCCCGCGACGAAGATTTGCGCCCCGGCCTGCGGACCTTTCCCGTCGGCGAGTATGTCATCTTCTATCGCCTCGAAGGCGAGGACGTAGTGATACTTCGAGTGCTGCGCGGCAGCCGGAACATTGCAGCTTTGTTCGGCCATTGAACAGTCAAGAAACTACGCGATGAACGGAGCATCCGGCGCTGTCCGCCAACAACCACCAGCTTGCCTTTTAGCGAAGGGTCAAATAATTCCTCGACGGACACGAAGAAGGCGTCCATATCGACGTGAAAGATGGTGCGCGGCGAGGAGGTGGTCATGGGTTTCAGGAATGCCTTGCAGAAGTGTACCGCGAGAATATAGACCCTGGTTTTCGATCCGCAACTGCTCGCCTAGAGCGGCTCTACTTGCCCCCTGAATCGATTCTTGGATCGTAGTTAACACTCGACTGAAAGTGTATGAGGTCATGGCTACTGAGGTCCAGTATGCCGGGGGCAGCGGAGGCCTCAGAAAGTACGCCCGTTGCCCAGTCGACTTCCTTGGACGCGAACAACCAGCGATGGGAGTGTCGGGCATGCGCTCGATTGAACGCAGTTACCTCAGAATCGACGGTGGGGCCTTATGCGAATCTCTGGGAGAGCCCTCAGAAGCCGAGATCGCTTGGCGCCGCTTGTTCGCCCTAGTAGTTCCATCAACCTCGCATCATGCGTCAAGGTGAGAAATGCCTTGCGAGATAGCGGAAACCTGATTTCAACATCTGATCTGTTCACCCCCGTTCCAAGCGGCGCGGGGTTATGAAATACACGAATAACTGGAGTGTCAGTAGTAACAAATTCCTCGTTGCCAGTCGGATAGTGAACCGTAAACTTCATGTATCTGAGTAGATCAGACAGCTTGAGCGCTGTTCCCATGAGCATGCGATGTATTTCCATGGAATGGTCATCACAAATCTCGTCGAGGACTTCCGTCATCTCATCGAGAGAGGCGGTGCTAGCTTTTCCAGACTCGCCAACAATCTGAATCGAGTCCTGGAGCGGATTGGCGGCCTTGATATCGTGAGCCACCCGATCATGCAAGACCTTCGAAAACGCCCTCGTGCGCTCCCGTGCAGATGGCGTACGCATCTCTTGAAAGGCAATAAGCAATGAAATACGATTCCGGTCTTGCCAACTGAGTCTAGTGTTTCCCGATGCAAGTTTTTGAATCACCGGCAACCCGGGGCTCTCCACCGTCTGCCCGATTAGCGTTTCGATGGAATCGTCCCAGGTCCCGTCATCCTTTTTCAGTGCGTAATAATTCCGCTGACACGCCAATTCTGCGGGAGAACTTCTAAATGGCCCTTTGCCTCTGCCGTAGCACACAAGGAGCTGTTCCGAGGGGCTAAGAAAACCCTCTAGATATGCCTTAGTTACATAGTGCTGCTGTTTTGGTCTCGCCACACCTCTGAGGGTAACACCCCATAGTTCACTCATGCGGCGCGCACAGGATGCCTCGGCCTTTCGCAGAGAGGTATATCCCGAAAGAGTCTTATGGGGTGATTGGGGTGCCGTGCTGCTGCGACATTGTGGGTTAGTGCGCCCTCGGATTCAACAGGCGCTCGACGCGCTCGGGTGCGCGCGTAATGACCTTTAGATAGGCTTGCGTTGGTTGGTCCGGTACCGCGCGGCCTTGCTCCCAGTCCCGGAGAGTGCCCAGCGGGATGTGGTAGCGGACAGCGAATTCCTCTTGCGTCAAGGCCAAGGCGCGGCGAATGACTTTCGCCTGCGGCGTCCGCTTCATCCGTTTGAGATCGCCAGGGGTCAGCGGTTGGGCATCGTGGTCGGCGCGAGCCGCCGCCTCGACGGCCTCGGGCGTCATGGGCCTAAGCGTTTTGCTGGAAGTAGTCGTCTTGCTCATATTGTGTAGCCCTTCGGGCTGAAATAATGCGGGAGTACTCAATCGGAAATCGCGAGCTACGCTAGGCGAGCAATGCTTGTTTGAGGAATTGTAAAATCCAAACGCTACCAGTGGCCGCAGGACTCAGACCGCCGAGCCAACCCCAGCGTCCTTGACGATTCGTTCTATCATCCTCACCCGATCGGAAGGCAATGGACCGTATGTGACTTCGCAAGCCCTGGAAGAAGTGAGCCCGTCTCCGATGGCGTCCAAGGCAGACACAGAGCGTCCCAGCACGATCAGAAGATACTTCTTGGCGACGGGCCGGTCCGCAGGATGGATGAGATCCCACCAGCGGCGGACCGACTCCTGTACGTCCGCTTCTGTCTTCTCCCCGTCTACCAGGGCGTCGATCAACCGATAGACCTTGCTCTTGATCGCCAGGTACGAAACTGAGATTTCCTGCGGCATGGGGTGGCTTAGACTGTTTGCTCTGGGATCTTTAGAGCAATTCGCAAGCCAAACGGTTAACCCCATCAAAAATGGCCTTTAGCCACTCTCAAGCTTCCATGAACGGGAGAAACAAGGCTCCTAAATATGAAATCTGGAAGGCCACGCGCGCCGGTCCATGGCAGCGATCCTGCTTCGCGGTGTGCGCCTCGCTAGCCCAGCACGGGCTCCTCTTTCAAATCCGCGGCGGCTGCGGCCGCATTCGCGCTGGCCCGCACCTGTCGCGCGCGTTCGTAGATCTTGCCGTACTCTCTCG
>Ga0116111_1002431_pt1 | contig 11357 bp, 11 predicted proteins | sample June2015DPH_8_10_FD_89720 | JGI IMG/M metagenome (GOLD analysis project Ga0116111, IMG submission 89720) | Peatland microbial communities from SPRUCE experiment site at the Marcell Experimental Forest, Minnesota, USA - June2015DPH_8_100 | ecosystem: Environmental > Terrestrial > Soil > Wetlands... | reverse complement strand
ACCCTACGACACAGCCGCCACCCGTCTCAACACGCCCCCATTCCTGCGCCCAATTCCCCTCGTCTCGCCGCTCCTGCCTCCCGCCAGCCTCGCGCCCTCCCCCACTGTCTGAATCGCAGGTCAAAATATGAAATGACTACCGTAGCTCCACAGCGCCTTGGTAACATAGGAGAATTCTCTTGTCAAGGCGTTATTCTGTGATTATTCCGCGCGCGTCCCTTCACGGCAGTTATCAAAGAGTTATCAAAAGGAAATTATGCTTTCGCGTCGGATCAAAAAAGGGCGGTGACCTTTATAAGCCGTTCCGCAAAACGGGCAAATGAAGGAAGTTCCAAATCGAGGATTGATTCGGCCATTTTTTCTTATCGTGTCAAAACTCGGTGTAAATATTGATTTTAGGTAACGACTTCGTGCCGCGATTCAAACTTTCCTTGACTTAACCAATTTCCCGTATTAGAAGACACCGGTGTGATAGGTGAAGATGGGCAATGATTCCGTTTGTGGGCCGACGATTTGCACGTCGAGTCCCGTACCGGCCGCTGACCGGGAATTTGCTCAACCAACGGCATCTTTCCATTCACGCAGAACACAAAAATCAAGGGGGAGGAATTCGATGTCAATGTCATATCGCTTCTCGTTCGGGCCATGGAATTTGAGTGAGGGCGGGGACCCCTTCGGCCCACCCGTGCGGGACTCATTTACCTTTGCCGAAAAACTGAACATTGCGCAACAGCTTGGATTTGACGCCATACAATTCCATGATGATGATGCTGTTCCCAAGCTCGACTCACTCACACCTTCGGAAATCACCAGCCAAGCACGCGCCATGAAACAGATGCTCACGGATCATGGCTTGGTCGCAGAGTTCGTGGCGCCCAGGCTGTGGGAAAACTCCAGGACGATTGACGGCGCTTACACGTCCAATGACCCGGCCGAACGTGCTTATGCCGTAGACAGGACGATCAAGGCCGTCGATATCGCCAATGAATTGGGTTGCCACCTGATGGTGCTTTGGCTGGCGCGTGAGGGTACGTACATTCGTGAAGCCAAGTCCGTTCCCGAATCGATGCAGTATCTGGTTGACATGATCAACAAGCTGTTGGATTACGACAAACAACTGCGAATTCTCATCGAGCCCAAGCCCAATGAGCCCATGGACCAGGCGTACATCCCTACCGTCGGCCACGGTTTGGCCCTGGGCTATCGAACCGCCGATCCCGGGCGGGTGGGAATCCTGATCGAGAGTGCGCACCAGATTCTCGCCGGACTCGATCCATCCGACGAAATGGGATTTGCGCTTTCTTTCCATAAACTCTGGAGCGTGCACCTGAATGATCAGAGTGGTTTGAAGTTCGATGAAGACAAGTCGTTCGGGGAAGTGGATTTGCGGCGAGCTTTCAATCAGGTGCGAGTGTTGGAAGAGAACGGGTATGGAAAGAATGGGGAGTTTGTGGGTCTCGATGTGAAGGCGATGCGTACTCAAAGGAAGAATGTCTCGATGAAGCACCTTGCCAACAGCAAGCAGACGTTCCTTTGGCTGGTGGAAAAGGTCCGCACTTTCGACCGAACGTTGCAAAGTGAATTGATCAAACAAAGAGATTACGAGGAACTGGACCGTTACATTACTGCGCATCTTTTGGGTTGTGCGTATAGGCCCTCCGGAGCTGTCAACTTCGGGTAGCCGTGCCACTCTCCCGTGGCATCGTAGACCTTGTGTCGTCTGCGCGCTTTTGGACAGGTTTCGGGTGACCGCTGCCTTCGATGGCAAAATCGGAGGCAGTCCGAAAGCTTGTACGGAGGCTAAAGATGATCGCGAAGAAGAAATTTTGGTGCCTGGCGGTGGCAGCCGGCACGGTGATGACTTCAGTTTCGATAATCCTCGCGCAAACAGGAGACTCAACACCCGTTTACCTCGATCCGAAGCGCCCGATCGATGAGCGCGTCGATGACTTAATGAGCCGGATGACGCTCAAAGAAAAAGTCGGGCAGCTCAACTTACCTTGCGTTTATGTTGATGAACTGGGAAGAGACATTCCCGCGAAGGCAGAGGCGTGCAGGAAATTCACGGCCGGAACATATACTCAGGAAATCGGCCCCGCCTGCGGATTCTTTACTCTTGCCGATGAGATTCTGAAGCAAGGCGCACGCCAGCAAGCGGAATACTTCAATGAACTGCAAAGAATCGCACTCACCCAGACGCGCCTGAAGATCCCGGTTATGCAAGATGAAGAAGGCACGCATGGCGCCATGTTTCCGGGAGGTACGGTTTTCCCCGAGGGCCTGGCCGTGGGCAGTTCCTTCGATCTGGATCTCGTCAAGGCGATCTATGCGGCGGCCGCGGCAGAGGCGCGCGCGGTCGGGGTCCACATGCTCTCGACGCTGGTCATGGAAGTGGATCGCGATCCGCGAATGGGCCGAAACGAGGAAGCGTACACCGAAGATCCTTGCCTTTATATGCGCATCGGCGAGACCATCGTGCGGGCGACCCAGGGTTACGACATCTCTGCGCCTGATAAGGTCATCGCGGTGCTGACGGATTTTCCCACGCAAAGCGAGCCAACGAGTGGCCTCGAGCGCGGAGCGATTGAGGTGTCCGACCGCTCCATGCGCGAGAACTTTATGCCCCCATGGATCGGAGCGATCACTAAAGCCGGGGGCCTGGGAGTGATGGCGGGTTACCCGGAAATCGAGGATGTTCCATCGCACGCCTCGGTGAAATGGATGAACGACGTCCTGCGGCACGAAATTGGTTTCCAGGGGGTCGTCGAGAGCGAAGGCCACGGCTTCCGGACTATGCAATATGAACACATCGTTCCCACTCAAAAGGAAGCTGGCCTGCTGGGATTAAGGGCCGGAGTCGATTTGAATATCACCTACGAGCCTGCCTACATGGGACCCTTGGTGGAGAGCGTGGAAGAAGGGCGAGTCCCAATCTCCCTGGTGGATCGGGCCTTGCGCAGAGTGCTGGAGGTGAAATTCCGCTTGGGCCTTTTCGAAAACCCCTATGTTAATGTGGACCACGCCATCCAGGTCGTACACTCGCAAGCCAATCAAGATCTGGCTTTGCGCGCGGGCCGCGAAGGAATCGTGTTGCTGAAGAACGACAAGAACCTGCTGCCACTCAAGAGAGATTTGAGATCATGGTGGGAAAGTCGTCGGCGGATATTCCTTTGCAAGGAATCCTGAAAGTGGCGCCGTAGTTTGGGCAGGCCTCGTGACTGCCCTGGGCGACCACAAGGGTCGCCCCTACTCCATCATTTCCCCACGGAGGATTTGTCGCGACAATGGAACCTTGAATTCAGGCACGCATACCGGCACAGTTTGTCGTGTCCTTCCCCGGGATTCTACTCACAATGACGGCGGTGAGCGCAGGCATTCCCGCGAAGATCACCTCGGATCAACCACCCCGCAAGGTGCAGGTCGGCGGGCGAACATAGTCCAGGGCTGTGACCCAAGGTTGGGGAGGGGCGACGCCATGACTGATTCCCGGGAGGGCGTTGCGAGGCTCGCGTGTTTCGAGCTGTGGGGCGGGAATAGCAAGGCGGCTCATCCGATTGAGCTTCCCGGTTTGGCGTGTTGGATTTCCTGCACCCCGTTCGGGCATACGGCAAGCGGCGGGGATGTCCACTATGTGTCGGTGTGCAGCAAGGGGCAGGTTTCGCGCATTGCCCTCGCCGACGTGGCTGGGCACGGGGAATCCGCTAGTTCGGTGGCAGAACGGTTGCGCCACGTTCTCCAGCAGCATTCGGATAACTGGGACCAGTCAGCGCTCATGCGCGAGCTAAATGAGGCGTTCAAGCGCGACGCGACGGGCGTGCAATTCGCCACGGCTGTGGTGCTGGGGTTCTATCGCGGGACGGGCGAGCTTGTCTTTACCAACGCCGGGCACCTGCCCTTACTTTGGCATCACGCGGAGAGCGGGGTTTGGGGTTGGCTCGAGGAACAGACAACCTACACCAGGGATGTGGCTGGCCTGCCCCTGGGGCTGATAAGTGGGACGTCGTACGCCCAGGTCGCCATTGAGCTCCGACCAGGGGACACGCTGCTGCTTTATATGGACGGAATTACCGAATCCCGAAATGAGCGCGGGGAGGAGTTGGGCCACGAAGGGTTGCTGGCGCTCGTCCGCAGCCAGACAATAAGTCCGCTGGCGGGGCCGGTTGCGTTCGGCCAGGGGTTGGTCGAGAGGCTCAATAGGTTTCGAGGACGCGCCGCCCAGCGGGACGACGAGACGGTTGTGTTGCTCCAGAGGCAGGCGGAAATCGGGCAAGTTGTCTGAAACCGACAAGGGCTAAGGTTCATCCGATAGAATTCGCTAGCTATACTGGTGGCAGGGGACAAAATGGCAGTTCGCCCTGTGGCCCCCTTTATCGCCCATTGGCGGTTTATCCACAATAAGGGAATGTCTATGGCAAAGCCCGTCTTGCTTACGGTTGACGACGATCCCGAAGTATTGCGTGCGGTCGAGCGCGATCTGCGGCGCCGCTATGCCGAGAGCTATCGGATCTTGCACGCTGACTCCGGCGCGGCGTCCCTCGAGGCACTGAAGGCGCTCAAGCGGCGCGGCGATTCGGTCGCCTTGCTTCTTGCCGATCAACGCATGCCGCAGATGACCGGAGTGGAATTCCTCGGGCAGGCAATGGATCTCTTCCCCAGCGCCAAGCGCGTGCTGCTGACGGCTTACGCGGACACCGATGCGGCGATTCAGGCGATCAACAGCGCGAGAATCCATCACTACCTGCTGAAGCCCTGGGACCCGCCGGAGGAGCACCTCTATCCCGTGCTCGATGACCTGTTGGAGGATTGGCGCGGGTCGTTCCGCCCTCCGTTCGAAGGGGTGCGGGTTCTGGGCACGCGCTGGTCTCCGCAGTGCTACGCCATCCGAGACTTTCTCGCGCGCAACCAGGCGCCTTACCAATGGATCGATGTCGAGATGGCGGGGCAAGTCGCCGAAATCCGCACGCTGGTGGACGCGTCCGGAGCGACGCCCTCGTGCCTGCCCATGGTTCTGTTTCCCGACGGCACATCTTTGTCTGCCCCCAGCACGGGGCAATTGGCCGACAAGCTTGGCCTTCGCGTCAAGCCGGGGATGGCTTTCTACGATTTGGTGATCGTCGGGGGTGGGCCGGCGGGCTTGGCGGCGGCCGTCTACGGCGCATCGGAAGGACTCAGCACGGTGCTGATCGAAATGGAAGCGCCGGGCGGTCAAGCGGGAATGAGCTCGCGCATTGAGAACTACCTCGGCTTTCCTTCCGGATTGAGCGGGGGTGATTTGGCGCGACGTGCTGTGGCCCAAGCCCGGCGCTTCGGAGTTGAGATTCTCGCCCCGCAGCAGGTCACGGGCGTCCGCGTGGAGGGCCCCTCGCGCATCGTCAAGCTGGCGGAGGGCGCCGATATCGGCTGCAAGGTATTGCTGATCGCAACGGGCGTTTCTTACCGCAAGCTGAACGTACCCGGCGCAGACCGCCTGCAAGGGTGCGGCGTTTACTATGGCTCGGCCATGACCGAGGGAGTGTCCTGCAAGGATGAAGACATCTACATCGTCGGGGGCGCGAACTCCGCCGGGCAAGCCGCGATGTACTTCTCCAAGTTCGCGCGGCGCGTGGTGATGCTGGTGCGAGGCGAATCCCTCTCCGCCACGATGTCGCAGTACCTGATCGACCAGATCAAGAAAACGCCGAACATACAGGTGGAGCCCCACTCCCAGGTGGTGGAGGTTCACGGCGACACGCACCTCGAGGCCATTTCCATTCACTGCGGGAGCAGCGGCGAGACGACGACTGCACCCACAAGCATGCTCTCAATATTTATTGGCGCCGAACCTAAAACGGATTGGTTGGCAGGCGTGGTGGAGCGCGACGAACGCGGCTTTATAATTACCGGGGCTGATCTGGTGCGCGACGGAAAACGGCCGCCGGGATGGCCGTTGGGCCGTGACCCGTACTGGCCGGAGACAAGTGTGCCCGGCATCTTCGCCGCGGGCGACGTTCGTCACGGTTCAGTGAAAAGGGTCGCCTCGGGCGTGGGCGAGGGCTCGATTGCCGTGCAGTTCACTCATCAATACCTCAGTGAGGTGTGACTTGGCGGAAAACCCTACGAGCGCGACGGGCGCCAGCTTGAACGACGATCTGCGAAAGATTGCGGTTTTCGCGGACCTGTCACAGGAGGATCTCACTTGGTTGTCGGATCATTTTCAGATCATGCATTTCCAACCGGGCGAGATTTTTGTTCGCGAGGGTGATCCCGCGGAATATCTCAACGTGCTCCTGGAAGGGGAAATTCGCATCTATCGAACGAGTGACCCGGACACACCCATCTTTACCGCGTTTGCCGGCCAGGTTACCGGCGTGCTTCCGTACTCGCGGCTGACGCATTACCCCGGCAATGGGCTAGCCGTGCGCGCCACTCGGATGCTGCGCCTCCACAAAAACCTCTTTCCTGAAATGTTGCAAAGAATGCCGCAGCTCGGCCAGCGTTTTGTGGCCCTCCTGGCAGACCGCATCCGCGAGACCACCAGGCGCGAGACGCAGCGCGACAAGATGATGGCGCTCGGCAAGCTCTCCGCGGGTTTGGCGCATGAGCTGAACAACCCCGCCGCCGCGGCCCAGCGCGCCACTGCCAGCCTCCGCGAGGCGCTCGAGACGGTGCGCGACGCCAGTATCCGGCTCGCTCGCCACGCCCTCTCCCAAGAGCAAAGAGAGATTATTACCCGCTTCGAGCGCGAGGCCGGGCAGTACACCCCCACGGTTCCAGCGGATCCGCTGGCTCAAAGCGACCGCGAAGAGCGCATTACCACGTGGCTCGAAGGCCGCCACATGCCGGAGGCCTGGAAGATCGCGCCGGCCCTCGCCGACACCGGCGCGGATATCCCCAAGTTGGAAAGCCTGGCTGCCCAGGTAGGCGACGTGGTGCTTTGCGATGCACTCATTCGCATTGCATCGCTAATCACAATCGCGAAATTGATCAGCGAGATTGAGATCAGCACCAAACGCATCTCCCATCTGGTCCAAGCGATCAAGGAATACTCCTACATGGACCAGGCTGCCATGCAGAGTGTTGACTTGCATCAGGGGCTTGAAAATACGTTGACGATTCTCCACCATCGCCTCAAAGGCGGAATAAAGGTAGTCCGCGAATACGACGGAAGTCTTCCGAAAATCTGCGCCTATGGCGGTGAGCTCAATCAGATTTGGACGAACCTGATTTCCAACGCCATCGAGGCCATGCAAGGCAAGGGTGAATTGCGGGTGCGGACCGCGCGCGAGCTCGACCGCGTCCTCGTGGAGATTGGAGACAACGGCCCGGGGATTCCATCCGATGTCCTGCCGCACATTTTTGAGCCGTTTTTTACCACCAAAGGGGTTGGCGAGGGAACCGGTCTGGGACTGGACACGGTTTGCCGAATCATCAGGAATCATCACGGGGAGATTCGTGTTTCATCGCACCCGGGCGACACCCGATTCCAGGTTTATATACCGGCAACCCAACCGAAGGCCGAGTCATCTACTGCATAGTGGAGGGGCATCATGCCAGAAACCTGTTCGCACCTTGACCAGATCCTCAACCCATCGCCGAACTCCGACGGATGTGAGGAGTGTTTGAAGATGGGCGATTCATGGATGCATTTGCGCCTCTGCGAGACTTGCGGTCACGTGGGCTGCTGCGACTCCTCAAAAAACCGGCACGCCACGAAGCACTTCCGAAAAACCAAACACCCGATTATGCGGTCGATCGAGCCGGGCGAGGACTGGGGCTGGTGTTACATCGACGAGGTCATGCTTGAGCCGTTCCCGTGAGCTGTCATGAAGACGACACCAAACGGAAGGTATTCGAGAAGCCGGATGGTCGGTTGGTCATGCCTACGCGGAAGCTCGCGCAGTTCCTGACCGAAGGGTGCCTGACGCTGCCCCGGCGACTATTCCGCGAAACACCGATAGCGCTGGAGGTTGAGTGTCGTTGGTAAATCTTGTCAAATGCGGAATGACCCGCATCATGGGCGCCGCAATTTCGAAAAGCTCATTGCCTTCTTGGGCGTTGAAAGTCGCGTTCGCGCGGGCGTTCGCGGCCATGGCGCGTACGAATGAGGAGTCACCTGAGAGTTCAGCGGACAACCTGAGCAGGGCATGGAGTTCCGCACGCTTCGAGGCCGGTAGAGCCGTTTCGGTTGGGCGAGACTCTCCGCGCACGGCAACCACCGCGATCTCCGAATACAAATAGACCATCTGCGCGATGTGAGCGGGTTGCAATTCCCCTGCATTTCTGACTTTCGAGAGGACGTCGTCAGGGATTTGCGCAATGGACTGCACAAAGAAGGGGACGGGCGCGAACGCCGAGTGGGCGGACTCATGCCCGATATCCGATTCCCAATCCCAAGCCAGCCCTTCTTTCCGCGAGGTGGCCAGCCAAATTCGAGTACGGCCGTCTTCCCCCTGCTCCCATGCGACGCCATGATTCCGCATGCTCGAGCAGGGAATAACTCCTCGCGACCCGCACGGTTCCGGGAATCCCGTTCCCGGTATGCCGAGCCCCCCATTCCGAGAGTAATAAATAGCCCACGCCTGCGCGCCTGTCCTCTCGGTTAGAAATGACTCGACTTCGTCTTCCTTCAGCAGATTCAGGGCCACAAACTTGCGCTGGCGCGTCAACCGGATCTCGAACTCGTGACGCAAATGTTCTCTCATCCCTTGGAGAAAACGCGACACGGCCTCTTCCTTGACCTCAGGGTCGACGAAGAGGGTCATTGAGCGGGGCAAATACCGGTCGGACGAAGAAGGAAGATACTCTTTCAGATAGGTGCGGAGCGTGTTGCTGCGGCGGACGTGAGCTCCCGTCCAAGGCAGAGTTGAATCCACGAATTCCATTGGTGTGCCTTTCTCCCGACCGGACTCCCCCTTAGATGGGAAACTCGTCCAGGATTGTCTCATAGAGCGAGGTAAATTCCGGCGTTCGTAGGTGGTCTCTCCTACGGGGCTTCGAGAGCGGCGACACGACTTCGCGGAGTACCCTTCCCGGACGGGAACTCAGCAGAATCACCCGGTCTCCCAGCAGAATAACCTCGCGGATGTCGTGAGTCACGAACAGGACTGTGCAGCCTGAGGTTGAGACCACCTCGAGCAGCAACTGTTGCATGTTCTCCCGCGTGTGCTCGTCCAGGGCTCCGAACGGCTCGTCCAAAAGCAGCAGTTTGGGTTTGACGATCATCGACCGTGCGAGCGCTAATCGCTGGCGCATACCGCCGGACAGGGCCTTGGGATAAGCATCCGCAAACTCCGTGAGGCCCATCAAGCCCAGCCAAGTTGAAATCTCTCGATGGCGCAAGCTATCGGACTCGTCCCTCAAGCCGAACCCCACATTTTCGCTCACTGTCAGCCACGGGAAGGCGTTATAGGACTGAAAAACAAACCCCCGCTCGAGATCGGGGCCAGCGATACGACGGCCTTGATAGAGAACTGCGCCGGAGGTTGCCATCTCAAGGCCCGCAGCCAAGCGTAACAAGGTTGATTTGCCGCACCCGGTCGGACCAATCAGGGTTACAAATTCCCCGGCACGAACCGAGAAGGACACCTCCTCCAGCGCGATGAAGGGGTGGCGCTTTGTATCCAGGAACATCTTTGATGCTTTGTCGAACTGGAGCAGAGCATTTTCTCCCATCACGTCCATCGGAAAAGCCGTGACGCGGAAATTCGGAATAAGAGATCGGTGAGAGCACCCAGGATGCCCACAAAGATGATTCCGGCAAAGACACGCTCGGTCTCGAGATATCGCTGAGATTGAATGATAAAGTAGCCGATGCCTCTGTTGCCGGCAACGAGTTCCGCCAACACCAGGTACCACCAAGCCCAGCCGGCGGAAATCCGCAGGTCATCCCAGATGGCCGGCATCGACCAGGGCAACACGATGCGCCAAATCACCTGCGAGCGTGAAAGTCCGAACGTACGCCCGGCCTCAATCAGCTCCTTGGGGACCGACGCCGAGTCCGCCGCGAGAAGGAGAACCAATTGGAAGACCACGCCGAGCGTGATCACGGCAATCTTCTGCGCGTCACCGATGCCAAACCAGAGAATACAGAGCGGAACCAACGCAGCCACGGGTAAGTAGCGCGTAAAGCCACAGAGAGGAAGGACGAGTCGCGCCACCAGAGGGATCTGCCCGCTGAGAACCCCTAGTGGGAACGCTACGGCGACCGATAATAAGAACGCTCCTCCAATCCGAACAAGGCTGGGTGCAAGCTCATCTCGAAAGAAGCTGACCGAAAAGAGTGAAACGAAGCTCCGCAGAGCCCGACCGGGGCTGGGGAGAAACACGGGGTCCGTAACACCTATATGTGTTACTAGGTACCATGCAACCAGCAACGCTGCAATCGGGAGCGCGCTCTCGACGCGGATTGCAAACCGACGGTCCGTACTCATTCGTTGCTAGCCGACCTCTCTGCTAATGGATAGCATAACTTTGCGACTTCAGGCCACAGCGACTTATCGAACAGTTCCTGCACTTTCGACGTGATTTTCGTCTTGGTGCCTTCCGGGAGGCCACGCGTCGAGAGGAACACACGATCACCACCCTTATCCTCGGCACAACGCTCGTTAAGGTCGTCTGCCATTTGCTTTGCCTCGCCCTTGTCAAACCAAGGCACAAAGCGGGCTCTGGCGGTTTTCGGGTCTTGATCCGGATATCGGAGGTAGAATCTTGCAAAGTGCGGTAATTGGGCGTTATGTACGCAGAATTCGAGCGGTAGCTGCGTCCTCATCGGGCAAATATGGACCAACCCTTTGAGGCGGCTCAGATTATCCCTGACCTTTATCTCTACACTCCTCGGCCTTAACTGCATACTCTCCAACGCCTTCCATCATCCTCTTCCTCTCGCCAGGGAGATCAGTCCCAAAGCCAGCCGTCGCGAGAGCCTGGAACATATGCGCAATAACCCCGATGTCTGAGTTTTTGTCCGTCGGAAAGGCATACGTATACTGGATCCCCGAATGCAAATTCTCGTGAACTTTGAGAGCAAACTTGTCGGTCGTCTCCAGCGGCTGCATTGCGTGCACCACGACATTTCCCGTAGATTCTAGGCCCCCGTTCCCGACGGTCTCTCGCCTCATTAATTCCTCCGCAGAGATCACCTCTATACCTGTGGGCCGTCGTGGTGGGATCTTTTCCCCGATTTTCTTGACAGCGGCGGAGATTATCGGTTTCCATCGGGTCGGGTTATCAACGTCCAGGTCGGCAGGTCCTGGAGCTTCTATACATCCGCGCATAAATAAAGGGACATGATGGCTAGCAAAAAGGTAGCAGCCGGGGTCGGATCAGCTCCGGGTAGGATTGCATATCCTCGAAGACCCGGGTCAAAGTGGCGACCAATT
>Ga0116111_1002430_pt1 | contig 11359 bp, 13 predicted proteins | sample June2015DPH_8_10_FD_89720 | JGI IMG/M metagenome (GOLD analysis project Ga0116111, IMG submission 89720) | Peatland microbial communities from SPRUCE experiment site at the Marcell Experimental Forest, Minnesota, USA - June2015DPH_8_100 | ecosystem: Environmental > Terrestrial > Soil > Wetlands... | reverse complement strand
TCTGCAAGGCCGTCGCCTCGTGTCTCGATCAAATCTCTCGAGCTGAATGCACTGCATACCTCGCGAATTCAGGATATGGTCCACTTAAACGGAAACCGCTCTAATGCACGCGCCGCCACATCGCCAATCCGACGCGGATGGACCCAGGCCGGAAGTCGCGCCTAATCGCGCCGTGCCACGCTTGCCTCGCTCAATCCGTTCATGATCTAATGCTACGTCTCTGAGGACAACGGTCGGAGGTGCCAATGTCAGGTGCTGCATTTAAGGCCACCCTCGTGACACCCGATCAGCTCACTTGGAAGGATGACCCGCATATTCCGAAGGCCTACGCGGGATCCGACAAAGGCTGACGTAGTCGTCATGCGCGTCAAATTCCCAGCGAACTGTAAACTCCCCCGTACTCGCATCCCTACCGAGAGGTCGCCACCGTGATCAGCGGCCGTATTGGCTTCGCCGCGGGGGATACATTCGACACTTCGAAAGGCGATATAGGCGGGGCAGGTTCATTGGGAGTCGTGCCCGCCAATCGATCGCACTTTGTCTGGACGGAGAACGAGGAAGCGGGTGGCCGATGCCGCGGACAAGCTGCGCCGCTACCGCGGGCGGCTGAGCCGCAGCCAAGCCTTCGTTCGTTATTAAGAAAGCGCGTGGGGGCGGAGCCGGCGCCGACCGGGCTCGGTGACAAGGTGAAAAGATAACACGCGGCTGACGCGGCATACCGTGCCACCGTGCCACCTTGCTACCTAACCCCCGTTTGGGGCCTTTAGGCATTGCCGTCTTTCTCAGCGGTCATTCTGGCGGCTACGTCAGTATCGTAGTCCTGTCTTGACGGAAGCCTATCATAATCTGGTTTATACCCCTTGGCGCGGTAATCGCTTTCGCGAACGTCAAACGCTTCCACGCCATCGGTTACATATGCCCAACCGGGACTGCGATAGAGGCCGCGAGGTCGTTTTTCCATGCCTAGAATAATAGTGGGCTGCGGCCGGCTAAGCCACCGCGTCAAGAGGCTCAAATTTCAAACTGCCCCGTGCAACAATCCTCCGCCGGCGGCCCGCGCGGTGATGGACAGAATCAGCCACGGGGTCGGCTTCGACACCACCCCGATCGCAACCGCACTGAACTGGGGTCGGTGTCGCTCACGGTCGCCCCAAGATCAGCGTAGCTGTCGCCGACGGTGATGATGGCCGGGTTGTCGCCGTTGATGGTGTTGGTCGGTGGGCTTGTCGGTAGCGTCGTTGAAGGCCAAATTCTGCGTCACGGATTCTGGGAGGGAAGAGGTGGGGAGCTTGGTTGAGCGCCCGATTGGGTAGTATCCTAATTTGGATTTTTGCTGAGCTTTTTGCGCGCCTCATGCACAACCCGTTCCAAGTCGGTTCGTATTGCGGCTGCGACGGCTTCGAGTTCAGTGATGGTAGTACAGTCATGACAGAGCACTACGAGCCCATCGGAATGGGTGAGGCCCGACGACATCGGATTGGCCCCTATCCAATATTTGTTGTCGGGGTATGAATCTGGCCACATCTGACCCAGTTTAAGGGTAGGTAACCGGCTCATTTCTGTTCTCACTTGATCGTTCGATCCACCTCCTCCCGGGACTGTAAGACGGCGATTTCAGACCAACGTGATCATGCTCTAAGCCCTCCCGCCGTCCCTCGGACACCAAATCGCCGTGTTCGGCGTGGGCGGCGAGACCGTACCGACGCTGGCAATCGGCCGGATATCCAAACCCTCCGCTTCCGTGATGTAGACCGCGGTGCTGAGATGATTACCCATCATCGTGCATTCGCCGCGCGGGCTGCGAAACGAGGTGCCCTCGGACGCGGCCTGCAGTTTGAAAAGATTCATCGATTGCGCACGTTCAGCCAGCGCTGAGAGCAGATATAGCCCTTCGTAGCAAGACACGCCAAAGCGGTTAGGAATCGGGGCGTTTGCGCCGAATGCTCGGTGATAATCATTCCGAAAAGCTCCGGCACTGCCAGTTTTCATGCAGTCCGTGAAGCCGGTAGCAGAAAATAGATTCCGGGACGATTCTGCGCCAATACCCAGGAGCGTATTCTCGCACAAGACAGGGGCAGCACGGAGCGTGGACCTTTCTGCCCCGCGGGCAGCGAATTGGCGATTAAATGTGATACCGTCTTCGCCGACGAGATAGATCAGGACCGCTTCGGCATTACTCGCCACGATACGCTCTATATTCGCATGGAAATCATCGACAAAGAACGAAACGTACTCCTCGCCGACGACGCTGCCCTGAACTTCGGCGATGTAGCGCTTCGCGAGCGTGATAGACACGTGTGGAAAGATGTAATCGTTGCCGATCACATACCAGCGCCGAATGCCCTTATTGCGTCCCAGCCAATGAATGAGCGGGCGTACTTGCTGGTCTGGCGTTTCGCCGCACACAAAAACGCCGAATGAATATTGGCCGCCCTCGTATAAGGTCGTGTAGACATAAGGAATTCGGCCGCCGATCGTCTTGACCAGGGCCAGTCTGTTTGAACTGATATGCGAACCGACGATTGCTTGTACGCGATCTTGCGCAATCATACGTTCGGCCTCGGCGACGATCTCGCTCGCCGTCCCTCCGCCGTCACCGATGACCAGCTTTATGCGTCGGCCCAAAATGCCGCCCCGTTCATTGATCTCGTTGGCGGCCAACATCGCGCAATTGATTGATGATGGGCCGAAAAGCCCGATAGGTCCTCTCAGTGGCACCAGCAATCCGACGTGGAGGGCAGCAGGAGCAGGCTTAAGCCGGCCTTGCAGTGGCTCATGACCAAAAACATATTCGAATTCCCCCGACGCCAGGATAAGCCGGCACGGCCGTATCCGCGTTCTAGCCGCTTCATGCATCGCAATGGCTTCCGTGACTGCTGCCGACGCAAGTTCTGAGCCAACTAATCCGGTCGGCCTTTCAACCTAGTATCACCCTCTATCCGCCCGTTATCAATGTTCTTGAGACGGCGCAGTGCAAATAAGGGAGGCTCTGGCTCGTTTGCTTATGACACGGGTTGCCGCGCGGCGCAGCTTCAATCGCGTGGCTCGGCGGTCGCCAACAAGGCCGCTCGAATCGTCTGGCTGCACTTCGAGCAGGCGAGCGGTACCACGCCGCCTGAGAGGACGCTCCAAGATCGGCAGTGCCAGCCCAGCCAGCATCCCGCGCCTTGTCGCCGATCACGTGATGTGTTGTGCTACCGTCCTGAATAGGGCATTCAGAATGTTGTTGGCATGATTGCGATTCGTCGCTGCCGCGCAAAGAATCGCTATTATTGTATCTTAGTGCCTAATCCAACCTGTGTTGAGTACCGTGGCGAGCACAATGCCGGAACGAAAGCCCGCTGCTGCGCAATATCTCGATTACATGCTCGCTGCGGCCAGCGAGTACATCGGGCGCAGCCTTGCTCCCGAACTGGAAAAGCGTGGCGTCCCGCTGGAGTGCTGGCGGGTTCTCAACCTCCTCGCGACGGGTGAGGGCTGGGCGATGGGTGAGTTGGCCAATGCGGGCCTGCTCAGCCTGCCAACTGCAACGCGCGTCATTGACCGCATGGTCAGCGGCGCCTTAGTTTATCGTGCGCCAGACCCAGAAGATCGACGGCGAGTACTAATATTCGTGTCGGATAAGGGATTGCGCGTTTGGGCAGACGTCAAGAAAAGCGTTGATCGGTATCAGAAAGCCATCGTCCATCAGTACGGCGATGCTTGGATACGCGAATTGCTCAATAAACTCAGCACGCTCATCGATAAGCAGAATGAGGGCTACAAGGCCAAGACACCGGTTTGACAAGCGGGAAATTCGTCGGCATTCGCGCGAAACCGCGCCGACGGTCGCATTTACCTGACAAGGTTTCGATGTTCGTGGCGGCCGGGTAGTGGCTCAGGTTCGATAGGACATTAAGAGCCAAACTGAGGCATACCGGCATCCGTTAACCGGTGCCAGATTCAACCTTCGCTAGAACTAACGCGAAAAGGCCGCACAATGCCGGCGAGGCACAATAAATATCGATTGAAATATTTTCATTTAGAAGATATTGTCATGATGACTCTTTGCAGAGGAGTGGCGCATGGCCGACTATCAGCTCATTCCATCGAAGACAGCTCTCGTCAACGTTGACATGCAGAATGCATTCGTTGAGGGCACGCCGCTTTCGGCGCCGGGCGGCGTTGCGCTGCTCGAGCCGGTCAACCGGCTCGCCGCTGCCTGCCGCGCGGCCGGCATCAAAGTGATCCACACCCTTCACGTCACGCGCGCCGACGGCACCAACCTGGGTACGATGGGCGAGTTGATCGAGCCGGTGCGTGCCGGCTACATCAAGGAAGGGTCCGAAACCGCCAAGCTCCATCCCGGCGTGCACGTCGAGAAGAGTGACATCCTTCTCTACAAGCCGCGCTATGGCTCTTTCACCGGCACGGACCTCGATCTCGTCCTTCGCGGCAACGGCATTGATACAATCATTGTCACCGGCATTTGCACGAACATCTGCTGCGAAACGACGGCGCGCGAAGCCGCGATGCGCGACTACCACGTATTTTTCACCAGCGACGGCACGGAAACCTTTCCGCTCGGCGATCTTACCGTGGAGCAGATAAAGAAGGCGACGATTACCACGCTGGGCCTCGCATTCGCCAAGATTGTGAGCGTCAACGGCCTCATCGATCTTATTCGCCGCAATTCGAACCGCAAGGTCGCTGCCGCATAGAGTTGCCGTCTTACGACCCCGCTTGCCGAATTCCGACCCTTTTGAGGAGAGCGAAAATGGAACGCCGCACTTTCCTGAAGGCCAGCGTCGCCGCTGCCGGCTTGGCAGCCGGCGCGACGCTGTTTCCGCGTCGCACCCCGGCCGCCGACACCATCAAGATCGGTACGCTGATCGATACGTCGGGACCGCTGAGTGTCTTCGGCGCAAACAAGCTGAAGTGCCTGCAGTTCGGCGTCGAGGAGATCAATGCGGCAGGGGGGCTGCTCGGGCGCAAGATCGAGCTGGTTAATCGCGACACTCAATCAAACAACCAGCTGGTCGGTGAATATGCGCGCGATCTGGCGCTTGGCGGGAAAGTCGATGTCGTATTTGGCTGCACCACGAGCTCGGCGCGAGAGATTGCGCGGCCAATCCTGAATCGGGCCAACGTGCTCTATTTCTACAACACGAATTACGAAGGCGGCGTCTGCCAAAGAACCACGATCTGTACCAGCTCGACGCCAGCGCAGATGGTGAGCCCCCTGATCCCGCGGCTGATCAAAGAATACGGCAAGAAGATCTATGTCCTTGCCGCTGACTACAATTATGGTCACAATTCGGACAAATGGGTCAAGGCAATCGCCAAGGAAAATGGCGGCGAAGTCATCGGTTCGGAATTCTTCCCGCTGGATGCCAGCACTTTCGGTCCCACGATCAGCAGAATCCAAGCCGCTAAGCCCGACATTATCCACACCGTCTTCGTGGGGCCGGCGCACGGTGCCTTCTGGGGGCAATGGGCTGCAGCCGGCATGGTCGGCAAGATCCCGATCTCATCACAGACATTCGGCCTGGCTGGCGAACATTTACGCATACCGCCGGAGGTATCTGAAGGCATCTATGTCTGCCTCAACTATTTCGAGGAGATCGAGACGCCTGCCAATAAGGCATTTCTGACCAACTTCCGCGCAAAATTCGGCACGGATTACGGTTATATCAGCGAACTCGCCATGGCCGAATATCAGGGGGTTCTGTTGTGGGCTGAAGCCGTCAAAAAAGCCAACTCGACTAAGGTCGATCCAATCCTCAAGACGATCAAACAAGTTGTGGAAGTGGTTGGCCCCAGTGGTCAGATCAAGCTCGATCCAGCGACCAATCATTGTACACTCACCATGTATATCGCTCGGATGAAAGGCGGCAAATTCAACGTCGAGGGTACCTTCAAGAATGTCGCGCCGTCGAACCCGGGCGGGAAATGCGATCTCATCAAGTCGCCGAACACCAACCAGCAATTCGAGCCGGAATTGTAGGGAGTGTGGTGATCCTGCGGGGCGCACTCTCTGCCGTTCGACGCCAATGCTTGCGCCGTGCTGACGCCGGGAAGTCGATTCGAGCGACGCTGATAGCTTCGACCGACCGTCGCCACGAAAGCGAAGAAGTCCAAACTGACCGACCCTGATGGACCTAGCTCTCATTGTCGCCATCGAGGTGCTTTATGCCATCGCTAGCTTGGCATTAATCAGTATCGGGCTTGCGATCATTTTCGGCATGATGCGCGTTATCAATCTCGCCCATGGCGAGTTTTTAATGATGGGCGGCTTCGCCTGCACGATGCTGGCCAATGCGGGCGTCAATCTATGGATATCTATGCTGATCCTCGCGCCGCTGATCGTCGGCGCGATCGGCATCATTGTTGAGCGGTTGGTCATCCGCTATCTCTACGGGCGGCTTATCGAAACGATACTCGCGACGTGGGGATTGAGCCTGTTCTTCATCGGCCTCGCCTCTGTCACGGTCGGTTACTTCCAGATGGGCCTGACGCCGCCTTTCGGCAGCATACGGATCGGTGTCTACAGCGAAGGCGTCTATACCTTGGTTATCATCGGCATCGCCATCGTCGTTATGCTGACCGTGTATCTCTTCCTCCGACACACGCGCTGGGGGCTCATCGCCCGCGGTACGATGCAATATCCCAACATGGCCGCCGCACTCGGGGTGAATCCAAATCGTGTCTATGCGGTCACTTTCTTTGCCGGCGCGGCGTTAAGCGGGCTGGCCGGCGCGGTGCTGGTACCCTTGGCAGGCGTGGTGCCGACCAGCGGCATTGCCTATATCGCCAAAGCATTCATTACCGTCATCAGCGGCGGCGCGACGGTCATAGCCGGAACTGCCGCCGCGTCGGTGCTCCTTGGCGGAATCGATCAAATAGTCTCCTTCACTAGCAGCCCGGTAATGGGCGAAGCGGCGCTGCTATTAGTGGCCGTTATTCTTTTGCGCTTCCTGCCCCAGGGCATCACCGGTCGGTTCTTTCGGAGCGCGCTCTGATGCGCTTTCAGAGTACGTTCGGTATGGCGCTCATGGGAGGCGCCGGCGCCTTTTTGATATTTGCCCTGCCGCGGCTTGTCGAACCTTTCGTTCTCGTCGACCTGACCGTTTATGCGACGTTGGCAATGCTGACGATGAGTCTGGCGTTCGTCTGGGGCTATTGTGGAATCTTGAGCTTCGGTCAGTCGGTATTCTTCGGGATCGGCGGGTATGTATATGCCGTAGGCGTGCTCAACATCGGCGACAGCACTTTGCCGATAGCGCTAGCGATCGCGCTGGCAATGGCTTTCGCGGCGATGCTCGCCTACTTCATGTTCTGGGGCCGGATCAGCGACGTCTATCTCGCGGTGATTACGCTGACTGTTTCGCTGATCTTCTTCCTCGTCATCAACAGCACCTCAGGTGGCGAATACAAGATCGGGATCGTGTCCCTTGGCGGCTACAACGGCATTCCTGGATTGCCGCCGCTAAATCTACCAGGCAATCCGGATCGGGCTTTTGATTTCAAGGAAATGTATGTGCTGACGGTGGCCGTGGCGCTCGCCAGCTACTTCTTGCTGTGCTGGACGCTGACCACCCGTTTCGGGCGGGTGATCGTGGCGATCCGCGAGAACGAGGTGCGCACCGCGCTGTTGGGCTATGATCCGCGCAGGTACAAGCTCGCCGCATATGTTGTCGGCGCCGGTTTTGCGGGTTTGAGCGGCGCCCTCTATGCGGCCACGGGAGGGCTCATCAACCCGGACGTGTTCGACTTCGCCTTTGCCGCGCAAATCATAGTTTCGGTCATTATCGGCGGCCTTGGCACGCTGGCCGGCCCAATCCTAGCCGTGGTCGGCGTCCAATGGCTCGTTGCTTGGCTCGGTAAGACCAAAATCACCGACGCAAACATTATCCTGGGGGCGATATTTGTGGCCTTCGTGCTGTTCGCCCCAGCAGGCGCCATTCCCACGCTCCGAAAGCTCGCCGCCAGTTGGCAGGCGCGCAGGCGGGCGCGCCGCAGCAAATCTGCGGAGGGAATTAGATGAGTGCGCTCCTCGAAACGAGAGTCCTCACGCGGCGCTTTGGCGGTGTCAACGCAGTTGATCACATCGATTTTACCCTTGAGCAGGGCGAACTTCGCTGCCTGATCGGACCGAATGGCGCCGGCAAAAGCACGTTCTTCAAGATGCTTTGTGGTCTGCTCCGTCCATCCGGCGGGGATATCATCTTGCGCGGCGAGAAAATTACCGGCGCCGAGCCGCACGAAATTGCGCGCCGTGGTGTCGGCATCAAGACACAGGTGCCGAGCCTGTTCGACGGAATGACGGTTCGTCAGAGCATCGAGCTTTCGGCCTTGCGGCGACAAACCAACCGTACTGCCCGCAAATCCGCTATGCGGCTCATGGAGAGCTTGACACTCGATAAACTCGACAACAGCGTTGTCGGCAGTCTTGCGCACGGTCAGAGGCAATGGGTCGAGCTCGCCATGGTGCTCGCGACCGATCCTGAACTCGTTCTGCTCGACGAGCCGACGGCGGGAATGGCGAAGGACGAAGTCGAGCGGATGGCGGGACTCATACGCGAGATCAATCGCGATCATACATTAATCATTGTTGAGCACGACATGAACTTCATCCGAATGATCGCGCGCAAGGTAACCGTCTTCAATCGAGGCTCGATCTTAGCCGAGGGCCACATAGAAAGCATTCTCGCGAATCAAAAGGTACGCGATGTCTATCTCGGAAAAGGCAGAGACCGTGCTTGAAGTTCGCGGCCTTCACGCCGGATACGGTCGCATCCCGATCCTCAACGGTGTCGATTTCACGGTGAACGCGGGTGATGTCGTCGGCATCCTCGGCCACAACGGAATGGGTAAGACGACGCTCATGCGAACGCTGATGGGATACATTCCCGCGACGGCGGGCACCATCCGGTTCAGCGGCGACGATATTACATGGCTGCCGACCTATCAGCGGGCGCGCCGTGGCATCGGCTATGTGCCGCAAGGCCGTGAAATCTTCCCCCAATTGACCGTGGTCGATAATCTCCGCATGGGAGCTCTAAGGGCGACGCGAGGGAGAGTGGAAGAGATATTGACCGATTTCCCACAATTGAAGCCCATGCTCGATCGTGCCGGCGGCGCGCTCTCTGGCGGCGAACAGCAGCTCCTCGCAATCGCGCGCAGCCTCTGCTCCGAACCCCGCACGGTGCTCTTCGACGAACCTACTGAGGGGATTCAGCCTTCCATCATCGAACAGATCGCGACGCTGTTACTTTCGCTCAACCGCACGCGTGGGCTTACTATAGTTGTTGCGGAGCAGAATCTTGATTTCATCGCTGGCTTGGCTTCACGCGTTCTGATCATTCAGAAGGGCGTCATCGTCCGCCAACTCACGCCATCACAGTTGCAGGGCATCGATATCCTTGATGAATTCGTGGGCATGGCTCGATTGCAGTAATAGTCTGTGGGGTCAGAATTCGAGGAAGCCGTTCGATCTACTTTATTCCTAACTCTATGCGTTGACGCCGCTATTGGTCGGATATGGAATAAAGGACAGCTGATTTGGCCGAGGCCTACCCAAAAGGCCGCGCTCGGAAGGCCAAGGTCGAGGCCCCAACATCTGTCACATAGAGCCACTCGAAACGATGATGGCCCAGTGCGATCGGTCGCTCGCCGACCGCTGCCCACACGCCCCGCACAATCGGCTTCAGACCGATGCGGTGTTCATCCATCGCCCAGATTTCGACGGTCGCGCCCGGATGCTTGTTGCCAAAAAGGCTTCTCGCTCAATCTGGCAACGTCCCGCCCGCATCTGCGGAGAGAACCCGGCCGGGCTAGAGCTGACCACTTGCGGAGCAATAATAGTAAGCTGGCCGCCTTATACCAATCCTCAGATTGACTGACCGACGACGGCCCAGTCGCGGTATGCGATGGACATGATTTTCCAGGGCTGATCGGTGAGGGTGTTCCAGGCGTAGCAGCAGTGATCGACGATGTCGTCGAAGGATTTGAAGATTCGGTTCGACAGCCAATTCTGGCACATGAACTGCCAGATGTTTTCTTGGCTGTTGAGCTCAGGTGCACGCGGCGGCAGCGGCAGGAGCGATAGGTTGCTCGGAATCTTGAGCTCCTTGGCGCCGTGCCAGCCAGCCTGGTCGAGGATCAGGATCGCGTGGGCGCCGGCGGCTACCCTTGCGGCGATCTCATCGAGGTGAAGCTGCATGGCTTCGGTGTTGCAGAAAGGCAGAACGAGGGCAGCGCCGGTTCCATGTTCGGGGCATACCGCACCGAACAGATAGGTCGATTGGGTGCGCTGATCATGCGCGGCTCGGGGACGGGAGCCTTTCCTGGCCCAGCGATAGGTGAGCTTGTTCTTCTGGCCGACCCGCATCTCGTCCTGGAACCAGACCTCTATCGGTGTGCCCGGTGCGAGTTTGGCGCGGACTTCCGCCACGCGGTCGGCAAAGTTTTTTTGAACGCCTCCATGGCATCAGGATCCTGCTTGTAGGCTTTCGGCCGCGCGCTGACATGCGAGAAGCCCAAGTCCTTCAAGGCGCGGTAAATGGTATCGTCCGACACCGAGAGGCCGAACTCCTCGTGCAACCGCATCATCAGATCGCACGCCCGCCAGCGCACCACGCCGTGAACCGCTGCGATGGGGCCCTCCTCCACGAGCCGGGCCAGAAACGCCCGGTGCTTCCTGCCCAGCTTGGGTGGCACGCCCGGTGAAGGGATGTTGATGAGACCGTCCGGTCCTTGCTCGTTGAACCGGATCACCCAGTCCCGCAGCGTCTGACGGTCCATCCCACCGATCTTGGCGGCATCTTCCCGCAAAGCGCCGTCGAGCACTGCCGCGATCGCCAGCAGCCGCCGCGCCTGCGCGGCATCCTTCGCCCACTTGGCAAACCGGCGGACCTCTCCAGCACTAAAGTCCGTCCGCACCGCAATCGCCTGGCCCATGGCAAACCACCCTCCGTTTGCCACCTTGAATCATGTCGCAGCCGATTTGTGAATCCCCGCGAGAGTCAGGCACTCAGAGGGTTGGTATTAGTCGGCAATCGCCCCCACACTTGCTGACGACACGTGGCGCGCATATTCCGCGAGGATGCCGTCCTTGTAACGGGGGCTGGGCGCTTTCCACTTCTTCCTTCGCGCCGCAAGCTCCTTTGAGTGCCGTTGAGACCTGCCCTTCAGATAATTCAGCACATCGAATCCATCTTTCTGCCATTCGGCGCCATGCCAGCTGGTTCTCAGGATTAGAGCATTTTCCGAAAAGACTGAATCGCGGGATTCCCCTGCGGGAACGAATCGGATTCAAGGTTCGTGCTGGAATGGAGGCCAGCATGGATGGCGAAACCGTATTCGGAGGATCTGCGTG
>Ga0116111_1002427_pt1 | contig 11377 bp, 10 predicted proteins | sample June2015DPH_8_10_FD_89720 | JGI IMG/M metagenome (GOLD analysis project Ga0116111, IMG submission 89720) | Peatland microbial communities from SPRUCE experiment site at the Marcell Experimental Forest, Minnesota, USA - June2015DPH_8_100 | ecosystem: Environmental > Terrestrial > Soil > Wetlands... | reverse complement strand
TTCGTGGTCGATCGAAGTCCGTACAAGCAGGGGCGATACATGCCTGGCGTCCATCTTCCCATCTATCCGCCACAGAAGCTCCTGGAGGCAATGCCGGATTACACGCTTCTGCTGGCCTGGAACTTCGCTGACGAAATTCTGGCGCAACAGGCCGAATACCGGCAGCGGGGTGGGCATTTCATCATCCCGGTTCCCGAGCCTAAGGTCATTTGAGGGTGGCTCAAGCGCGCCGCCTTCCCGGATGACGCCCTGAGTGGAGGCGAGTGAGTGGTTTTTTTCGAGACGAAGCTCAAAGGGCTGCATATAATCGAGGTAGAGAAAAGGGAGGACGAACGGGGCTTTTTCGCCCGCACGTTCTGCCAGCATGAGTTCGAGGCTCATGGGCTCAACCCCCTGATTGCTCAGTGTAGCGTATCGTTCAACCGGCGAAAGGGAACTCTGCGCGGAATGCACTACCAAGTAGCTCCCTCCGAGGAAACCAAGCTCGTGCGATGTACGCGGGGTGCTGTTTATGATGTTGCCGTGGATTTGCGCAGGGACTCTCCCACCTTCAAACAGTGGGTAGCTGTAGAATTGACAGCGGCTAACCGGAGAATGTTGTACCTCCCGAAGAGTGTTGCCCACGGGTTTCAATCCTTAGTCGATGATACCGAGGTCTTTTACCAGATTTCAGAATTCTACGACCCAGAATCCACTCGAGGCCTGCGGTGGAATGATCCGGCATTTGGAATTGTGTGGCCTGAGGTGGAGAATCGCATCCTTTCCGAAAGAGACATGAGCTACGGGGACTGCGGGTGGTGAAAAAGATCATTTTCTGGGGAGCGACGGGTCATGCAAAGGTGCTGCGCGAACTTACAGGCCACCTCGATTATGAATTGGTGGCGCTTTTCGACAATAATCCGGAGGCCATGTCCCCTTTCCGCGATGTGCCGCTTTACCACGGGGTAGAAGGGTTTGAGAAATGGCGAAGAGAACGAGTCGAGCGTGAAGCGGCTTTTCTGGTGGCGATTGGTGGATCGAATGGCCGCGACCGCGTGCAAATTCACCACTTTCTCGAAGAGAATCAATTGAAGCCGATCGTTGCCGTTCATCCAACCGCCTTTGTAGCGACTAGCGCGTGCTTGGCAAGGGGGTGCCAGATACTGGCCCATGCGACGGTGTGTGCTGACGTGAGCGTGGGTGAGGCTTGCATCATCAATACCGCGTCGAGCATCGACCATGAGGTCGTCCTCGGAAGGGGAGTCCATGTTGCCCCCGGCGCAACCCTCGCCGGCTGCGTTTCAGTGGGCGAGTACTCTCTCATCGGGGTCGGAGCCGTTGTCCTGCCGCGCATTAAAATCGGCGCGGACGTCATCGTCGGCGCTGGATCTGTGGTCACCAAGGACGTTCCAGATGGGATGGTAACATTCGGCAATCCTGCGAAAGTGAGGCGTGCAACCGCACCGTGATTGCTCCTGAGCGACAGAAATCCGTATGACCCCTGCAGGCTACTTCTCCGAACGTCCGTGGGACAAGGGAGACAACCCGAAGTCCGCGGTGTGGGAATTCCTGCGGAGTAACGACCGGTTCATGATCGACAAAGATATCGAAAAGAAACTTCTGATTACCGTGGCGCCAGATGGCTACCTGAAATGTGTTAAGGAATGACCATGGAACGAATTCCAGTGTCCGGGCCTTGGATTACGCAAAGAGAGATCGACTACGTGACCGACGCAGTGGCTCACGCTTGGTACTCGAACGCGAACATGTATCACGCGCGCTTCGAGAAAGCCTTTGCGGATTATCTGGGTGTTCGCTTTGCCATGGCTCTGCCGTCCTGCACATCGGCCATTCATCTTTCCTTACGGGCCCTGGGCATTGGTCCCGGGGACGAGGTGATTGTGCCGGAGATAACCTGGATTGCTACGGCTGCACCCATCACCTATGTGGGAGCGACACCCGTATTCGCCGATATCGATCCACTCCGTTGGTGCTTATCGCCGGCGTCCTGCCAAGCCTGGATCACCCCTCGAACCAAGGCGATGATTCCTGTGGACCTTTACGGAAACATGCCGGACATGGACGGCCTCCGTTGCGTGGCGACGCAGCACCATATCGCCATCATCGAGGACGCAGCACAGGCTATTGGCTCGGAGTATAAGGGCAGGAAGGCGGGCAGCCTCGGAGACACCGGGACCTTCAGTTTTCACGGCTCCAAAACCTTGACGACCGGCGAAGGGGGCATGCTGGTTACGAATCGGGAGGACGTCTATCAGCGAGCGCTCTTCCTGCGCGATCACGGTCGCCCACCCGGCGATAAAATGTTTTTCAACACCGAGGTGGCGTACAAGTACAAGATGAGTAGCATGCAGGCGGCTTTGGGCTTAGCCCAACTGGAACGGATCGGGGAATTGGCCTGCCGCAAGCGGGAGATTTTCTCTTGGTACGAGGATGAGTTGTCAGACGTGGAAGGTGTGACCTTGAATTACCAGGCTCCCGATACCAAGAGTTCCTATTGGATGGTCACGGTGGTTTTAGATGAGAAGATGGGAATTGGCAAGGCTAGGTTGCTACGGGCAATGGATGAAATGAACATTGACTGCCGGCCGTTCTTTCACCCATTGAGTTCTCTTCCGGCGTATACGACGCTAGGGCAAGCGGAACAAGCCCGCCAACGGAACACGATTAGTTATCAGATCAGCCCTTATGCTATCAACCTTCCGTCCGGCTTTAATATGACATTGGAAAAAGTCAGATACGTAGGTGAGTCCCTTAAGGAGATCGTGCGGCAATCTCGCTTAGCGCGTGTCTGAACAGGGAAGGATAACAGGGCCCTGCCTCATGTCGAGAGTGTCCAGAAACATCGTTTATAACGGCCTTGGCCAGGGGCTCAGCGTGGTCCTGGGTTTTGTAGCCGTGCGCTTTGTCTTTCGCCGGCTTGGCGGTGACGCCCTGGGCCTGATTTATTTCTCTGTGGCTTTCAGTGCGGCTCTGTCAGTGGCCGTACAGTTGGGCATCTGCGAAAGCGCCGTGCGGGAGGTAGCTTCTCACCAAGGGAATCGGCCGGAGTACATTAAGAGTTTCATTCGCACCAGTTCGCTGCTGTACTGGAGCGGTTACCTCACTCTGGCCATTGTGGCGTATACAGCCGCGCCGTACCTCGTTCACCATTGGGTGAAGCTCGACTCCCTTGATGCTTTGACAGCTATTAGAATCATGCGCATTTTGAGTCTCGGTGCGCTTGTGGCACTACCCGGAGGCCTGTACAGGGCGCTGTTGGTGGGCTTGCAGCACATGGGGCTTACCAACCTGATCGACGTGGCCGGGAAGGCCTTACAGCAGGCAGGAATCTTCCTGATCCTGCTGATCCACGGCAATCTATTTCATGTGGCGTACTGGATTGCCGGCTCCATGGCGGTGCAGGTTGCGGTCTATTGGGTTGTGTGTACACATTTCTTTTCCGTGCGTGCGCTGCTGCTTCCCGGTTTTTCCCTGGCGGTGGTAAAAGAGAACATCGGTTACGCCTCGGGCCTCATGGCCATTACGCTCTGCTCGTGGATGGTCAGCGAAATGGACAAAGTCATGCTCAGTAAGTTACTGCCGCTGGCCCTGCTGGGCCTTTACACTTTTGCCCGTGGCGCCGTCAGCCAAGGCGCACTTTTGACCGCAGCCATCAGCAACGCCACCTTCCCGCATTTTTCAGCCTTGCACGGAGCCGGGAAAATGGGCGAAATGAAAAACGCCTACAACAAGATCCACGACCTCATTTGCTTCGGGACGATTCCGGTGTTCGCCGCCGTGCCCTTTGCTGCTCTACCGCTTTTCTCGCGTGTGTTCAACCCACACGCCGCACAAATGCTGCTTCTCCCGGCGACGTTTCTTTGCATCGGCTATTACATGAATGGGACGATGACTACCCCCTATGTCGTCTCGCTCGCGGTGGGCCGGCCGGACATCACTGCCCGGCAGAACGTTCTGGCGCTGTTTATCGTGCCACCGGTTAGTGCAATCGCCATTTACTGGTTCGGGCTGAACGGCGCCGGCTTTTCCTGGGTGCTTTACCACATCTATACGTATTCCTACGGACTGCCGCGCATTTGCCGGGAGTGTTTAGGGATTGCGCCGCGAATCTGGTACTGGCACGTTCTCCGCATGCTGATGGGCGGCATCCTGATTTATGGCAGTGCATGGCTTGCGGTCAGTTATGCTGGCACGCTTTCTGTTCTCCACCTATCCATTGCCTATACCGTCGCCACGCTCATTTACCTCTCTTTTGCGCTCTTCTTCATGGGCCAGGAGAGCCGCCGCAGGATCTTGTTGTCCTTTGGCCCCTTGGGTCTTAAGTACAGGGAAGGTGTGGCATCGGAGTAAGCCTGCAGGGGTGGCAGCCTACTACGGTGCCGGGGCCTTGAATTCACTCGGAAAGAGTAGGGTTTTGTTCGGAATTTCCGGGCAACGTATGCTGAGGTGTTCTAATTGGCCGTCTCCGATTCAAAACCCTTGATCACAACCATCATTCCAACCTACCGCCGGCCAAGGCTGCTCGGGCGGGCAATAAGGAGCGTGTTGGCTCAAACCTACCCTTATTTTCAACTATTCATCTATGACAATGCCTCGGGTGACGATACGGCCGAGGTCGTAGCTGAGTACGTGGCCTCGGACTCCCGAGTCAAATATTTCTGTCGGCCGGAGAACATTGGGGGATTCAAGAACTTCGCCGAGCCTCTCGAGCATGTCGAGACGCCTTTCTTTTCCTTCCTTTCGGATGACGATGTCCTTTTACCTGACATGTATCAGGTGGCGTTAGCGGGCATCGATGAGTTTCCTGAAGCCATGATTTCGGCCGCCGTCACGATTTACGTGGATGAGCACGGTAGAGTCCTGGAAGTGCCGACTTCGAGCTGGAGACCGGGCCTATATACTCCACCTGAAGGGATGCTGGCCATGCTCCAAGATGGGCACCTTAGCTGGACGGGCATGCTTTTCCGACGGGAAGTCCTCGAGAAGGTTGGGAGCCTCGACGAGGAGGTGGGGAACCCTTGCGACTTGGATTTTGAACTGCGCATTGCGGCGCATTTCCCCATAGTCGTGTCTCTGCAGCCAGTAGCTATCCTCGTAGTTCATCCGGCTTCCCAAGGGGCAGGCGGAACATTTGAGGAAAAGTATGCAGGTTGGCTCAAGATGATCGGCAAGATAACCAGGGATGACGCAATTCCTTACCATGCCAGACGCCAGGCTGCAGACATGCTAAATGAGCGCTTCAAGACCTCGTTGTCCCACGAGGTTCGTGGTTTGATTATCCGAGGTGAGTGGGGAGAAGTCGAAAAGGCAATCGACATACTCCGGAACTACTACCACCTCACGCTTCGCTCTTCTCTGCTAAGCATCATCGCCAGAACGTGCCGGTCAATTCCGCCGGCTCACGTTTTTGTGAAGGGCGTGCATGCCCTCAAGCGGTTCGTTGTATCCGTCGTTCCTGATCCGAGTGGTAAACAACTCCAGAGAAGCTATGGGGCTTATGTACGATATCTCAAATTATAGGCCGTCGGGGGTGACCCCTATGATTGGGGGGCGAGACAGTATGTGGAGCTACTATTCAAAGCGGGTCCATTGTGAAACAAATCCTGCTGAACCTTGCCCGAAGGCTAAACAAGGCAGCCTACCGCGCGACGGACGTGCTTCTAAGGCAAATTCCAGGGAAGCCGTGGTTCGAGTTGGTGCCAGAACCGCTCACTTACAACCAAGACGGGTCGGCATCCGTGCACAACTGTGATTTTCTCAACGGCCCACACTCTCAGGGGGCATATCGCCTTGGGGAGCAGACGGGTTCCTGTGGGAACCTCCGGCCCCGGATGCATTGACGTGTCTATGTGGTGTGCTGGGCAGCCCATAAGGCGAGCCCCCCGGAGGGCGACTTTGTCGAATGCGGAGTGAACCGAGGCGGCTACTCGCGCGCCACAATGTACTTCGTCGATTTTCCCAGGCTCGACAAGACTTTCTATCTTCTCGACACATTTCATGGACTTGAGGACAAGTTGATTTCTGATGCCGAGTGGAAGCGGGGAATCCTTCAGCGGTACAGATATCAGGAGTGTTACGAGGCGGCCTGCAGGACTTTCGAGGGCTTCCGGACCGTCATCGTGCGAGGTGTGGTTCCTGAGACGCTGCCCCGCGTGAAAGCGGTGAAGTTGTGTTACTTCTCCCTCGGCATGAGCTGCGCAGCCCCGGAGATTGCCGCCGCGGAATACTTCCGGGACAAATTGGTCCCTGGTGCCGTGATAGTTCTGGACGACTACGGCTGGAAGCTACATTAGGAGCAGAAGGTGCACTTGACTGCTTCGCTGCCCAGAAGGGCATGAGGGTCCTTGCGTTGCCTACCGGCCAAGGTCTAATCTTTAAGTCATAAGCACTGGGCGCGCGAGCACTTCCTGTTGCGGCCATCCCGGTCCGAAGGCTTCGAGGTCGAATATGGCTACCGCTCCGCATAGTAGTACAAACGCACAAAGTAGTGTTACATGCCTGGTCCGGTGCGCGGCACAGAGACCCCTCACCCCTGCCCCTCTCCCTAGGGAAGGTGTCCTCCCGCAGGGCGGGAGGAAAGATTCAGGATTCAGGAGGGCGTTCCAGCATCTTGCCAGCTGCGGCCCGCTATGCCTGTTGCTGATCGCTGGTGCAATGCGTGCCCAAATGCCGGCGGGGACTCCCGTCCACGACGTCAACGCCAAGTGGCTCACCGACCACGGTACCCTGGTCCACAACGTCAAGGCCTACGGCGCGAAGGGCGATGGGGTGACAGATGACACGGCAGCTTTTATTGCGGCCACGCCAACAGCCGGAAAAGTTTATGTTCCCCCCGGCAATTACAAAATCACCAGGACGTGGATAATACCGCGTTCTGTCAGCGTCGAAGGCGCGTCGGACAATGCCTCGATCATTACATACGTTGGTAGTTCCGCTGCCATCGCCGTAGGAGATGGGGCAGGGACAATCCTATACCCCCGTGGGGCCATGCACGATTTACGGATCGTAGGCACCGGCACCGGCGGGTCAACCATTGGCTTTCTGGTCGGGGGTGATCCGGCGGGCGTCATCACTCCGAGCACCTACCTCGCTGATGAGTATTCATTTTACAACGTCAGCGTCATGGGATTCCACTGGGGACTGGAGTTCGGAAACAACGAGTGGTTGATCGGGTTTTTCAACTCAGCGTTCACGGCCAATGCTATAGGAATTTATACGCCAGCGACAGCGAGAAATTGTGGCGAGAATATCTCATTTCACGGCGGGGTGGTCGCCAACAACTTGGCGAATGCAATGCAGTTTGATAACTTCACTGAATTGCACTTTTTCGGCACCAGCTTTGACTATAATAGCGGCCCCATCAAGGGCAACTACCTAGTGCTGGAGTTCTACGGCTGTCACTTCGAGCAAAATTCTGGAGCTTTCATTGATAATACCGGAACGACTGACACTGCACGGGTCAAAATAATCGGCGGTCAAGCGCTCTGGGCAGCAACCACCGGGAATAATGCTGCATATTTCACGATTGCTGATAGCGGGGCGACTGGAGCCTACTTCTACTTGTCCGGGATCCAATTCGGAAGCCAGGGGGCGACAGCGACTCAAATCGTGAATTTCACCGCCACAGGCGGGGATCGAAGTTTGTGGATCGAGAATCTTCCCAGTTACTGGGGACTCAGCTATCTAACCCCGCTGATCAATCCAAGCGCGACGGGCAACATAACTTTGCTGCCAAATATGTATGGCATAATAGATCAGATTGGGACGTTTTGGTCTCCTGGCAGGGTCGGTGTTGGTAAAGTCCCTGGCGCGAACGCCCAGCTTGACGTAGCTAAAGCTATCGTTTCAGGTGGGTACAGCGTTACGTTCTCTAGCACGCCGACATTTGACGCCTCGCTTGGAAACACACTTGGAATAACACTCACCGGCAATGTGACGAGTTCTACGCTTTCCAATGCCACAAACGGTGAGGTCATCAATTTCATGATCTGCCAGGATTCCGGGGGCGGCCACACCTTCGCCTGGCCGACCAACGTGAAAGGCGGAATGACCATCGGCTCGACGGCTTCGACGTGCAGCGCCCAGAGTTTCTATTTCAACGGCACGACCGCCTACGCCTTGAGTCCTGGCGTGGCGAACATGTAGGTGAAATGAAATTCATAATGAGGATCTTCGTGCTAACCCCGCGGCCCGACCAGGGAGGGCCTCCAAGATGTCCACAGGCAAATTGACCATCATTATCCCCACTTACAACCGCAAAGACATCTTGCGGAGGACTCTCGCGGCTTATCGTTCTCAGTCGGCGCCGGAGGAGATTCTGGAGATCCTCGTCGTTGATGACGGCTCAACCGATGGCACCGACTCCGTCGTAGCTCAAAGCAATGAGGTGTCTCCAATTCCGATTCGGTACCTTCACCAGGAGAACCGCGGACAGGCGTCAGCACGCAATCACGGAATTCGTGAAGCGCGAGGCGAGATCGTCCTTTTCGGAGACGACGACATTATTCCCTCAGGCAACCTTGTGTCTGAACACCTTGGTTGGCATAGGAACTACCCCGAAGCTTCTGTGGGTGTCTTAGGTCATGTGAGCTGGTCGCCGGAAGTACATCCTACTCCTTTTATGGAGTGGCTGGGCCTTGCTGGGCCGCTCTTCGATTACCATAGTCTTTCCCGAGGAATGCAAGTGGATGTTGCTCATTTTTATTCCAACAATGTAAGTCTGAAAGTAGAATTCCTCCGGAAAAACGGAACATTTGATGAGGACTTTCGAACTTACGGCTGGGAGGACACTGAGCTCGGTTATCGTTTGATAAGGAGAGGATTGCGCTTACTCTACAATCCGAATGCGGTTGGATACCATTATAAGTACATTTCGTTTGCGGACCTCTCCTTCCTCGCACACCCCTCGGCCGCGGCAGAACGGGTTTTCCAAACCAAAGAGGCCGGGGCGTACCTTGCTGAAATCGCAGCGCGTCGCCGGCGCTCAGTGAAGTACCGAATGCTGAAACTCTTGGCAAGATGGCTGACTCCTGCCCTGACTCCACTCAGACCCTTACTCGACACGCAAATCCCTCTGCCGTGGATTGTCTATCGCGCCTTGTACCACTACTATTTTGTGTCGAAGGCCAAGCCCGATGTAGCTGTGAATGGGAATTCCGAGAAAGGCTAGGTAACGGTCCACTCACAAAAGCCTAGGAAAGGGAAGTTTCAGTAACGATAGTATTTTCTACCAATTCAGGTTGAAGCCTGCAGTTCCAGTAGAATCTATCGAATTTCAAGCCAGTGGGAGGCTTGTTCTCATGGCGAAACAAGGAGAGATCGATTATCTAAAGAACGCCGGAATCGACGGGATTAGGCACGCGGTCAATAAGCCGTTTTCGGACGAGTACTGCGCGGGATATCTTATGGAAATGGGAGCCATCATGTCTCTCCTCCCTCCGCCCCCGGCAAGGCTCTTGGACTTAGGGTGCGGCACAGGATGGACAAGTTGTTTCTACGCGAGGAGAGGATATGAGGTTACAGGCCAAGACATTGCAGAAGATATGATTTATAACGCAAACGAAAAAAAGAACAGGGAAGGAATCAATAACGTCGGCTTCGTCGTCTGCGACTATGAGAGCATGGATTTCGAAAGCGAATTTGACTGTGCAGTTTTTTTCGATGCTCTACACCACTCTATTAACGAAGAAGACGCCATTCGCATGGTTTATAAGGCGCTTAAACCTGGTGGAATCTGCATAGCCTCAGAACCCGGGATCGGTCACGCCAACATGCCGAGATCGATCGACGCAGTAAGGAAGTACAATGTCACTGAAAAGGACATGCCGCCCGGAAGGATTATAAAGGCAGGGAGAAAAGCTGGCTTCAGGGTATTTAAAGTATACCCACATACCATGCACCTCGAGAAGACCATCTACGCCGGACGGACTGATCGGCGGTGGGTGAATAAGCTGTTCAGGTGGCGCTTCCTCCGAACTCTTACCGCAATCTTCGTAATGACACTTTATAAGCGACGCGCCGGGATTGTTTTGATGATCAAATAAACCTACGTCACATGTGGACAATTGCGCACGGCCCTCTTCCCCAAAGACGTGACCCATGTTTGCTGAAGCTCAGCGGTTGGAAGACCTCTACTACCAGCTTGCGAATTCGGGTGAATAGATCTCTGCGCAGACCTGAAAAGATGCGCCTCGACATCCCAGGACGAAAGCCCACGGTTTGTCTTTACTAATTTGGGGAATGGCCGATGCGGGAAAACCTGTGGGACTGAGAGAGAGGCCCGAAGGCCGCGGGTTCCGGGGAGTTTAGTTCAAGCGGAGAGGAGTAATGAGGATAGGTATCGACGCATGCGCTCTTTCGACATGGCGTGCGGGAACAACACGAGCCGTCGAAAACGTCGTGCGGGAACTCGTACGCGTTGATGAACACAATGAGTACTTTCTTTATTCTAATCATGACTTTGCCCTTCCAGTAGAGAACGGTAGATGGCAAAAAAGGATTGATTCGCGGTTCGGTTTCCTACCCGGCGCGATCTGGATTCAAACCCGGGGCAAGAAAATGATTTTGGGTGACCGGGTGAACGCTTTTTGGGCGACTGCCCACATACTGCCCCTCGGCCTTCCGCCTGCCATCCGGAAAGTCCTAACGGTGCATGATGTTGTATGGGTTCGCTACCCGGAAACAATGGCCACTTACACCAGGATGGTACACCGGCTTCTAGCCGGTCGCTCAGTGGGCGAGGCAGAAACAATCATCGCAGCATCCGAATCGACGAAACGAGACCTTGTGGCCCTTCTCAATGTTCCCGCACATAAGGTTAAGACGATCTATCACGGTGTCAGTTCCCTCTTTCGTCCCCACGATGTGGTGGTGGCGCGGAAATATATCGCGGCCAAATATGGAGTCTCAGAAACTTATATCTGTGCCGTTGGGACCGTCGAACCGCGTAAGAATCTCTCCACGCTGGTGGAAGCTGTGGGAATTCTCCGCAAACGAGCATACTTCCCCTTTCAATTGGTAATCGCGGGTGGAAAAGGCTGGAAGAATTCGGGTGTGCACCGCTCTGTTGCCCGAGCCGGGCTCAGCGAGGATGATGTGAAGTCCCTCGGATTTGTTCCCGAAGAGGACCTGCCTTTGCTCTATTCGGGGGCTTCCGTTTTCGTTTTCCCTTCAATCTACGAGGGGTTTGGACTCCCCCTAGTGGAGGCGATGGCCTGCGGGGTTCCCATCGTAGCATCAGACGTTTCGTCGATTCCCGAAGTGGTCCTTGATGCTGGTCTGCTTGTTCCGCCTCATGAGCCCGAGGCTTTCGCCGAGGCCATTCTTCGCGCGATGAATGACTGTAACCTGCGCAGCAGCCTTATAACGAAAGGGATTG
>Ga0116111_1002424_pt1 | contig 11387 bp, 12 predicted proteins | sample June2015DPH_8_10_FD_89720 | JGI IMG/M metagenome (GOLD analysis project Ga0116111, IMG submission 89720) | Peatland microbial communities from SPRUCE experiment site at the Marcell Experimental Forest, Minnesota, USA - June2015DPH_8_100 | ecosystem: Environmental > Terrestrial > Soil > Wetlands... | reverse complement strand
TGGAGGCGCGGGTCGGAATCGAACCGACGTATAAAGGTTTTGCAGACCTCTCCCTTACCACTTGGGTACCGCGCCCTCTTCTTGAGCAAAGACTTTCAACGCTATCTCATTGTACTGCCAACTGCTTACGTGCTTGAACCTCAGACGATCTGGGCAAAGTTGGGCAAAGAATCTTACCGATTTCGTCTGCTACTCTTCGATCATCCCCACCGATTGCGTGAGTATACCCGAGGGTGGTCTCAGCTTTTTCATGCCCGAGGCGGTCTTGACGCACCCGCATCGGAGCATTCAGTCCGTCCATGATCGTTGCATTGCCATGGCGGAAAGCGTGCAACCCCGCACGAGGTATCCCGAGACGTTCAAGGATCGGATGCAGGACTTGATCCACGACATCCCGGTTGTCATACGGCGTTCCTTCGCGTGTGCAGAATAGCAGCTTCTCAGGGTTGTCTCTCCAGCCGTCAAGCAAGCAGGCTTTCAGATGTTCGCAAAGCTGCGTCGAGATTGCGAACGTCCGAACTCCCTTCTTCGACTTGGTAGTCTGCAACTCGCCTTTCCACACTGATCGCCTGACTGCGAGCACGCGATAATCGAGATTCAAGTCTTCGACCTTCAACGCGCACAATTCCCCGCCACGGATGCCCGTCTCGGCACAAATCCAAAACATAGATTTGTATGGTTCATTGGCTTCGCTGATGATGTGTTTCATCTGCTCTTCCGTGAACCACTTCTTGTCAGGTACGTTCATGGTTGGGAGCACAATCCCTTCGCAAATGTTCTTCTCCGCGTAACCCCAAGCCCTTGCAGTAACCCACATCAGCTTGAAAGTGATGAACAGGTTCCGCACGGTTTTGGGTTTCACGTGAGCATTGCTGAGGAACTGCTGTAACATCTCGGTCGTGATCTGATGAAGCTGTAGTTGACCGAACTGGGGCACGAGCCATCTATTGACCGAAGACTTCATGCCGGACTTCGTGCTCGGTTTGTAGTTTGACATGATGTTCCGCTTCCAGCGTTCAGCAAAGTCAGCGAACGAAATGACCTTCTGAGGCTGGTAGCTTAACGAATTGATACGCGAGAGACGGATATCCAATTCCCGCTGGGCAAGCCGCTTAGTGGGGAAGTCCGCTTTGGTGCCGATGATCTCGGACTTGTGAATGCGAACCGTCCTGCTGGCGAAACTTCCTACAAGCCGACTTCCGGCCCAGAACTACGAGAAGACAGGGAAAAGTTGCCCGTTACTCTGGCACGATCCCGCGAAGCCTCTCGGTATAGAATTGGCCCGGCTTTCGTCCGGAGAAAAAGCTGCAGCTATCAACTGCCTGGGACCGCGAGGCTCCATCTGATCGGCCGCACCATCTCGCGCTAGCGCATCGTTGAGAAGCTCGCCAGCGGTATGGGTGTGATCTACAAGGCAGAGATCCGCGGGTCTGCTGAAGTAATTGAATCAACCGCTGGTGGTCAGCCGGACCGGGCAAAGTTGGCGGAGATCATGCGCCGCCATGACCTGAGACCCGCTCCGCCCGCATGAGGTTTCTAGGATGAACAGACTTCGAAATATGCTGGGGTTGTCGTTCGCTGTGCTTTTGGTCGTTTTGGCGGCGGGGATCACATTTACCGTCGGATGGCGTCCATTCATCGGACCGCGGACGCGCGCTCTCACGGCACGGAAGTTTCAGAGCACGCCTGAACGCTTAGCCCGCGGCGAGTACTTGGCCCTGAATGTAGCGGATTGCATGGTGTGCCACGCAGAACATGATTGGACAGCGCACGATGCACCCGTGCTGCCGAACACGCTCGGCGCAGGCCAGGACATGAACATCATCAAGGGTTTTCCTGGAAAGGTGTATGCGCCGAACATCACTCCAGATCCAGAAACAGGCGCGGGAAGCTGGAGCGACGATCAACTGGCACGCGCCATCCGCGAGGGCGTCGGTCACGATGGGCGGGCGCTATTTCCGTTCATGCCGTACCCGGATTTCCGAGCCATGTCCGATGAAGACCTGGCGTCGATCATCGTGTACCTGCGGTCGTTGCCGCCGGTGCGCAAGCAGTTGCCCGCGACCGACCTGATTTTCCCGGTGAACTACTTGATCCGCAACGTGCCGCGGCCACTCGACGCGTCAGTGCCCGAACCCGATGTTTCGACTCCCGAAAAGCGCGGGAAATACTTGGTGACAATCGCTGGATGCGAGGATTGTCACACGCCGCAGGACGCACATGGGCAACCGCTGCCGGGCATGGACTTTGCCGGCGGGTTTATTCTTGATGGACCCTGGGGCCGCGTGGCAAGCTCCAATATCACTCCCGACCCATCGGGGATTCCTTACTACGACCAAGCCATGTTTACTCAGGTGATCCGCACGGGATTTGTCGGGGCACGGAAGCTCAACCAAATCATGCCTTGGCACGCCTACCGAGGGATGACGGACGAGGATATTGTCGCGATGTTCGCTCATATGAGGACGTTTAAACCGGTGCGGCACAATGTGGACAATACAGCCCCCCCGACATTTTGCAAGGTCTGCCGGCAAACCCACGGGGGCGGAAACCAGAACTAGGTGTACCTGTCACTCGCGCTCTGCCGATTCCGATCGAGTGGTCGGCAAACCGGAAACGGGCATACCTCCAACGACTCCTAAGTAGTCAGAAGCTGTTAGTGCTTTGGAGCAATGGACCGGCTGGATCGCTTGGAGACTGCGCTCTTCGGCAATCGCGGAACAACCAACCTGAACGCCCGCCCAAAGTGTTGCGATCGTTTGCTCGACCACGAGAGTCTGGTCAGGCAAGTCAGGCACAACCCCTTGAATGACCATGAGTGTGGCGAGGCCAAAGATCGTGTACCACCAGGTGTGGGCTACCACTATGTCATCCCTACTTGGCAATCCTTCATCCTTGGCAACATCGAAAAAGAGCTGTACGAAACGTTGGAACAAAGGCGTGCCAATGTCGTTGATATATTGTCCGGCGCGGATGCCGTCGCGGTTCTCCGGCCCGAAGAAGACGTTACGGAACTGCTGTGGATGGGCAGTGCAGAACTGAATCAAGCCGCGTGAAGTCGCAAAAAGACGCTCTTTCGGTGCAAGATGTTCAGCGGCAATCGCGTCGAAGTTCTGAATCAGCAGCCGGATCGTCTCGCTGCTCAACTCGGCAAGAATGTGCCATTTGTCGGGAAAATACTGATAAATCACGGCGTGCGTATAGCCGATCTCTTTAGCGATGGCGCGAAGCGTCACGGCTTCGTAGCCGCGATCGGCAAACATTTTGCTGGCAGCCGCAAGGATTTCGCGCCGCAACCTCTCCTTGCGCTCTGCCCGGCGACTTGGTGATGTGGATGTCACTTCAATAGCTTAGTCCCTTTTGACGATTTTTGCGACCGATTGTTAATTTATAACCACAGAAGAATTTGCAACCAATGGTTTTATTCGGCCTCTAATAGTCAGGTCGCTCATTTGGATGGGCGGCCAAATACAAGGCAAACAGGAGAATGCGATGAAAGTTCTAGTGATTGGAGCAGCGGGCAAGAGCGGAGAAGCGCTGGTAAATGAGGCGCTGGCGGCCGGACATAAGGTGACAGCTTTCGTGCGCGGTGCCGCGCAGTACAAGAAGGCGAACGTCAGAGTTGTTGCGGGCGACGTGCTGGACGCGGCCGCGGTCGACGTTGCGGTCGCCGGACAGGATGCGGTGATCGACGCGCTGGGCGGCAAGACGCCGTGGAAAGTGACGACGATGGAAACGAGCGCGGCACACAATATTGTGGACGCGATGCGGCGCAATGGCGTGCGGCGATTGCTGAAGATTTCGGTGGTTGGTGCGGGCGAGAGCGTCAAGAACGCCGGCTTTTTCAACGAGCACCTGCTCATGAGGACGTTTCTGCGGGGTCTGCTGGTAGACAAGGCGGGCATGGAGGCCGAGATCGAAGGCAGCAACTTGGACTGGACGCTCGTGCGGCCGCCGATGTTGACCGACGGCGAGAAGACCGGCGTTGCCAGGGTCCTGAGCACGGAGGGCGGCGAGAAGGCGCACAAGATCGGGAGGGCCGATCTGGCAGCCTTCATGGTGCAGCAACTGGAAAGCAGCCGGTATGTGCGTCAGGCCGTGACAGTGACGACCACATAGCAAGGCCTCCGCGAGGATCAACCACCTCTCTCATCGAGGCGATCCGATCGGCTGTGTAAAGGCCTGTAACGATTCATGCGACAGATAACTGTGGAAACTCACGGGACTAGCGGAGTGCTAGCTGCGCAACTTAGAAGCTCTGGCGTTCGCATCAGAGCATCACTTTCGTTTCAACAAGGAGAAAACGAGTATGCATTTAGTCATGGGCATTACTGGAAAAGTTGGGGGCGCCACCGCGCGGCATCTGCTGAAGCAAGGCAAACAGGTGCGAGCACTTGTGCGCAATCGCGAGAAAGCGGCGAAGTGGGCAGACCAAGGCGTGGAGTTGGTGGATGGAGACTGGAACAATGCGACAGCCATAGCGGCGGCGCTCAAAGGTGTTGAGGGCGCGTTTGTTATGTTGCCGGCTGTATGGGCACCCTCGCCTGATTACAGAGAAGCAAAGGGCGTGATTGCGAACTATGTCGAGGCGCTGACCAAGGTAGTGCCCCCGCGGGTGGTAGCGCTCTCGTCGATGGGCGCGTATAGAACAAGCGGGGTGGGGATGATCACGGCCTTATCACTCTTGGAGCAAGGTTTTCGCAGCCTGCCATCTCCGGTCGCATTTGTACGCGCAGGCGGCTTTTTCGAAAACTTTCTTTTCGGCTTACAGGCCGCCCAAGGCGGAACACTACCGGTCTTCTACAATCCTACAAACCGGAAATCGACAATGGTCGCGTCAGACGACATCGGCGCAGAGGTAGCAAAGCTTCTGACCGGGCCGGCGTGGTCAGGGCATCGCGTTATCGAGCTCGGTTCGATGGTAAGCGCGGATGAAGTGGCGGAACAATTGGGTGAAGTCCTAAAACGCGACGTAAAAGCCTTTGCAGTCCCGCGTGCAGGGTGGGCGGAAGCGTTCGAGCAGTTCGGCATCCCGAAGGGCCACACTGGACCTGCCGAAGAAATGTATGAGCGCGTTAACGCGGGATGGATGGACCTGGGAATCGCGGGTACGGAGCACGTAGCGGGTACGACGTCCGCACGAGACGTGTTTGCGGCTGCACAGAACGCCGTCAAGGCGTAAATCCGGGGCAAGCTGAATCAGCCCGGTTCCCTGGGAAGTGCGGCGCTAACGTCGAGAAAGATTGCGGTCAAACATGAAAGTTCTTGTTTTGGGTGCAACGGGTGGAACCGGACGGCTGATCGTCCGGTTCCGCCCTGGCGAAAGGCCATTCCGTCGTGGCCCTGGTTCGCTCGAAGGCGAGCGCCGATCTGCCGGGAGTAGACATGATCGAGAGCGATGCTCGTGACGAGGGCACCCTCATCCGCGCCTTGAACGGCTGCGATGGCGTCGTCAGCTCGTTGGGCACCGGCCTGAGCCCGTTCCGCGAGGTCAGCCAGCTCACCGTCGCAACAGGCGCCCTGGTCACGGTGATGACGCGCAACGGCGTGCGCCGTCTGGTCTGCATCAGCGCCCTGGGGGTCGGGGACAGCCAGCCGTGGCCACGGCGGCTTCGTGTTCGACCGGCTGTTCCTGCCTTTGCTGCTCAGCCATGCTTACAAGGACAAGGACGGTCAGGAAGCCGCGATCCGCGCCAGCTCACTCGATTGGGTCATCGTTCGGCCCGCCATGCTTACCAATGACCCAGCTCGTGGGAGCGTCAGGGCCGTCACCGACCTCGCAGGCGTCAATGGCGGCAAGATTGCACGCGCCGATGTCGCTCGGTTCGTGGTGGAGCAACTGAACACTTGGTTGAGGCGAACACCTGTTCTCTTGTGGTGAAGGGTGCAGAAAGCCCTCGTTTAATGCACGACCCGGAGGCCGTCCCGCAAACAGGTGGTCGATATGAAGAACACGCTCGGCGGGCAGTTTTACTTTTTCCAGGCACGTCGCGGAGGCCCAACGAGGGTCCGGCCCGCCACTCATCCGAAGCCCTAAACGTACAAGTCGTCCCTCGCTCAGTAGTAGATAGCCAATCATGAAGCTTTCATCGGAAGGGGCAAGTCGAGTCGGATGCGACGAGGTGAATCCAACTTACGTTGATGACCTCAGTTTCGCGATCTGAAGCGCCGAAATCGTCGCGTTCCTGGGCGAATCCGAGTGCGAAAAGCACGCTCGCGAACGAAATGCGCGTGAACCCGCACATCTCACGGAAAAACAATTGCCGGGCTGCGCGTGCTTGTGGCGACGCACTATTGATTGGCCAGAAACGGGCCTCAGGGAGATGTCGAAAGATTCGACACTTTTGCGAAGCTTTCTGGATGGGCCGAGCATCCGATGAGATATACATTTGTCTCTTTCGGTTGATATACCGGGAGAGCAAAGTCGAGGGCGCCACTACATACCAGAAGCTTGGGATGAACAGATGTCTACTGTTACGGCGTCAATTTTTCCGCGAGTAGAAGAAGAGCGCTATCTGGCACTGCTGCAAGCGGCCAATGCCATTGCCACTTGCAGCGACTGTGCGGCCACTTCCGATGCGCTGGTCAGCAAACTGCGCGAAGTCACTCACTTCGATTTCTTGCACCTGGTCGCGTTTGAGAAAGACACAAACCAGTTATGCTTCTCATTGCTGGACGCGAATGGCAGAAGGCTGGAGCAGCCACCCGGCGACGTTCTTCCGCTCGCGGATTCCCCGATCCAACACGCCCACGATTCCGGCGAGGCGCTGGTGACGCTCGATTGGAGTCTTGAGCCTCGATTCCGAAGCTACGGGCGCTTTCTGAGCCAGCACGGGATTGGTGCGACTTGCACCTTGCCGTTAAAGCGAGGATCGCGCCGGCTGGGCGTTTTGAGTTTGGGACGATCTTATCCAAACGCCTATGACCAAGACGAAATTCGTTTTCTGAGTTTGGCCGCCGATCAGATCGGGCTTGCGATTGATGCTGCCGTGAACTTTTTCATCTCCCAGCGTGTGCAGGACCAGTTGAAATTGATTCTGGACCTGAACAACCAGGTCGTCTCGAATCTGGAGTTCCACGATCTGCTCCACGCCGCCTCGGGAAGCGTCCGGCGCGTGATGCGCTGCGATGCGGCCGCGATTATGCTGGCCGACGCCGAGTCCAAGAACCTGCGTGTCCACGCGCTCGACTACCCGGACAGCCGGGGAATTTTTGTCGAAGGCGCACTGATTCCCATCGAAGGTACCATGCCGGGGGACTCGTTCAAGAGCGGAAAGCCCATCGTCATCAACCGCCTTGATGCGACAGAGATGCCACCCGAAATGTACGCCAAGGCTTCAGCGGAAGGGCTGAATTCGTTCTGCGATGTGCCGCTCATCAGCAAAGACCGGCTGCTCGGGATTCTGGCGGTTGCGCGCCGCGAGGAAAATACGTTCGACGAAGAAGAGATCGCGTTCCTGATTCAGGTTGCGAACCAGGTCGCCATCGCTGTCGAAAACGCCCTTGCCTATACCGAGATCGCGGATCTGAAGGATCGTCTGGCGCAGGAAAAGGTCTATCTCGAAGAGGAAATCCGCGGCGAGATGGACTTTGAAGGCATCGTTGGTCAGAGTTCGGGGCTTCGGCACGTTCTGAATCTGGTCGAAACCGTGGCTCCGAGCGATTCGACCGTGTTGCTGCTCGGCGAAACGGGCACGGGCAAAGAGCTGATCGCGCGCGCTATCCACGATCGCAGCAAGCGCAAGGACCGGACGTTTGTGAAGCTCAACTGCGCCGCGATCCCGACGGGCTTGCTGGAGAGCGAACTCTTCGGCCATGAGCGCGGTGCGTTTACGGGAGCGATTTCGCAAAAGGTCGGGCGCCTTGAGCTCGCCGACCAGGGTTCATTGTTCCTGGACGAGGTCGGCGATATTCCCATTGAAATTCAGCCCAAGCTTCTGCGCGCGCTTCAGGAGCGCGAGTTCGAACGCCTGGGCAGCACCCACACAAAGAAGGTGAATGTGCGGCTGGTGGCGGCGACCAATCGCGATCTCGACAAGATGATTGAGAGCCGCGAATTTCGCAGCGACCTGTATTACCGCTTGAACGTCTTTCCCATTCGGATTCCACCCTTGCGTGAGCGCCCGGAAGATATTCCGCTGCTGGTACGTTACTTCGCGCAAAAGTACGGGCGCCGCATGGAGAAGAAGATCGAATCGATTCCCACCCCGGCCATGAAAAAGCTTTCGAGCTGGCACTGGCCGGGAAACATCCGCGAGCTCGAAAACTTCATCGAACGCTCGGTGATTCTCACGCACGGCTCGGCGCTCCAGGTGCCGGTCGGCGAACTCGGCACCAATAATAAGGGCATTCCGATGCAGGATGCGCGTACGGCCGATGACCGCAGCGAAATCCTCCGCGTTCTCAAGGACACGAAAGGCCGCGTCGCTGGCCCCGACGGCGCTGCCGCGCGCATGGGCCTTAAACGCACGACCCTGATTTCGCGTATGAAGAAGCTCGGAATCGACTCGCGCCAGATCGTCTGACTTCATTCGTCTGATTTGTTCTGTCTGCAATCGCACTGTCTAACTTCGGTTATCTGGTTTTCCGTTCGTCAGGCTCGCGGGTTCACCTTCGTCACACTTCGACATCTGTCGAAATACTTCTCGACACTTTCGACATTACTCATTTCTGCATTCTGCTCTACTCAATCCAAATCAGTCACTTATCGCGAAAATGCCGGCGCTCCCGCTTTGGCATGGGCATTGCACGGTGTCTATGCATAAGAAGCACGGCAATGTTCAAGATTTCAATTGTTGAGACTCGTGGCCAGCGCAGGCTCATTTTGCAAGGCAAGCTGGTTTTTCCTTGGACAGCGGAGGTAGAAAGTGCCTGGCGAAGCGCTGGAGAACAACTCAGAGGTCGCAAGTTAGTCATTGACCTTACGGACGTCACGGTCATCAGCCCGGACGGCGAAAACACGCTGTTCAAACTGATGAAAGATGGCGCGAAGTTCGCTTGCGGCGGCGTTCTGACGAGACACGTTCTAAAGCAACTAGCGCGGCGATGCCGATGCAAAGCGTAGTGCGCAGGCGGTCGGAAACAATTTGAGCGACAAAAAAGGGCAATAACAATTGATTGTCGATTGTCCAATGGTTCAAACGACAACCAATTGGAGGAGAAAGTTAAGATGCTCGGGACAAATCACATCGCACATTACAACTCCACAGCATACGCAACCAGCGCAGACTTCTGCCGAATATTCGAGAGTGATATGAACCGCTTGTATCTGCTTGCGTTTCTGCTGACGACCGATCACGCCACCGCCGAGAAGTGTTTTGTCTCGGGGTTGGAGGATACGAAGAACGGCAATCTGGTTTTCAAGGATTGGGCACAATCTTGGGCCAGGCGCTCGATTATCGCGAATGCGATCCGGATGATCCATCCGCGCCCGCAACTCGCAACGGTAGACCATCAGTCCGTGAATGAATCTGGGCCTGGAGAGCACGCTGGCACGGGCCATGCGGCGGTCGTGACTCACCTGGAGACTTTGAGTGAAGAGGTGACGGCGATTATCGGGCTACCGGCGTTCCAGCGCTTTGCGTTCGTGATGTCGGTCCTCGAAGGTTATTCCAATCGCGAGGCTTCGCTTCTGCTGGACTGCTCGGTCATCGAACTCGTCGCAGCGCGGACACACGCTCTCCAACAGATCGGTGGACGCCCTGAGCTTCATCGCAAGCTCGCAGGCATTGATGCCACGGAGGCCTGGCTGGCCGTTGCCGGCGCCGCTTACGTAAATTACGTAAATAGAGTGATGTCGCTTCTCGCGACTCCGGCATAAGACAAGCCTTTCAACACAAGGAATGGGGTGGCAAATGAAAGAACAAAACAAGGTGGGGATGAACGTGTTCCGCAATCAACATCTCATGTTAGCGGCCACGGCCCTGGCGCTGGCAGCGACGGTCGCATGCAGCAAGGGCAATGTGCAGGCGGCGCCGGCCATGCCGCTACCGCTGGTTTCGGTGGTGAAGGCCACGGCGCAGGACGTGCCGCGATATCTCGACGAGATCGGCAGAAATGCGGCCTTCGAGGCGGTCACGGTGACGCCGCAAGTCGGAGGCCGCATCGTCGAGCGCCACTTCCAGGATGGCGAGAACCTGGCGAAGGGGCAACTTCTGTTTGTAATCGATCCGCGTCCCTACAAGGCGCAGGTCGATGCCGCGCAGGCCGCGCTCGCGCAAGCGGAGGCAGCGCTCGATCTTGCGAAGATCCAGTTTGCCCGCGACGAGGAAGTGATCGGCGAGCATGCAATCTCGAAGCAAGATTACGACACGAAGAAGAACGCCGTTGACGTGGACCAGGCGCAGGTCGATGCCGCGCAGGCAACACTCGAAACCGCGAAGCTCAATCTCGACTACTGCTACATCCACTCGCCCATCAATGGCCGCGCCGGGGCGCGCCTCGTCGATGTCGGCAACGTCGTGCAGGCGAATACGACGCCGCTTTTGTCGATCCAGCGCCTCGACCCGATCTATGCGAATTTCACAATCACGGAAAGCGATCTGCCCGTGGTGCAAAAGCAGATGTCGAGCGGCGGCCTGAAAGCTGCCGTTCATCTTCCTACCGACCCTGAAGGCGCGGTGCGGCTTGGCCGCGTCGAATTTCTCGACAACTCGGTGCAGAACGGCAGCGGCACGGTAAACCTCCGCGCCACCATGACCAACGCCGACCGTCATTTCTGGCCCGGCCAGTTCGTCGACGTAAAGCTCGTGCTTTCGACAGAAAAAGCAGCGGTTCTGATCCCGAATCAAGCCGCGCAGATCAGCCAGCAAGGCCCATTCGTCTATGTCGTGAAGCCGGACGATACGGCCGAACTTCGTCCCGTAAAACTAGGCCAGCGCCAAGGTGACAACTTAGTTGTGACTGAAGGAGTCGCCGCGAACGAGCGCGTAGTGCTAGCCGGTCAAATGCTAATTCGCCCCGGCGGCAAGGTCCGCGTCGATGGCGCTGCGTCCGGAGCCAATGCCGGCAACCAAGCCACCAGCAAGCAAGGAGGCCAGTCGTGAATCTCTCCGAAGTCTTCATTCGTCGTCCAGTAATGACCGTCGCGCTCACGGTCTCGGTCCTGCTCTTCGGAGTATTCGCCTTTTTGCGGCTTCCGGTAAGCGACCTGCCGGCTATCGACTACCCAGTCATTCAGGTGCAAGTCAACTATCCGGGCGCCACGCCGGAAACGATGGCCAACAACGTGGCCACGCCGCTCGAGCGCCAGTTCATGCAGATTCCCGGCCTCGAGCTAGTGACCTCGAACAACGGTCAAGGCCACTCGAGCTTCGTGCTGCAGTTCGATCTTTCGAAGAGCCTCGACGGCGCAGCCACCGACGTGCAAGCCGCCATCACGCGCGCGC
>Ga0116111_1002423_pt1 | contig 11388 bp, 10 predicted proteins | sample June2015DPH_8_10_FD_89720 | JGI IMG/M metagenome (GOLD analysis project Ga0116111, IMG submission 89720) | Peatland microbial communities from SPRUCE experiment site at the Marcell Experimental Forest, Minnesota, USA - June2015DPH_8_100 | ecosystem: Environmental > Terrestrial > Soil > Wetlands... | reverse complement strand
CTATCACGCTCAGGTCGCCGTCCTTGGCAAGGAAGAAGCTTCCATCTGGCAGAAGGCCGGCTCTGGTGAATGCGATCCGCCCCCTCCGGGAACTGAGCATTGGAGATGCGGTATCCGTAATATCCACTGGTCACAGGAAGAGATGGATAAGCTCGAGAGGGTGATCTCACCAAAGTACAACCCCGATCCCTGGAAGGAATGGATTGACAGGCTCGATAAAATCTATGGAAATGGTTCCATCTTCGAGAAAATGTATGAAATCGCTCATGAGGTTCCTGCGAACGCCTACGCGATCGATATAATTCCGAAGCGCTGGTGGAAGCCGAACCCACCCTGGTGGAACAATCCCGAAATGGCGCCGTGGAGGAGAGGAACCGGCTACTTCGCGAGATCACTCGAAAATATGGTCCAAAAATAGCAACTTAGTTTGCGTCGATCCTGCCAAACCTGTCAGACTTACTTGCCAGCCCAAATCCGCAAAGCGCGGTGACTCTCTATCCGTACTTCCGCCGTGGGTAAGGCCTACGGCTAACCTTGCCGGCAGGCGGGGGGCGGCAGGGGGGGCTCACCGGGATCCCTGAGCGCTAGTGTTAAGCTTCGTAAGTAGTATTGCATTAAATCAAGAAAACCTAAATTCCAAGGGTATTAAATTCCCCCTTTGGAAAACCGTAGTTTGAAATGTCATAGCAATTATTAAGCATCACGCTAGCAGCAGCTTCCGGGAGGAAAACGCTTCAAAATTAGAGCTTATGGGAAAACGGCTTTAAGCGGCCTGGCGCGCCCGGAATCCCTTGATCCACTTCATGCCGTGGGGGTCCCTCCCCTCTATAAGGTCGGCAGCTTGCAGGACGCTGACTTCTTGCTTTTTTAACGGGTTGCAGATCGGGCAAGTCAAACCGGCATCCACTGAGAGTGCCAGGAAGGCTGCAGTCAGGGTTTCCCGGTCGGGCATGCCAAAGGAGATGTTGCTGGCGCCCATGGTAATGTTGACCCCAAAGCGGTTTACGATCATGCGTATGGCCTCCAGAACCATCTTTCCAGCTCGCCACTCGGTTCCAAGCGTTAAGACGAGAGGATCGATCACGACGTCCTCGGCGGGGATTCCCAGTTTGTCGGCCTCTTCGATGATCTTGGCGGCATTCTGAAATCTTTCGTCAGCGGTCTTGGGAATACCAGTATCTCCGCTGCACAGCCCAATGACCGGGCACCCATAGTCTTTGATCAGAGGCAACACCGCTTTGAGGCGCTTTGTTTCCGCACTTACCGAATTCACCAAGGGTCTGGCCCCGTCTTTACAGTAGTAGTTCAGAGCCGCCGCCAGCGTCTCAGTTCTGGGGGAATCGATGCAGATCGGGAAGTCATCCGTTGCCGCACTGACTTCCTTGATAATTTGAACCATCAGGGCGGACTCATCGGCGCCGGGTACCCCGGCATTCACGTCCAGAATCCCGGCCCCCGCGGCAATCTGGGCCAGGGCATCCTTGCGAACCATATCAAATATTCCCTCGCTGAGTTGAGCCCGCAGGACCTTTCGGCCAGTAGGGTTGATCCTTTCCCCGATGATCACCACTCCCTGGTCACGGCAAATGCGCACTTCCTTTTTCGCTGATTTAACCACAGTAGTAAGATTTGTCGCCATTGCGTCACACTCCTTCCCGACGGCTAAATTTTCCATATTCCTGTAGGTCAAAATGATCTTGTTCCTCACGTGATCGAGTACTGAGGTGCTAGACTCTGGCCTAAGTGGTCCTCTCGGCAAGTCCTTGAGTCTTCGTCTGTCATTCTGGCGCGCTTCGGATCGGAGTCCGGGCCAGGCGCATGGATCCATATTTTCTCAGGATTCCCTGTAACCCCGCTCCCCTCCTTTCGCTGGGGTAAGCTCCGCGGGGGTAGGCGATCGTGTGCCCCAACGAATTAAGCGAGCGTGGACCATTAAGTTTTCATCCAGAAAGTAAAGATCTCCGTGATGACCCTCCCGGTATCGGCACTTTTTAACTGGGAGAGATTTGGTCACGCACGGAGATCTTCAGCGGCACGCCGGGAGGATGCCATCCAGGCGCAGCGTTTTAAGCCTTTACGGGCGAGCACCCTTGGAGCCTGCTGGCAGGCTATGGTCAACGAGCCTCCCGGCAGGCGCCAGGCCAGACAGCCTATTCTACCAATCCTTGATTCCCAGCTTATTGGCTTCTTCCATTACAGCAGGCGCCACCACGGGGGTAACCTCTTTTAGCTTCTGCATGGCGTCTTTCTCGGGAATCTGGAAGGTTCCCGGCACCAGGGTGATCAAACCGTGCTGGTTAATTACGGGAAAACCGTTTTCGATCCAACCCCTGAATCCATCGGTGATATTGATGATATCCCCAGAATAGCCCATCTCCAGCATAACCTTTTTAACCAAGGCGCCTCGGTTTCCACCATTGTCAGGAGTCCCGGCCTTGCACAGCAGGTAGTATGTGGCCGAGGAGTCCGGGGCCTTGCCCGGGAGTTGCCAGTAAGGCAGGCCGGTGTCCACGCGGATTGCTCCAGGAATATGCCCCTCCTGGAACTCCGATTCCTGGCGAAGGTCCAAAAGCTTGATCTTTGGATTCTTATAGGCTTCCTGCTCGATCCAGATCTTGTAGAAATCCTTGGCGTTAATTCCTATGCCATACTGGAACGTTAGCGCCCGAAATTTGTTCTGGCCGTTCTCGAAAAGCTGCTGTGGCGTCAGTTCTTTCCCGGTATGACGCGGGGTCATGGTTTTGTTCAGTATGAATCTTGGTGGGCGTCCCATGGCCTTGAGTTCTTCTTGAGTCCACGGCTTCTTGACAAAATCCTGGACCTGCTTGTCCGTCCAGTCTTGGGGGTAACCTGCTAAGGGGCCGCCCTTGGCGCCGCCCTCCTCTGCTGCAAAAGCGAGAGAACCGGCAAAGAGAATGGCCACCAAGATGGCAAAGATCGATACACCCGCGCTTCTCCTAAGCTTTTCCATCTTCACGAACGCTCCTTTCTTGGGAGTGAGAATCTCACAGCTCTCCTGATAGACAACCTGGCCGCAAAATACGATTTCTTCTCCTTTCACCTCCATACTGTGGGTTAAATGAATTTATTGTCCCTTGGGCCCAAAACCCGCATCGGTGTGTCAAAGTGTAGTCGAACGGAAAAGAGGCCGCATGGAAGATACCTATCAATGGTGCGCAGTTTGGATTGACCCACTTATTAAATGACACGGACTGGTCTTGAATGCTGTCCGGAAGAGTCTGATTTTTTTATAGGATTTTCCCTCTCCGCTAAGTCCGTATTTGTCCTACATTTTGTCGCTTAAACTAAGTAGTGCAAATTATTGAGAACCCGTTAAATTTCCTTGGCCCTTTCGGCCGGCAGAAATGCGAGCAAGGTTAAATCCGATGAGGATCGTACCTAATTCAGGTTTTCCTGCCTCCCATCCAAACCTCTCCTTGAGGTAAAGATCGCCCGATCCAAAGGGGGAGGCTGAGAGAACTCCCTCAACGCAGGGAATACCGTCTATTTCAGGGAAGCACAAGGCCCGAAAAACGAAAACCGGCCGTTGACCGGCTGTTTTCTTTATTCTATCGAAGAAAATGACAAAATTCTTTCCGATGACCTTAACCCCTTCGCTTCTTTTTAATGATTCCAGGCGCTCCTGGTCACAGACCTCCTCGCCGATGACCACGCCACCCATTACCCAGGAGAGGCAAGGCTCCGTAGCGTGCCTGAAGTCATTATTGTTCAAAACCACGCAGACCATCTCTCTATCAAGAACGGTTAAAACCCCTTCGTTGAAATACTTGCCTAATCCCCCCAGGCCTCGCTCCTGAAGCTCTTCTTCAAATTGCCTGAGTGTTTTCCGATCGTTGTCATCAATCCAGCCAACATCCAGTATCCCTTTGGTGTCACGCAATGCTTTTTCCACGCTGGCTTTACACTTTTCCAGGTCACAGCAACAATTTCGAGTATGCATGTCAAAATCCAATTGGATAAGTATTAGGCCGAGCAATGAGATGATTAATTTTTAAGAGATTATATAAACTAGATCGGTCAAATTATAAAATGCTTTTTTCTGGTAGGTTAGCCAAACATACCCAGAAAGGCAACATTCATTGAAAGCCAAACGGCTTCCAGAAGTTGACCACAAGTTTATGCGGGGTCGAATCCAACCCTGCTCCGGGGCAACAACTTCCGGCCAAGGCCGGCCCCAAGGTATATCTCGGTTGCCGAACCCGGAAGAACCGGTTTCCAGGGGCAGTTTTCCATGCCAATAGGGAACAGGTTTCGTTGATCATCTTTAATGCTAAAATGAGAGTGAAGGGATTCCGGTCCAGGGACGCTCCTAAGTTTGAAAAGGCTCTGCGGGCATGAGATGTAATATGGGAACTACCGGAAACGGCAAATCAGACCCCCCCCTCTTGAAGGCCCTCGCTTTCCTGATCATGGCCATGCTTCTGGTCGTTCTTCTCCTTCTGGCGCTCATCCGGCAGGACCGTCAGCCTTGGAAAACCTATCAAGAAGCATACCGCATAAACCAAGCCCATAAACTGACAGCATCGTTGAAAGGTACGCTTTCTGAAGCGGAGATACGGGACAGATTCGAAACCATAACCCATGCGCCCTCTCGGGTGAAAGAACTGAGGCCAATTATTACCGGCAAGGTGGAAAGATGCCTCACCTGCCATGATGGCCTGGAGGAGGCTGGTCGCTCCCATCCAGTGGAGGAATTCGGTTGCGTAATCTGCCACGGGGGTCAGGGCATTGGGGTGACGGTGGATATTGCCCATCAAGGTCTCAGCGGTGGTCGGAATCCATCAGACCTGTCAGTAGCAAGCCAGACCTGCGGCAGATCGGGGGGGCAATGTCATGCGGACCGAAAATTGGAAGCCCAAAATTCGGTGGAACGGGTGCGTTCCGGCATTATGGCGACCATGAGTGGAGTCATAGCCAGCCTGCGCTACTCGTGGGCGGCTCAAACCTCAGATGAGGCCCGGTATGCTTCCGTCGGAGTTAAAAATGCCGCTCCCCAGCCCGGCAGTTTAGCTGATTTATTGACGATTCCCCAGATGGATCCAATATCTGGAAATAATCCTGCCGATCCTACGGGACCAGTCCCGGCCTCTTCGGGAGAGCTTGCCGACGATCATTGGCGCAAGCTCTGTGCCTCGTGCCATCTCTGGAACAAGAAAGAAAGCGGCCCCTCGGCCCACTCCTCAGGCTGCGCCGCCTGCCACGCGCTCTATAACCCCAAAGCCACTTACGAGGGCGCTGATCCGACCTTACCCCAGGACAAACCTGGTTATCCGAGACTTCACCGCCTGACCACCGCCATACCGGTGAACCAATGTCTGCGGTGCCATAATCGCTCTGGACGTCTAGGAATTTCTTACACCGGTCTGGAAGAGGCAGACGGTTACGGCACCCCTTACCGGCAAGGGCGGCCCAACCTGGAGGTCCTCTCAGGAGGTAGAGATGTACGGCATTTAGTCCCTGACATTCACTTTGAACGAGGACTGGCCTGTATAGACTGCCATTCCGGAAAGGAGGTCATGGGTGATGGCAACATTTACAGCCACATGCGCCAACAGGTCGAAATTCGCTGTGGCGATTGCCATGGCAGCTTCGGTCGGCCTCCACGTACCAAGATCTTGAGTGCAGATGAGGAAGAGGCCATCTGGAGAGCCAGGGCTCTGGGGCTGCCCGAGCTACGGGGCCGGGAGGTGGGACTTACCCGGCGGGGGACGGTTATTTTGAATCTTCGCAAAGAGAACGGCAAGATGATCCTTTGCAGCAAACTGGACCAGAAAGATCACCTTTGCCCGACCATTACCACTAACAAGGATCATGGCATTCCCGGCCATGGCGTGGATCGCATGGAATGCTCGGCCTGCCACTCCCGCTGGGCGCCCCAGTGTTATGGCTGCCACGACTACCGGCATCGTGGCGAAAATGCTATGGATTCCGAGATCGGAGTCAAAACCGAGGGATTATGGCAAGAGACCAGGGACTATTATCGGTTTGACAAGCCCACCCTGGGAATCAATTCACGCCAAAGGGTATCCGTAGTTGTACCTGGCTGCCAGGTGGTTTATACCGAGTTGGCTCCAGATGGAAAAGTTTTGGCCGGTAACGATAAAAGGGTGTTCATGGGCGCGGGAATAGGTCACGGTATCGTCTCGACCCCCCTCTCCCCTCATACGACGCGCACCGAGGTTCGCTCCTGCCAGGAGTGTCATGCCGACCCGAAGACCCTGGGTATTGGGCAGGGATTGTTCCAGGCTGGTAAACGATGGGAAGAGAACACTTTCGTTTCTTTGTTGAAGCCGGATATCAATCCTCTGGGTTTTGCCTGGGAGAGCCTTATCGATCCGCAGGGGCGCCCTTTGGCATCCACGACGCATGTCGGGGCGCGCCCTTTTAATGCTGAAGAATTGAAACGCATTCTCGAGGTGGCCCCCTGCCTTCCCTGCCATGGTCGTTATGATGATCCGATCTGGTCGAATCCAGCGGCTGCCTGCGCCAGGGCCAAATTACCTTCCCATCAGCAACAGGTGGGCCGCAGGTTGGGCGGAACTGGAAATTGAGGATTCTGGCAAGCCTAAGACTAGCGATTGGTCTCTGCATCTGGGTTGGAGCTGTATGGGCCTCGCCCTGCCTTGGTTCCCCTGCTCAGCTGCAAGGGCTGGGTCCGGATCATTCTCTATCTGGCCCTGTGTGTCCCGGTGGCCATAAAGACAAGTCGGATTGCGCCTGTGCGCCTGGGGGGCTCATAAGCAACCCTGCAGATTTCACTCATTCTGCTTACACCTGCGGCCGCTGTCATGATGATCAGGACCGATGGGTAAAGCGAACCCTCATGGCCACCGCGAGCGGGATCATCAACCAGACTCGGTTTCTCTGGGGAGCCCAGCCGGATACAGGGCCACGCTATGCGGCTGCGGCCATCGCAGGGCTGCAACTCCTGCCCACTGGAGAAGACTCGGGCGCCCTGGCGGACGACCTGCTCCGGCGCCGCTGCCTGCGCTGCCATCTCGGGACTTCCGGCCCAAGGCGCTCTGGAGGGCCCGAAGACGGTACGCTTGCCGGAGCCGATTGTGTGGCGTGCCATATCGTGAACGGCAGCGAGAGAATTGCGGGAGACCAGAATCTGCCCGGGAATGGAGATAAGCCCAAGTCTTATCGCCTGACTACAGCCGTGCCCACTTCCCAGTGCCTCCACTGTCACCGCGGCAATCACGCGGGTGCCGATTACGCAGGACTTTTCGAGCGGGATCACTCGATATCCTATAACTTTGAGGCGACGGACCCCGATTTAGTTCCTCACCTCTATAGCCACTCGTATCACTTCCTTCTGCCTGATATTCATTACGAGCGAGGGATGCATTGCATCGACTGCCACCCAGTGGAGGAAATCATGGGTGAGGGAACCATCCACTCTCAATCTCAGGATCAGGTTGGCATACGGTGCACGGACTGTCACGGCCTGCCTGGGAAACCGCCGCGTACCCGCCGGGTGACCATTGCCGACCAGCGGGCCCTGCGGGCCGCCCGCGCCAATCCCCTCTACGATCTCCAACCCGGGCAAAAGGTTATGGTCACCTCAAAAGGCCAGCTGCTGACGAACACCCAAGAAGAAAAAGAAGGCAGGTTCCTGCTGGTATCCAAGGTCGATGGCAAAATACACCAAATTCCGACCCTTTCCCGGGAAGGTCCAGAGAAAGGGCCGCTTGACCATCGCATCCCCGGCCACCTGAATAACATGGAGTGCGCCACCTGCCATGCCGCCTGGACTTTTCAGGATCTCGGGTTGCACCTGATGCGGCTGGATTCCGCCGATTACGAGCCGTGGATCTGGCTCACCCAGCAAGATGATCCGCAGGTTCGACAGGTTCTTAGGGAGGAGCTGGTGAAGCCGCCGGAACAGAGAAATTTGCCGAGATCTTGCGACTATCTTACTGGCAAATCGTCGCCTGGCATCTGGCTGGCAGGCTACTCCAGGCGCAGCTGGGAGGGGATCATTTTAGGCATCAATTACCGTGGGCTGGTAAGCGTCTTCAGACCTCAATATCAGTATTGGGTCAGCCGGGTAGATCCCGGAGGGCGGGTGCTCATGGATTCTGTCACCCCTACTACGGCGGATGGACGGGCGGCGCTTGCCTGGAACCCTTATGCCCCCCACACGATCAGGCGCCAAACCCGTGCTTGCTGGGACTGCCATGGAAATCCGCGCGCCTTGGGCCTGGGGCAGATGTTGATCCGGGCTAAGGAGGCGCAGCCGCTGCGGCTGACCAGACCAGCCGCCGACGGTCTTGGCATAGGGTTCGAGCTGGATCAGGTGATTGATGAGCAGGGCCGGAGCCTGCAGATCACCACCCGGCCTGGAGCCGCATTTCTCGACCAGCAGCGGCTTCAGCGGCTAGCCGCGAGTAATCCCCTTTATGTGAAATACCTTCTGGAGTATTATGCGAACAAGGAAGCCTATGGAGATTCTGTGGGTTTCAAAGCCCCCAAAAAGTGAGGAGGGCCAGGGTGCATCCCATGGCCAGAAGAATCACCAGATGGATGCTGAAGCGGTACCGTTGCGCCGAATCAGGCTGGCCGGCGCCGGGAAGCCAGGGCAGGACGGCGAGCAGGCACAATGAGGCGAGAGGGATAATCAGTCCTGCCCAGACGGCTGGCAGATAGCGCAGCAGTACCTGGAGCCAGATAATGAGCCACGGAGCGGTTATTTCGCCAACGCCATGATTCTCCGGGGTCACCGTGGAATAGCCTGGCGGCCAGAGCAATGCCAGCCCCACAAGAATCAAGGCCAGGAGCATTGCGGCAAGCAATTCTCTGACAATGAGTTCTTTGCGTCTGGCAAATCTTGAACGGCTTCCCGGCATTAGTTACCATCTTGCTGGGTAGAAGTTTTCGGTTAGGGAATGTAAAGACCTTAGCAAACTTGTCAGACAATTATATGTTACCAATTGAAAAAAACAAGCATTCCGAGTCTCGCTGGGGACGCCGCGGATTTTTGCTTTCCATGGGTTGGGCCCTGACGGGGCTGGCATTTGCCGGTATGACCTGGATGACCGGGCGTTTCCTCGGGGGGGCTCGGGCCCGCTCAGATCCGGAACCGGCGAATTTCGGCCCCCCAGACGCTCACCGCATTGGATCAGTGGCCAAATTGGGCAGGGTAGTCCTTTTGCGAGATGAAACCGGTTTCTGGGCTGTAAATGCCGTCTGTCCCCATTTAGGCTGCCAGCCAGCCTTTGATGAGAACCGGCGGATATTTGTCTGCCCATGCCATGGGAGTCAGTTCGACCCGGAGGGGCGCTTCCTGGCGGGGCCCGCTAACAGTGGCATGAGTCTGGCCGCTTTGCGTTTGGACACCCAAGGGGCGCTGGTCGCCTATCCGAAAGAAAAGGCCCTGGCTGGTGACAGGTTTAACCCATGAGATTCGATAAGTTCTTAGAACACATCCATCCGGCCAAAATTTCGGAGGACCGCATCCGAATAAGCTCCACGTTTTGTCTTGGAGGTGCGGCTTTTTTTCTTTTCATTACCCTCGGCGTTACCGGCCTGCTCCTCGCCATTTACTATCTGCCCAGCGCTGAAGGCGCCAAAATGGGGCTCCATGATCTGACCCATGTGATTCCCTTCGGCTGGCTCATCCGCTCCCTTCATTTTTGGGCCGGCCAGCTTATGCTCGTTACTATTCTGTTGCATGCTCTGCGCGTGGTCGCGGCGCGTGCCTACCTACCTCCACGGCAGGGAAATTGGCTGATCGGGGTGGCAATCTTGCTCATTGCCGGTGGTCTCGATTTTTCCGGCTACGTGCTGCGTTGGGACTCCCAAACCTTTTGGGCGGCTCAAGTAATGTCCCAGCTTCTTGACCGGGTGCCGCTATTCGGCCATGAACTGCAACAAATCCTCCTGGGCGGACCTCAAATCACCGAGTCCGGACTCCTGCGCTTCTATGCCTTTCATTGCCTCTTGGGACCGATGCTGTGTTTATCATTGATCATGTACCACTTTTGGCGGGTCAGGCGTGACGGGAACCTGGGAAAGTCGCTCTGAAAGCCGGACAAATTCAACGAGGGATTTGTATGCCCGAACTCTGGGAAAAATTGACTTTCCGCCCAGAGTTGCGCTATCATGCCATCGACGAGAAGATTTGGCTTCGAGAAGAGGACTGTTTGGGAGATTTTACTCGGGCAAAGAGGCTCCAAAACCTCGTTGGGCAGAAATAGCTATGGATGCGGCATAATCTCGATTAGGAAGGTTAACCATGGCCATAAGGACGATAAATCTCCTTGTGATGATAATTCTTTTAATGGCTTTACCTATTGCTGCGTCAGGAGGATCTGATGAATTCAAACCTGGTTCAGAGCCAGATGGTTTCAGGGGCATAAAGTGGGGAACTGACATATTAACATTGAGAGGGATGGAATTAATAGAAGATGATGGATTGGAAAAATATTACAAGAAAAGTGAAGATAATTTGACAATAGGAGCTTCTCAACTTAGCGAGATCACATATGGTTTTAGGGGTGGGAAATTTGAAACTGTAATAATACGTACAAAAGGTTATGTAAATTATGGTCATTTAAAAGATGCTTGTTTCGAGAAATTCGGAAAGGGATGGAGAACGGAGGCTGATGAAAGAGTAGATATACAATCATTTGCATGGTTTGGGGATACAACATGGGCTAGTCTTAAGTATGAAAAGGTCAAGGATGAAGGAGTCCTAAGGTTTTCTTTAATTCCAAGAGGAGGTTGTTAAAAGAGTTGGATTGGTAGAGGTTGTTTGGTCTTCGGTTAGGGTTCGAAGCTCAAGTCTTTATTTTCACCGTTGCCTATAGACGGAGCCAGCGTGTCGCCCCTACATTTCAAGGAATTTCCAAGCTTTTTCTTTCTCCCCCTTGGGGGGGAGAGGGCAGGGTAAGCGGGGGGATGGACGGTCTTGTAGGGGCGCACCCATGTGTGCGCCCCTACGAATTGGTGGGCAGTAGGGGCGGGTTTTAAACCCGCCCCTGGGAAAAACCATGCGAAGCCACCCCTCACCCTATCCCCTACAAAAAATCTCCTCGCCGGTAGGGGCGGCGTCTCGCCGCCCGGGCGGGGAAACCCCGCCCCTACGGGGGGGAGAGGAGGTCTGGCTGCATCGGTATAATATGTCGATATCGCTGAAATTACCATGGCCTAGAGTTTAACTGCCAGATAGTGTAATCTTCTCCATGCAATTTTGTTGCCGGACACTATTGCCGGGATGCTTCTCTGGTCATAATCCTAAGAAAGGTCTTTGATGGCGATCAGCTCTAGATGGGAACTGTAGGACAAAAACCGACCGGTGACAGTAAGTATATCCTATGAAAAAATAGGACTCTTCCCGATAGCGGTCCGATGCAGGCTTTG
>Ga0116111_1002420_pt1 | contig 11392 bp, 10 predicted proteins | sample June2015DPH_8_10_FD_89720 | JGI IMG/M metagenome (GOLD analysis project Ga0116111, IMG submission 89720) | Peatland microbial communities from SPRUCE experiment site at the Marcell Experimental Forest, Minnesota, USA - June2015DPH_8_100 | ecosystem: Environmental > Terrestrial > Soil > Wetlands... | reverse complement strand
GTCCTCTTGCTTCTCCCGCTGCTTGCGCGTGCCCATTGCCATGCGCACATTCTACGAACCAAGCCTGTGGATACTTCAACATTTTTTGCTCACGCATCTAGACTTGCACCACAGGCTGCTAAGCCGGGCCAGATCTCCCAGAACAAGACTTCGGGACGGCCTCTGCTCAGCGTGAGTTTCGCTCAGGGCTTGTCACCCAAAAGCGGAGACTCAACGTTCCCAAAGTGGCGAAAGGATGGAGCACGCCCCTGGCCTCCACATCTGCTTTTACGGCAGGGTATTCTGGTGGCGCCGTTGGCGACTTTGCGCCATGCGCACATGGATCAGGGACTCTGCCGAGTCCGTTGAGACCCGGAACGATTCAAATCAAATACCCTCAAGACTTCCTGGGGAGGTTTGCCGAAAAATACTGGTTGAGCCCAGCGGTAACCTCTTTCAGTCCCCGGTCAAGATTGACATCCAACGCGGTAACTACCGTGGAAATCTCCTTGCCTTGCACAGGATCGGACTGGGAATAGAAATGCGACCAGACGACTTTGCCCGACTTTCGGTCATAGAGTTCAAACTCCATGGACACGAGTGCGGTGATACCTCCACTGTCGACTTCCTCGAAGTCGTAGAGCCTGCCTCGGACCACAAATTGTCCTTCCGACGTGCTCCCCAGTCCGGCCACGGACTGATAATCACCTGAGGCGCCAAGCACGCGAATCAATTTGCCCTTAAGCATCTCGACGGGCGGCTCCGCCCACCGACTGTATTGGTACGTGCCAATTTCATTGGTGCCGATGCGATACGCGATCGGCGTGTCGTGAAAGATCCCCGGTCCGCTGATGCTTGCAACCAACAGAGAAACCGGGTAGGTGTTAGTCGAATGTGTGGGGGCCAGCGGAAGCTGAACCGTGTAATACCTAATGGGCCGGCCAGCGCCGCACCCGCTCAGGCCCAGGGTGAGCAGAGAGATTAGAATAGGACGGGTTGCTCGGTGCATAGAAAACCTCTTCCGTGTGCCTCCGAAACTGGCTCAGAGGCCGTGAACTTGATCGACTCCGTGGGCCAAAACCTTCTCGCCGCTCTTCCTTGGCATTAAGTCGCTCGAGACGGCTTTGACCACTTGCCGGCGCAGGGTCTTAGTTTTGTTTCTCGCCAGGCTTGCGATCCGTCACAGTGTCTCCACGAATGAGCACTGAAGGCCTGGTCTTCAACACCTCTGTCAGCTGTTTCGCGTTTTCGGTTGTGATTCGGAGGTTCACCAATATTTCGTCAATGTTGTCCGTGTTGCGATCCATCGTATTCTTAAGCTGCTCCATGAGCGATGAGGCCGAGAGTAGCGTTTGCTTCAACTCGACAACTGCGGTACGGACGTCTTGGCGATTCTCAAGCACAACAGAATCAACGTGCGACAAGGCATCGTTCGCTTCTTTCATAGTTCTCTTGAGATCGTCGAGCAGGGGTATGATCTTGGCACTCGCGGTCTGCACATTGGCTAAGGTCGCCGAAACCTTCGGGCGGTCCTCGGCAAGCATCGCGTTCAGGGTCCCCAGTCCCTCGCTAACGTTCGTGCGGTTCCGATCGTTCAGGAGGTCATTGACGCGGGCGACCGTAACCTGTAGCTCTGTGAGGCGCTGGTTCAGGTTTTGCAAAACCTGCTGGGCGACCGGGGCAAGGTTGCCAATCATATCGCCGAGATCCGCAATTCCGACCGTCGGAACGGATTTGATTTCGCTGCCGGGCGGAGCCAGTGGGGCGTCCTTCGTCCCGGTTCCTACTTCCACATAGTTCTCGTCGAGAGGTCCGAGACTGGTAATCTTGGCCACGCTGTCGGTCTTCACGGGAATAGCATGCCCCACAGTGAAAGCGACCTCGATGCGGGTCGAGTCCTGAGGATCCACGCGCACGGACTCGACCCTGCCGGCTTTCATGCCTGCGTATCGGACCGTAGCGCCAGGCAAGAGACCGCCGGCGGACTTGAAGTATGCACGGTGAGAAACCCCACTCACACTGAAAGTGCCGGCTACGGCCAAGACAGTCCCAATCAGCAGAGCCGCTGCAATCAGCACAAAGAGTCCTACCCAAGCCTGCTCGCGCTTACTATTCATGACATCCTCATTTCAAAGGCTCCCACTCTCTTAACTCTTCGCGGCCTTCCGGTCGCCCGTGAGCATCTGCAGATAGTCGAGTTCCTCGGTAACTTCAGGCTCCGGTACCCGGTCAAGGAACTGGCGCACACGCGGATGCGTGCTCGCTTGGAGCTCCTCCTTGGTTCCCAGCGCCACGATGTGGCCTCGGTCGATCAAAACCATACGGTCAGCGATCAAAAAAGCGCTGGCTAATTCGTGGGTCACTACGACCATCGTTATGCCGTAGGCCTTCTTCAGGTTCAGGATCAGTTCGTCGAGTCCGGCTGCGATGATCGGGTCAAGCCCCGCTGACGGCTCATCAAAAAACAGGATCTCGGGGTCCATGGCCAAGGCACGCGCCACGGCGGCACGCTTTTTCATTCCTCCACTGAGTTCCGAAGGCATGTAGTCTTCAAAATTGCTCAGCCCAACTTGTCCGAGCTTGATCCGCACCATGACCTCGATCGTAGAGTCTTCGAGATTGGTATGCTCGCGCAAAGGCAACGCAACGTTTTCGCCTACGGTCATGGAGCCGAACAGGGCCGAACCCTGGAACGACATGCCGATCTTCTTACGGATGTCATCCATTTCGAACTCGGAAATCTGCGCGGTGTTAATGCCTGTAATCCACACCTCGCCCTGAGTCGGCTTCTCCAAACCGACCAGCGTCCGCAATAGAGTGCTCTTTCCTGACCCTGACCCGCCCAGGATCACCATCGTCTCGCCACGCTGCACGTCAAAGCTAATGCCGTGAAGGATCTCGCGATCACCGTAGCTCACGCGGAGGTTGACCACCGAAATCGCTGGGTTGCCGGCGCCGGAGTCACTCATCTTCTGGACCTCCGACAGCGGCCGGTCTGCAGATCAGATCCGGATCTACACGCGGTTCTGACTCCACGGTCGGGCCGATACTGTGACATTATGTGCGAGCTCATGTGCTAAGTCGGGTTAATAACATAGAACAAACCTGTAAACACCAGATCGACAACAATCACGAGTGCAATCGAAGTGACGACGGCCGCCGTCGTTGACCGTCCAACCTCCTCGGCGCCTGCCCCGGTTGAGAAGCCTTCTTTGCAGCCGACGGCCGTGATGACCAGAGCGAACAACACGCTTTTGATGAGGCCGGTGTACATGTCGCGCAACACGATTGCGTCTCGAGTCGCCTGAAAATACGAGCCGAACGTAAAATTGGCGCCGGCGACACCGAAAACACTTCCGCCCACTACCCCCATGAAATCCGCCCAGATTGTGAGGCAAGGCATCATCACCAGCATGGCCAGGAACTTCGGCGCGACCAGGAAGGCAACTGGATCGAAGGCCATTGTTCTCAGGGCATCCACTTCCTCGGTCACCTTCTTGGTGCCGATCTCCGCGGCGAAAGCGGACCCCGATCGGCCAATAACGACGATGGCTGTAAGCAGGGGACCAAGTTCTCGAAGAATCGAGATGGCCACGGCTTGGGCCACAAAATGCATCGCTCCTAACTGCCGCAGCTGATATGCGCTTTGCAGAGCCATGATCAAGCCCACAAAAAACGTGATCAGGGAAACGATGGGTATGGCTTCGACGCCCACCGCCATGGCTTGATGAATCGCCCGCTGTGGGCGCAGGCGCTGACCCCGGAAAGGACCCACGAAGGTGATATACGCGGACTGGCCCGCGAGGTTCGCCAAGTCACCCACGTAGGCGAGGCCGCTCAGCGTCCAGAAACCGACCCGTTCCGGTACAGCTGCGATTTTTTCCGACACTTTCAACGTCAACGGACCCCGTTTCAGGGAATTGCTTCACCGGTCTTCGAAGGCAGGGCTTTAAGCTTCCAGCGCCTGCTCCTCGGTTTCGAGTATGTCAAAGACTCCGGTCAGACGCGTGAGTTGTAGAACTTGAAGAACGGAGCTGGTCAACCCAAATAGCACTAGCTTCTTGTTGGATTTGCGCGCCTCCTTGAGGACCTCCAACAGCGAGGCAATCCCGGAGCTATCGATATACTTCACTGCCATCAGGTTCACGGCCACCCGGTCGGTTCCCAGCAAACAGTTCAGCAGGGTCTTGCGCAAGCCCGGTGAACTGCCAAGGTCAATCTGACCTTCCACATCCACGACCGTGGTCCCTTTTTCAATTCGCGTCGAAGATTTCAAGTATCTTTCCATGTCCATCCTTTACTAGGTACAAAAGCCTTCACCTGTTTCAGCCTTCACGAACGCTAACTATCAACGCCTCGGCAATGTTCATGGCTCTGTGGCAATTACTGAGGCGCAAATCACTTCCCATCCACATTCACCTTCGTAGCCAGTAGGCGCTTGATTAGGGTTAGTTGGTTCCCTCCGGGGACTCGCTCATAAGTCACCTCATCCATGATCGTCTTGATGAGGTGTGTCCCCCGCCCACTCAGTGAGACGTCATCCAAGGGCTGGCCGCAGATTCTGGCCGGGTCTGGCGGTTCGCCCTGATCGAGGAGGGTGAATTCTATTTGATCGTTACCTGCCTGGCAGTTCAGCTCGATCTGCCGGTCATAACGATTCTTGTAGGCGTGTCGAATGATGTTAGCCAAGGCCTCGTCGACGGCCAAAGTGACTCCCTGGGACGATTCCTCGGGCAGTCCGAAAACCAAACTCAATTCGCCCACTGCAGCGCGGACTATGGGCAAGAATCGCGGATTGCTTGGCATAACAAGCCTCAATTGAAAGCTCATTTGGCTCCGCTAAGACTGTTCCTTCAGATCCAACAAGGACCACCGCGGCCCGAAGTCAGCTTCGAGCCGGGCTTCGTGAACTTTGAATCGCACCCGCTTGCCCGTTGACAGACAACGTCTGGCATCCTATCAGGTAGTTCCTCTCTCGTATACGGTCACTCTTAATAGTGGGGTGGGGCTTCAATTTGTGCAAAGCTGATCTCCTATGTGGTCTGGACTGTTGTGGTGAGGTGAACGCCGCTGCCGCAGTCGTCGGGCTCGATTGTGCACCTGCCGCAGGTGAGACGCGGCTTTGACAGCTACAATTGACCAATGTCCGGTGCAGGCGCTTGTCGCTTGCGTTAGGTGCCGATGAGATGGGTCTTTTAGCCAACTTCAAAATTCGGACCAAGGTGCTCATTGCCCTCCTCCCGCTGGCCATCATGGTCATCGTGGCAGTGCTGTACTCGTCGATCGGAATGAAACGAATCGACACTCGGTACAGCGATCTCCTTGACAGAGATGTCAAAGCCTTGCAGAGCCTGACTACCGCTCGGGCATTGGACAATCGATTCGGCTTGTTTCTTTACAAGGAAATTGCCGAGCTTGATGTTGATACCATGCGGGTGATCGACGCGGAGCTCGACCAGACTGCCACTGAATTCCACTTCGGCAAAGACCGTCGGCTCCGACTTGGCGATTTTCCAATCCTCGGCTGAAGCCTTGAGGCCGGCCACTAACACGACGGAGGGGAAGCCCGTGCCCCGGCACTCCAGGTACATCTTGCGGTCGCCGTCAATGTCGATCAGCCCAGTAAAGTCTCCGCTGACCGCGGCTTGTCCAGCCGCCTTGCGCTGAAGCTCATAAGCCTGACTGTACTCGGTGGAGAGGCGCAGCAAACCGAGCTTGCCGTCCGCATCCATTTGGAACTGGACGAATCCCTCCGTCATGTAGCCCAAATCAACGATGGGCCCAAACTGGCCAGTCGGCATGAGCTTGGCGAGGAAGACGTCGCCGTCCCAAGGCTCGAGCTTGAGCCGGGCGCCGGTCGCCTGAAACGCCATGACTAGCGCATCGCCTTGCAGCGTCACCGCAGCCTCGCCGAAGCTCGGATTGCTGAAATTGCCGGCGAGCGGCTCCAGCGGCGGGAACGGACGCGGATTGGCAGGTTTGGCAAACATCTTGGCCTTCTGCTCGAAGTCGGCTTTGGCTTCCTTGAGCTTGTTCGCTACGTAATCGTCCTTGGGGATTTGCCCGAGGAGCCGTTCCAACAACCAGTGCCCCAACGAACCCGGCAAACCCGCATTGGTTTCGTTGGTGAGGATGAGAATGCCGATATTCCTGTCAGGCACCATGCCGACGAAGGAGCCGAAGCTAATCGCGTCTCCGTCGTGCCAAATGATGGCGCCATTCGGCGTCTGGTAGTTATACCAACCCATGGCGTAGGACATCTTGTCGTTGAGTGCCACCTTTGGCCTGCGGGTAAAGGCGAGACCTTCGGCCGAGACGATGCGGCGTCCTTCGAAAGTGCCGTTGCCGAGCTGCAAGCGGACCCAGCGCGCCATGTCTTCAATGTTGGAGTTGATGTCGCCGGATGCGCCCAAGTGGTAAGGGAAAATTGCTGTGAAAGGCACCTCGATCGTGCCCTGCGGTGTCCAACGGTGGCCGTTGGCATGATTGGCCGCCCCTGCGATGCCTTCGACCGTGTAGGACGATTCCTTCATGCCCAGGGGGTCGAGCAGTTCCTTCTGAAGGACCGCATTCCAATCCGGAGCGCCCGCGGCTTTGGCCACGATGCGGCCGGCCTCAAGATGCGTGATGTTGGTATAGGCGAAGGTCGTGCGGAAACTCGACACCGGCTCGACATCGCGCAAGGAGTGGATCAGTGCCGCCTCACTGAAGTCGAACATCCCGAGCGTGTCATTGACCAGGGGTGGAAGCCCGGAGCGTTGCGCAGGCAGGTCAAAGACGCGAAACTCGCGCGTAACCCAGGGATCCTTCATCTGAAACTCCGGGTCGAGATCGATGACGCGGTCGTCCCATCGCAGCTTGTTGCGATCGACCATGATGGCCATGGTCGTCGTGAGAAATGCTTTGGTGGTTGAACCGATCTGGAAGATGGTTCGCGTATCGACAGGCAGTCCGCTGCTCTTGCTGCGCACGCCGAAGCCCTTGGCGTATACGAGCTTGTCGTCCGCAACGATGCCAATGGCGAGGCCGGGCACGTCAAACCCCTTCATGCCCTTAGCGATGTAGGCTTCCAGTTCAGGAACCAGAGCTTGGATCTGGTCTTCTGTCGATGGTGCAGGCGTGGGGGCTCGAGAAGCCTGCGCCACGCAGAAAAGACCCATCCAGCAAATTAGGAAACCCGCGATGTAGTTGCGCATAAGAGTCCTTTCTGAAGGCTCGGGTTTCCGGTTGCCGATACTTCTCGGGAGTAATCTCCCACATGCCGCATTGGCACCACCACGTGGACGTAAAACGCCCACCCCGTGTTGTTAAAGAACTCCACCAAGTCGAGGCCACAACGAAGGAACGCCGACTACTCGGCAACAATATGTGAGCCAGCGCATTCGCCTGTCCAACGTCAACAAGGAGAAATCCTATGACTCGATCGTCAAATTCAGACACGATAGCACAACCGTTTCCTCGCGGCGTTGCGAAACCGGCGGTCAGGGCGCTCATTGCGGCTGGTTACACGAGTCTTGACCAGCTTTCGAAGGCCGGTGAAGCGGACATCGCTGGCCTTCACGATATGGTGCCTAAAGCACTCGGAATTCTGCGTGAAGCACTGATGGAGCGCGGCAAATCGTTTATGAGTGGCTGAACGAGTTGCGCCTGAGAATGTTCTGCTCGCGGTAGGGAAGGCCTTCACAGGCTGCCCCGCACATATCCGTGCAAGCGCGTCTAATCGTTGAGTCCCTTTCCAGCGAGGATGAGCGGGATATTCATCTCGACCCGTGCTTCGCGCGTTTTGGATAGCTTGGGTTGAGAGAAGTAAAAGATGTATCCGCGTTGCCGGCCCGGTGTCAATTCGTTGAAGGCCTTCTTCAGGGCTGGCATGACATCGAGTTTTTGCTGGAACTCATCCGGAATTTTGAAATCGGCCGTCTTCTTCATCTTCACCTTCAGTCCGGCTTTTTCGACTTCAATGGCCTCCTTGATGTAGGCCTTCAAGAGGGATTTCAGCTTGGTGATTTCCTGCACACTGGTGAAGCGGATCTGGCGCGCCGACTGATGCGCCCCCGGTGTGGCGAGAACGCGCTTGGGGTCCTTGAGCAGAGATCCCTTGAAGAACATCAGCGCGCAGTATTCCTTGAATCCGTGGATGAGAACGACGTTTTTTCCTTCGAGTGTGTAGCAAGCCTGGCCCCACTTAAGTTCTTCGGCCAAAGGGAATTCGAGAATGATTGTCCTCAGATTTTGAAATTCATCCTGCCACTTTGTCTCTTGCCGGAGAACCGAATCCACCTTTGGGTTTTTCTTGCTCATCGAGGTTGCCCTAAATTCGAGTTTCGTACTTGAAGTCGAAAACCGAACGATTATACGCGCTTGCCGGTTGTCAGCCAGCGGTGAAATTCTGTAGACGCGCCGACACATTACCCAATTCCCGAGCTTGGTCGTCTATTCTGGTCGTATCACGCGCAACCCGTGCTGTTGAAGAACTCCACCAGGTCGCGGTCACAAGGACGGAACGCCGACAACACGTCCAAGTGACGTCCCCGAACGAGACTTCTGGCCGCGTCAATGAGCGGCTGTCCGGGCGCAAGCAGAGCCGCTCTGACGGCGACTGGTCACCCACCGTTTGGCGACTGAAGGCCATGCTCAGGATTACCTACTAGATGGCGATTTCTCGCCAACTATCGATATTTTTGATCTTCCGTGCAGGGTCAATGCCCTACTCACAGCTATCGCTCACCGTTGTCAGGCTGGTCACGATCCAATCGGGCGCCTGGTCCGCCCTCAGGGCAGAGACCTTGACCGCACGGTTAACATAAACGGAGAGATCGATAGTGTCGCTTCTGACTACCCGCTGCCAGCCATTGTAGCCAACAAGCCAATACTTGCTCGTGCTGTCGATTTTCTCCAGACAGCCGGTAAGCGTCTGCGCCGTCGGAGCGGGCGCCGGAGGTGTGTATGGTTTCGCATTGTCCTGCACCGCGTGAGGACTGACGGGCGCCGAGATGGAGATCGTCTTCGATTCTTTCGGATACTCCACCCCGTCCAGGAAGGGCTCGATGGTGAGCACCAGATCGACCGGCTCAGAATTGTAGTTGCTCAGCAGAAGCGACATGGAACCGTCCGGTGGCAAGTTCGTGTCCGTCTTCTCCCCACAAGTTCCCAAGCCGTAGTCACGCGACCGCACAGTCGAGGCGTATAGAGACTTCGTGCACGGATACCGAATCTGTACGTAATCAGCGTGCGTCGTCTTCCACGAGATACCGACCGTGGTCACCCTGCCACGGCCCGCTGGCTGCTCAAGAGTAGTGCCATGTTCAAATGAGATCACGGAAGGGATCAGCTTGTGGCTCGGCTCGTCAGCGTTCGCCCGTTTAACCTGCGGGGTCGGAAAGGAGACGGTCGAAAGAACGCCGCGCATCAGCTCAAACCCGTTATCTTCCGTAACCCACTGTATTGAGCAGGGGACGTCCATGCCGCCGCCATTCTCCTCAGCGAACTCAAATGCGAATTCGTAACAAAGGCCATGCTGAAAGGTATGGAAGTAGTAAGTGGAGGACGCTGTCCCCGCTGCCACGCCACCGAGAATGGTTCGGGAGTAGTTGATTCCATTGACGGGCGTCGAGGACGTATGCTCTGGCCACAATGAGAGAAACTGTTTGCAGGTTCCTTCGCTTCGAATCCGCGGATCAACAAAGACAGTGAAACCGCCGACGACGAAGTTCGACTCGGGATATGTATCCCTCGGTATGCTCACATTCACAATGGAGTTGCCGGTGATCGGCTCCTGACCGGCGAAATTCGTCTGCACCTGCGTGTATTCCGACTTCGCATCCCCAAATGTCGCCGGATAGCGCAAACGAATTCCGTACAGGGGATTCTCATAGCTAACCCATGTATCAAGATTGCCGAGTATGGGGCGAACTCCCTCGGGATCCTTGTGCACCATGAATTCGACGCTGGTTACACGCAACGTTGGTGGGCGGCGCTCTTCCGTTGAAGTGGCGGGAGTTGAAGGCGCCGGCGACGGTGCCTCGAGTCCGTGCAATGTCACTTCATCACCGATGTGGTTTTCCAGCCCTGCCGTTCGTCCCGTCAGATAGTAAACCACCCACCAAAAGGCGTTGGTGAGCTCAAACCTGCCTTCCTTCCGGTCCACACAGCCCACAACCTCAACCACCGAGGAGGTGGGATTTTTCTGTTGACTAGTCTGCGCCCATAAAGAGTTGCGCAGCGGGACCGCTATAGCAATCGCCAGCAAGACTATCGACCGCGTTTTCACGGCTTAAATATAGACCTGAAGGTCAGTAATGACCATACAGCTTGCGGGGTCGTACCCTGAACGCACGACAGAGTTATCACTCCAAGGCCAATAAGCACAGCGAGCGTATGTCTCATCAGCCCAATTATCCGCCGCTGAGTCAATTGGCGATATCAGGCCATATCGCAACCAATTCCGAAATGGGAATCCCCGGCCCGGATTACTTACGATAAGGCGATTATCGACAGTTAACAAACGTCTCGCTGCTAAACGGTCGGCACTGGTGCGCGATCGCTGAGGATGCATAACTTCGTCACATACTTTTCCTGATTTTCCGCTGCCGATCCTGGACGGCGTGCAATCTTGAATTTTCCAGCGCCCGCCGCTTGGAAAGAAACCTGTGTCCCAATCCCGCACAGTATCGCGGAAGGGAACATCTTTCCTTCATTGGGCTCTGTCTCCGATTCCGACCGTGTGATCTAACCTCCTGATAACAAGGCATCTTACTTGCTCCCTCCTGGTGTCTTGTGGACCTTCACATGCCTTACCCATTTTGTTCCCGAGAGCCATCACAGGCGGGATCTGCAATTGCGATCTAGGGTAGCAGCCACTTCGCCCTCGCTAGGCTCTCGGGAACCAGGTTAGGTGTTTCTCATGCGGCTGGAGCTGGAGCTTGGTACTCCCTTTCTCCGGGGAAGCGAAGGAAGGTCGCATTGGCGCTAACGTCGCCCTTCCTCGCATCTTGAAATTCCAGCAGCAAGAAGCACCGCCCTTGAGGTGAGTCTCCGGCCGTGGTTGACTGGCTTCCAGAAACGCTCGACTCGGATGAACATTCTCGCGAAGAGCAACCTTCTCTTCGCGCACCTGACATTTGCGCAACCTGTGCCGAGAGGGGACGGCCAAATGAGCCTGTTTACAAGATGGGGATGTGCGAATTTTGCTATAAGGGGCGGCCACATCCCAAGGCGACCCGAGAGCAACTAGTCACAGAGAGAGTGGGTGGAAGGTAATTGTTTACCGCGCAACAACACGAATTCCTGATATTTGCTGAAAGGTGCGCACGCGAGTTTTCCGGTGGGACTGAGGGTTGAGGCGGAGAACGATGAGGTGCGGTGAAGTTCAGGGCGATGGGATGGGGCGAGCACAGCAGTTGTTGCAGTACGG
>Ga0116111_1002419_pt1 | contig 11393 bp, 15 predicted proteins | sample June2015DPH_8_10_FD_89720 | JGI IMG/M metagenome (GOLD analysis project Ga0116111, IMG submission 89720) | Peatland microbial communities from SPRUCE experiment site at the Marcell Experimental Forest, Minnesota, USA - June2015DPH_8_100 | ecosystem: Environmental > Terrestrial > Soil > Wetlands... | reverse complement strand
CTCCGCCTCCGGTCGGCTCACCGAAGGCGACTATAGATGTCGCTGGGAAGTGATGGCGGTAAATGTCGTTGATAGGGAGAAATAGTTGCCGTCTAAGGGAACGAATAGTTGACGCCGATCAGGGAAATTGGATTGGCCGCGAGGGAAAGGGTTATCAGGCGTGGAGTACGTACCATCTCAGTCCCCAGAGCAGCATTCAAGTAGAAGTCCGCAACAGCAAGATCGCCAACGATTTCATCCCGGGCGGAAGCACGCAATGGGACTGGAACGCTTCCGCGATGCTCCGCGTTCGCAAAACTCTCGAGCTCAAATCTTTCCTGCAGTACGAGACCTGGTGGGTGCCGGTGTTGGCCCCCACGCGGCAAACCGATTTCACCACCTCGGTCCAACTCACCTGGTGGCCGACCGGCGGTGGGATGCGCAAAGCATTCCACTAGGACAGTGCCGCAGCCTCGGCGCCAAATGGCGCCCCGTAGGATCCGCTCTAGCCGTTTGCCCGTAGTCCCCCTCGACCGCCTTGCCGTAGCGACTTCCTTCCCTAGAGCTTCTTCATCTTCCTTCCGCCAGTTTCCTGGCTCCCCTTGCGAGAAGCGGGGACAGACCCGTTTACAACGAGGTAGCCAAAGTCAAAGCCGGGCCTGGGTTACGGCACAAACCACGACCAGTCTTGCCGTTCTCGCTCGGCACTGCGTCACAGGTCACTGACAAACACCAGCCCGCAGGAGTGAAATAATGATGGATGCGGCGAGGGAGAAGATTCCCTCCCTGAGCAAATGACCCTCCGGCTTGAATTTGGAGTAGTGCTGCTGTCCAACCTGCGGGCTGCTGCCGGTATCTTTGCCGTTCCAGTCTGCGCCTATGCGATCTGGCAAATTCTTCGAACCTGGAAGTTGCGGGACCGCCAAAGTCCAACGATCTGGTGGATCGTACTTGTGCTCGCTGGAGGAACCTGCTTTTGGTTACTCGGGCGATGGAGCCGGATTCCGATTCTGGCCATATTGCTCGTTGTGATGTTCCTGGCCGTTCGACTCCTCCTAACTAAACGTCGGTGAATTCAGGGAAGATTGATGCCGGGCTTGGCCGGGACTTTGTGATTCACTCCCTTCGCCATACAATGCTGACTAGGCGCCTACAAATTTCCCTACAGTGGGCAGGGCAGCATCCGTAACTCATTGCCGGGCCTGTAGCTCAATGGTGGAGCAGGGGACTCATAATCCAAACTTGGCAATCTGCACCGTTCCGCATCAATCCGCACAACTCCGCAAGGACCAATATTGATGCTGGTTCCCGTCGTATAGACACTGCACCAATCCGCACGATTCCGCACCCGGACCAAAACCCAACTGACACCAGAACTGACACCGAAAAAGGATGATGGTAGGGCGTCCTTCGACCTTGATGTTACGCGGAGGTTGCGTGGAAGTTTTTTGCCCCTTCTTGAGAGTGTCTGCAGGTTTTTCGCCACGGTAGACCAGAGGTGCCCGGAGTGCTGCGGCTCGTCATAGAGCATTCTGGCACGATTACAGGCCATTCGGGGCGCTGGTCGCCTACCGATGCCAACAATAAACAGGTCATGTTGGCGTCCCTAATCACCGACAGTTGGAACCAGCTTCTAAGCTGGCTAAAGCTGGTCAATACACTCCGCGAAATCAGTGGCCAAACGGCAATCTGCGCTCAAAGCCCCAAAAACAGGCTGTCGGTGAACTCCCGTAGTGAATGCACATAGTATCCCTACGTAGTATGGAACCACGTTGGACTGCACAGCGTGCAGGAAGCAGGTCATGGTCTGGCGCAGATCGGAATGCATTCACCGCGGAGGCGTCGCACAAGTTTTCTTGAGCTTTTAGAGACTGTCAACGGGTTTACGAATGCGGATTGGTGGTGATAAGGGGATTTCGCGCCAGCTATCGCTTACTTGTCCCAACATTTCCCCTTCGGTAGTCGGGTGAATCGGAAACCCGCGAGAAGCTGTTGTAGTCGGTTGATGACCTTCTGCGTAATGTTCCGCTGGTGTTCCCATCATAGCCGAAGGACTCCGCGCCTTGACTGTTGTAATCAGGCCATTGCACAACCAATCCCGAAACGGGAGCCTCGGCGCGGATCACTTGTGCAATGGGGATCTCACGACAGGCATCATGCACCTTCGGTGCACCACGTGACATGAAAACAGCGCAGGCTCGTAAGTCATTGATTTGTTGTGCAAAGGTGCGCCATTTTCATGGCAGCTATCCTGCGACAAATAGGCAGGAGTAACACCATGCTGACCGGGTGCCCCATCCTTCTCGCGGGGTTTTGGCGGGAAGGATGGGAACGACCCATGAGACCAGTCTTTTCGTTTGTCTCCATCAAACGGGGACATGACAGTCCACAGTTCATTGTCTCCCAACCTTACGCAAAGGAAGCGAAAAGATGGAGCATCCGGCACCACTCACTTCCCATCCAGCACAAAACCCCAAGTGGACTACCGTTGAATCGGTCGGCCTTAGGGGGACATGGTCACCGACTCGGCCTGGATTACCCGGAGATGAGCCGCGGCGCCAGTATAGGAGGGCTGGGGGCTGGACGCCGTCGCGCACCACAGCGCAAATTGCGTAGCTACTCCCACGTTTGCAACTTCCGTGATCGTGGTCATCGTCCCGGCGTAGTGCCCTTGCACCGTTTCGAGGACGTCACCGAAGCCCGGAGGGGAACTAGCCGGTCTGATAGCGCACTGTAAGTCGATGCGGCCATCATTCACGTTGAAACCCCACTCCGATCCGCTGAACGCATAGCTGCCCGCGGGAACGGTCACGGTTATGACCTGGACCCAGGTTCCGTCGCCGGGCACGGTGAATCCTCCCACTTGATTGGTGAACACATTGCTCACCCCAGGAGGGCCCTGAGGACCGGGCGGTCCCTGTGGCCCCTGCGGTCCTTGTGGCCCGGTCTGTCCCTGGGGCCCGGTCTGTCCCTGGGGTCCCTGGGGTCCCTGCGGTCCTTGTGGCCCCTGCGGTCCTTGTGGCCCCTGCGGTCCTTGCAGCCCCATCGGTCCTTGCGGGCCGATAGCCCCGTTCGCCACTATGAACGTTCCAGTGCCGTTCTTAATTTGGGGGTTGGTCACAGTCAGTAGGTAACTTCCTGCAGGCAGGCTACTTGAGAACGTTGCGACAATTTGAGTACTGGTGAACGAAGTCACCGTTAACCCTGTGCCGTTTAGAACCACGATTGGAGCCGCTCTTCCTTGACTGAAGTACCTCCCAAAAATTGTGATTTGGTTTGGCGAAGGCGGAGTCGAATACCTGATCGTCGTGCTAGTGATACTTGGCATTTGGGCCAGCAACGGCAGGGTCATCATGAACACGGTAGCGAGCACTACAACAGAGTGACGCAGCCAGGACGAGAAGCGCAGAGTTCGACGTTGCATGTACGTCTCCTTGTTACCAGTTTTAGAAGTCCGATTCCGCAACGGAGAGCCCGCAACTTCGTGAGCCACGGCATCTCTAAAGGCTCGTTAGATTTAAAGCTGGGGCGGATTATCCGACGGGGAAGTTTGCATGTCAACACAATTCGGACGATTTACGCAGGCTGCAAGCGTAGCGGTCGGGTAACGGGATAAGTGACCGTCAGCGGTCTGTGGATAGCTGTCGATAACCTACTAGGATTCTAAGGGCTTCCCCACAACGAAAACTCTCCCGTGAAACAGCGGGGCTATGTCAGCTCATCGACGATTATAGCGTATCTCCTTCGTAATAAATAGCTTGGGTCATGGTAGGGCGCAAAGTGACATCGAAGACACGCGGAGCGAGCCGCCTATCGTCATCGGTGAACTGAGTTTGGTTCTCTAACTTCGCGGGTTACTCTTCGGCAGGTGCCCACGATGAAGTAAACCGTCACGCAACGCGCTGTCACGTGAGCTACCAGCCTTACGTGGTCCTCCGTAAGTCCCCAGAATTATTTGCCTTAACGGTGCCATCCCCACTGCGTGGAGGTATACCTCCGGCAACGGTCGTTACTACGGTTGTTACTCAGAGTAAGACCAAGACCCAGATACAGATTGAGATGAAGTGTTAGACCATACCCTCCTCCCGCTGGTACGGTCACACCTGCACGGTTACGCAGTGTAGGGGAGGGCGGTATCCGAGTGCTGTCCGATTCGCTGCAGCACAGGTCTACGCAATTCCTGCTGCACGGTGTGTATTGCCTCCCAGTCATTGGGAGCCCACCTGTGTACGAGATGGAACCAAGTGCTCGGTTGGCTGAACTGCATGGAAACGCTGCGCAAAGCCGTGTGATTCCTCCGCCAATCAACCCGTAAGGCGACGAAACCTGCTGAATTGGCGTGGCTCTGAGTGTCCCTTATATGTGCCTACACTGTATGGAACACAGAAGCAGCACCGATCCACCCTGAGAGCCTCGGCCCCGACCTGTTCTCACCTGTTCACTGCACAAGGTGCAGGCTTATGGATGCTGATTCCGTACGACATGGCGACATTTCAACAACTATCCGAGGAATAGCACGAAACAGACCAGTCTCCGAGTGTCCGACAAACCGAGAGCTATCGCGTGATGGCCTAAAAAGGCCGACACCTTTGCCCCGGCCGCCCGCCGGGCCCAACGCTAGTGAGGCACTCCCAGAGGAAACGGGGAGCAACAGATAGGCAGAACCTATGGAGCACGGCGCCAGTCTTCGACCCATCCAGGGTTAGGTTTCGGAAAATTTACTCGGCATCGAAGCCAATTCGACACAGAATCCAGCAACAAGAATCCCCCATCCAAGCTCGGATGGGGGGAGTTTCAAAAGTGAAACACTGCCGGTAATTTGGTCTACGGCAGGTTGAATGGTGGTCCAGCATGCGGCGCCGTTAAGACGCCGAGGCCGGTGACCAAGTCGTAGCCAGGTCCAGCCGGGAAGCCGTTGTTACCCATTACCACATCGTAGTAGTAGTAGGTATACGGATAGCCCGTAGGCGAACCGGCATACTTCAGGTACAGCGAGCTGTCGATGGTCGGCGATCCCGCCGAGCCCTGCAGCTTCGGCTTCCTCCAAGGGCCAGGAGCCGTGGTGCGGGCCGTGTCGAGGTCGGCGATAATGCCAGCCATCAACGGCGTTGCCAGGCTGGTTCCACCAACCAGCAGGTATCCGCCATTGCCACTGTCGTATACTGCCACACCGGAATTGGGATCCGCATCCGCGGCAATATCGGGAACGGCGCGGGTACTGCCGCAGATGTTAACGCCATTGCCCGTCTGGAAGCCTTGAGACGGCTCAAAGGGGCTGCATCCACCGCCACTTCCGGCCCAACCGGTTTCGTTCACGCGGACAAATGTGGTCAGGTTCGGCGTCAAGGTCGTCCCCCCGACGCAGGTTACGTTAGGAGAGGCGCACGGGTAGATCCCAGGCGCCCCACCGTCGCCCGACGCGAACAGGATTGGCTTGGTCGAAAAATAGAACGGATCCGAAGCTTGCTCGCCGTCAAATTCGCCCTCACCCCAACTATCGGAAACCACATCCGCCAGTCCGGCTGCGGTTGTAACAGCTTGGTTCAAGTCGCTGTCGTCATTGGTGCAGCCTTCTACCAGCACCAGCTTCGCATTGGGGGCCATGGCATGCGCCCACTCCAGATCGAGCATGGTCTCCACCTCCCAGCCCGAATCGTGGCCGCAATTCCAGGGAGATCCCGACCCGTTCTGATTGAGATCCCGGAAGCAGCCGTTGGCGAGGGTGCATTGGGGCAGCCCCATGTCAGTGTCGAACCTGGTCAGGTCAGCGTCGGCTGTGCTGGTGGTGGGGGTTCCGTAGTGGAAGGCATCAGTGATGCCAATCACCATGCCAGCTCCCCCGTTGGCGAAGGAGATTTGGTTGGTTTGATAGGTGACCTGCAGTGCATTCGGGCAGAAAACGAAGATAACCTCCCCGCCAAGATTCGTGTTACAGAAACTGGGCAGTGCAGGCCGGATTCCCTGGTTGTGCAGCCGGCCGGCCACCCACACAAAGGGACGGGGGTGTCCCTGCGACGAAAGCGGCACGATGGGAAACGCCCTGCCGGTCTGTTGGGCAAGGGCGGCGAGGGCATTAACCTGGGCCGCCGTGGTTCGGCCATCCTGCGCCAGACCCAGCTGACAGGCCAGGAGCAGACTTGTGGCCACTAATAGAAGTTTGCGAGGATTCATTACCGCACCTCCTGAGATTTACGCGATAGCTTGCGCCGTAGCACACCCGCGAGACCAAGCATCGAAGGACCCACCAGCAGCAGAGTGCTCGGCTCCGGAGTTGTCCCCTGTTGCGAAGTCTTCAGACGCATCGTGCCAATCGCAAAGTCGTCGTCGTTGGTATCGAACAGGGCATACGAGACGTCGGCCGAGCTGTCGAAGGCCCCGATAAACAGCGCGGTGCCAGGGTTCTGATCGGAGTTGCCAGGGGCGGAGAAGGTGCCCAGCAGGTTGAAGCTGGAATCGAACAGCTGAATCGTAGCCGTGAAGGCGCCAGGAAAATCGTCCTGAATGTAGGCGCCAGCGCCGAACACGGGTGAATCGAAGGATACGAGGATTCCGCCCGGGGTATTGCCGAGGGTTTCCACGCCGTTGTAAATCACTCCCATTCCGGGATCGAAGTTGCCGCCCCAGCTCACACCCTGTTGGCGGATTTCCATGTTCTGTGAGCTGACGAGGCCGACCAGGCCGGTACGGCTGCCGTTCGAAATCCACGTCTGGGGCGTACCCAGTTGCTGGCCGTTGCATCCGTAATTCACGCACCAGTCGACCGGGTCCTGAAAGTCACTAGGGTTTGTACTACCGGTGATTCCCGCCCAGGCATTAGTGATCCCGAGCGAAAGGAAAAGCAGTAGAAGCGGCGTTATTCTTTTCATATACTCCTTCCAAGGTGGGGTGCCAATCATAGTGAAAAACGGCTAAGATTGCACGTTCCAAGGCATCGCCCTGCACGCGTGTAAACAGAATCCCCGATGGGAAATGACTGGTCGATGACAATACTGCAATCCGGATACCACACAGCCGAAGAAGTGCTCTCGAATCTATAACCCTGATACGTAAGGCGAGTCCACGCAGAAAGGTACCGAGGTGATAGGCCCACCTGTGGCTGGGTGCGCAGGGATTTGCAGTTATGGGCTAAGCGCTTTCCTCAACAGCAACCACCACTTTGGTGACCACGTCACAATGCTTGGTGATTCCAATACGAAAATTGAGAAAGTCTCAGGGATAGCTGCCGTGAACAGCCCATATCGTAACTTATCTGCACAACGAAAACCTCACCGCCGAACACACGGCACGTTGTTACTGGCGATGCAAAGAGGTCGATCTGCTATCTATCTACTTTGTATTCAATAACGGTGATTCTTCCGCCAATCAGCCCGTAAGGCGACGAAACCTGCTGAATTGGCGCGGCTCTGAGTGTCCCATGTATGTGCCTACACTGTGTGGAACACAGCTAGCAGCACCCATCCACACTGAGAGCCTCGGTTTTGCACGGTGTGCAGCAATCAGGATGCTGATTCCGTACGATATTGATTCCATGACAATGTCGGCGATTTTACGACAGCTAATCTCCGAACCCGGGTGCAGTTCAGGCGATTGCGTAGGCCCCAGACTTCGTCCGCGTAATACCAAACAGAGTACCAGTGGCTCTCTAGACGGCGCACAAGCGGTACTTCGCAGGGTATGCCGCTAAACTTGCCGGGCCGCACTCGCTTCGATCTATTGCCTAGGCAGGTCAGCGATGGGCATTCATTTCGTCAAAAATTGCACAGTCTTGCGGCAATGGGAAACTAATAATCATTATCTTCAATATCTTAAATGATTTAGATTGGCATCAAAATTGCCTCACTGTTAGCTGTTAGCGTGCGGGTTCGTCTCCCGCGGAGTCTCAGCTTCAAACAGGAGGAACGATGAACCTAGGAAAAGGTAAGTTTATGTTACTGGCCACCCTGTTTCTGTTTGGGGTGTCCGTTGCCGGATGGGCACAGGCCCCATGCGGAGTACCAAACCAAATCTATTGTCAACCCTGGGACGGCGGGTCCAATCTCTCGGCTTCCCAGAATGACACGAACCCGGGCGGTCATGGGAACTTTGCTACCGTCTATGACACCTTCACGCTTTCCCAGACGTGGGATGTAGAAAGCTTCAACTGGGTCGGCGGATACTTCAATCCACCCACCCAGGGCCCGATCACGGCGTGGACCCTAACCTTCTATAACAACAATGGCGGCATACCGGGCAATCCGATCGCGACTGGGTTTTTTTCCGGGAACGGCAGCGAGACGTTCCTTGGTAACGTCAATGGTTTCCCAATCTACGAGTACTCGCTGTTTTTCGATAGCTTCGACATGGGCCCAGGCACCTACTGGGCTTCGGTCGTTCCGGATCTCGGCTTCCCGCCACAGTGGGGCTGGGCAACGGGTACTGGCCCCGGCTTAGGATATCAGTGCTTCTTTGGCGCCTGCGCTGGCACAGGGTTCAGCTATGCCTTTGCCCTCGACGGCACGCCTGTGGGGACGACTCCTGAGCCGGGAACCCTGGTTCTATTGGGAACCGGCATCCTCGGACTTATGGGTGCGATCCGCCGGAGGCTGTTATAGCCAAGCGTATATCATCCGTGAGAAAGCTGAAGCCGCTCCCTCCGGGGCGGCTTTTCTGTTTCTATCGATAAATGTTGAGAGCAGGTCAGCATGACGGTATCCCGTCACAACCAAGCATGAAAAGGACAGCCAAATTAATCGCGCTGTCTCAATAAGTTGCGGCCCTTTTCAAGGGAGCCCATTTCGCAAGCAATCCTGAAACCTGAGATTTGCTCTGCACTTCGCGTATTACAATTTCTGCCGGATACACCGAACGTTACGGGTGACCCCAATTGCTCATCTCTGTAGAATTGTCAGCAACGCAACTTTAGGACACTCTCCAGATTTGCGTTAGTTGGCGTGAACAGGCCAACTCACACTCTATCTCAGCCGGGGAACCTCCAACACCTTGAGCCTCCGATCCGCCAGCGCACCGCTTGTTGGCGGACACTACGCATGTAGATACGCATACAGCGTCTCACGGCTGATTCCGAACTCCCGCGCTAGACCAGCTTTCTTCTCGCCAGAGGCAACTCGCCTGCGGAGGTCTTCAGCCTGCTCAGCAGTCAGCGAAGGCTTGCGACCACGGTACACCCCCGCCTTCTTGGCAAGGGCGATTCCCTCACGTTGGCGTTCCCTAATCAGCGACCTCTCGTGAGCGTTTTTGCCCGAATCCCCGCGCTTCCCTCTTACCATGCGAACCAGGGAGGTAGAGACACTGTAGGCCGAGGCTGTTCGGCACTGTCTGGCTGTCTGGAGTCGAACGGGTTATCAGCGTACAGGCGATGGGCCAACAACTCAAATACCACGTCGTACCTCGCCGTCGCACTTTTGGGGGTGTGGAAGGGATTTTGTTCCGCTTTTCGTACGGGCGAGCGATCATAGACTTACGGACAATCGTAAAATCACTGCCTGAGCCGTCGAAGCCGTCTAAGGCATTCAATACCAATGTGTTAGAGCCGAATCAAGCGCTGTCCAACGCTATCGAAATGGTATCATAATGCTAGCGTCAACGTGCGAGGAAAAGCCGCTTTTCGGAATTTGGTGACTAATCCGAACCTATCTCCGACCTAAATAGTCGCATATTCAACGTGTTAAACCTCGTACCATAGACAGTACGAATGGGTGCGACGGGGTGCGAGGTACGGCGAGGTTTGATGGCGGTTGGCCCGCCCGCGAGGACGCCCGCGGATCACACCCTGACTTGCACGCTATCCGTAAGGCGCGCCGCGTGTCCGCGTGAATCAGGGAATGAACCGCCCGATACCGCCGGTGTGGAACTGGTGCCAGACGAACCGCCGACAATATCTGAACTGGCGGCGAGCTATACGGCGCGGCGAGTACACCCGCCCATTCTGCTCCCTCCGCCAGTAGATCAACGCGAGTGCTAGTCTTCTGAGCATACATCTTCCATTCAGGCAGTCGGGGCACAATTCAACGCGCCGCACACCCTAACAATGTCCGAGCGAGAGCGGCCCAGCGAATCCGCAATGTCCGTATAAGAGTCGCCCTCGTCGCGCATCTCGCGAATTTTCGCGGCGTCTCGGTCACGCTCACGCCGAACACGCGGTCGGCCACCGATGCGACCTTGCACCTTAGCACGCTCCAAACCAGCGAGGACTCTCTCGGAGAGCCGCACCCGTTCCTGTTTGGCAACCGCTGCCAAGATGCCGATGACGGCGTCCCTAAAGAAGCCAGTGCTATCTAGATACTGTTCGGTGAACGAGCGCCACGCCACGCCGTAGCTGGTCAACCGCTGCAAGTGTTGCAGAGTCTCAACCGTTCCCTCACGCGAGAATCTATCGAGACTCCAAAAGAGCACAAGGTCAAATTCACGGCGACTGGCAGCGGCGAACATGGCCTGAAACTGCTCCCTATCGCTGTGCTTGCCGGTGGCGCGATCTACGTACTCTTCGACAATCTCCCATTCCTGCTTGCGGCAGAACTCACGCAACTGGCGTAACTGGTTATCGGTGTCTTGCCGTCCGCTTTTCGTGGAAACCCTTGCATACAGTGCAGCGTTCATTTGATTTCCTCCGATCTCATTTCGGAGAATAATCCTGAGAACATTCAATGTCAAAAAAAATCGTACCAACAAACTTTTGATTGTTGGCACATAAAATGCGGGGGTGTCGGCGATTTCTTTTCCACCACTTGCGGACGCGGTTTCTTGGGGGTTTTCTGGAACGGTAGATACACCGTACTGCAAACTGTGCATTCCGCGCTGGCCCGAATACTGCCCGCTCCATTTATATAGGCGGTTCGCTGGCCGTGAGCATGGCCCCGCGATCTGGTGCCAGAGTGCTGGTCGCAGGCGTAGTCGAGCAGTAGCAGCGCAGTAACAGCGCAGGCACAGGTACTCTCTCACTCTGTCCCACACGGCGCTATTCAGTACTCAAGTCAGCGCAGGCTACAGCGACGCAAAGACAAGCGAGGCATTGCCACACGGCGTCGGGGCAACGCCGCACGGAGTCGAAGCAAAGCCGAACAGCTACGTAGCTACGCCGTAAAGACAAGTCATGCCTTGGCGTCGAATCAAGCCGTGATAGCGCGGTACTTGCACACAAGTTTTTTCACCATTTTCAATCCTTGGACGCTGGGCGTGTATCAGCAACTTGCGATTGGGCGGCACAGGAGTAGGAATGCCCGCGACGAGGCCGGAAAAGCCCGCGGACGGGGCCGGAGCGGTCTGGGTGGACTCAGGGGCGGTCGGAGATTCGAAGGAGCTAGTACTTAGTTGCATTGAAAAGCGGTCTATGCCATGATGGGGCATGAGCAAATACCCCACTGCCCTCACATTGACGACAGAAGACCGCTCCACGCTGGAGAGCTGGGTTCGTGCGG
>Ga0116111_1002418_pt1 | contig 11395 bp, 9 predicted proteins | sample June2015DPH_8_10_FD_89720 | JGI IMG/M metagenome (GOLD analysis project Ga0116111, IMG submission 89720) | Peatland microbial communities from SPRUCE experiment site at the Marcell Experimental Forest, Minnesota, USA - June2015DPH_8_100 | ecosystem: Environmental > Terrestrial > Soil > Wetlands >... | reverse complement strand
GGATAGGACGTCACGTGTGTCGGTGACGGCCGGCATCGGGAAGCGTGACCATTCGAGGTGGAGCTCGTTGTAGGCATGGAGGTTGTGGGTCGACGCGAGCAGCGACACCACCCTCGTGAAGCCCTGCGCCCGAAGCCACAGCAACTCCTCGTGGCGGCGAACCTTGCGATGGTTGGGCGCGTAACCTCCGGGTCGCTCGCTGACCGCGAGATGATCCTTGATGATCCAGCAGAAGTTCCTCGGCACGATTCCGGCCGCCCAACGTCCCCTCATGCCGCCACCTCACCAAACAGTCGAGCCGCCTGCACAGTGGCTGCGACGTCATGGACACGCACCATCGCGGCCCCACAAGCCATCGCCCACACGGCCGAGGCCAGGGAGCCCTCCGACCGGTCATCGACCCCGAGCGGCGGGACGTCCCCGACCCGCCCGTCGGGCGAGCCGCCGGCGCCGAGATGACCGATGAAGCTCTTGCGGCTGGTCCCGACGAGCACGGGGACCCCGGTCGCCACTAGCTGGGGGAGCGCTGCCAGGAGCTGGAGATTGTGCCGGACCGACTTGCCGAACCCGATCCCGGGATCGATGTAGACCTCCGTGACACCTGCGGCCCGAGCCTCAGCGGCGCATCGCTGGAGGAATGCAGCGACCTCCCCGACAACGTCGTCGTAACGCGGGTCGATCTGCATGTTCGCGGGAGTCCCTTTGCAGTGCATTGCTACGAAACCGGCGCCGTGCTCGGCCGCAACCGCCGCCAGGCTCGACGAGACGTCGTTCAACAAGGTCGCCCCCGCTCCGAGCGCGGCGTGAGCGACAGACGCCTTGGCCGTGTCGACCGACACCCGCACTTCACCGGCAAGAGCCTCGACAACGGGCACCACGCGGCGCAGCTCCTCGTCGGGCGCGACCGCTCCGGCACCAGGGCGCGTCGACTCACCTCCGACGTCGACCACGTCCGCCCCCTCGGCAACCATCTCGCGTCCGCGTCGCACGGCAGCCTCGTAGTCCAGGTAGCGACCGCCGTCGGAGAAAGAGTCGGATGTGACGTTCAGCACGCCCATCACGAGGGGGACCACGTCTCAAGAGTAGAGGTTCAGCCGTGCCTACCTCGCACGTGCCCCATGGCTTCTGCCCGGGTTCTCGGGTCGGTCCGGAACAGTCCCCGCACCGCCGATGTGACCGTTATGGCTCCGGGTTTGCGAACACCGCGCATCGACATGCACAGGTGCTCGGCTTCGATCACCACGAGCACACCTCGCGGGGTGAGTGCCGACTCGATCGCCTCGGCGATCTGAGTCGTCATGCGCTCTTGGACCTGGAGGCGACCCGCAACGGCGTCGACGACGCGCGCCAGCTTGGAGAGCCCCGTGATGCGCCCGTCCTTGCTCGGGATGTAGGCGACGTGAGCCCTGCCCAGAAACGGGACCAGATGGTGCTCGCACAACGACGCGAACGGGATGTCGCGAACCATGACCATCTCGTCGTGTTCGGCGGCAAAGGTGACGGTGAGAAACCTTGCTGGGTCTTCGTCGGCCTCGTCGAAGAGGTCCCCGTACATCTCTGCCACGCGCAACGGCGTTCGCACGAGTCCCTCCCGGTCGGGATCCTCGCCGATGGCCGCCAGCAGCTCGCGGACGGCCCGGCGGACCCGCTCCCGGTCGACCAATCCGCTGTGCTCAGCCCCGGGCACGGGCTCGTCCTCCCCGACCCTCATTGATGGGACCGGCACCGGGAAGACGCTCCGACCGGCAGTGAGGTCACGCGGGCTCCCCGGCCACATAGACGCGGATGTCCGGAAGGTTCCGAGTTCGTCGTGGGTTACGGTCTCGATGTGAAACCCGACGTACGCGACCTCAAGGTCGGGCCGCGGCTCGACGCTGCGCTTGACGAGAAGCGAGCAGACGGCGAGGCTCTCCGGACCGCGGGCGAGAAGGCTCTTGCGCAGGTAGGAGAGCGTGAGCCCGCTGTCGAGAATGTCCTCGACGATGAGAACGTGACGACCGGTGAGATCGATGTCGAGGTCCTTCAGAATCCGCACGACGCCGCTGGTCTTCGTCGCCCTGCCGTAGGAGGACACGGCCATGAAGTCGAGCTCGAGCGGCAGCTGGATCTGCCTGGCGAGATCGGCGAGGAAGATGAAGGCGCCCTTGAGCACCCCGACCAGCAAGGGTGGCCGACTGGCGTAGTCGGCCGTGATCATCTTGCCGAGCTCCGCGACCCGTTTGGCAATTTGCTCGGTCGAGAGCACTACCCTGCCGAGAGCCGGATCGGCGTCCCACACGCTCATGACGTCGGGTGATCCCGACAACGGCCCCGACTCCGCCCCGCAAGCCCCCTGGCCAACAAGATCGCCCACCGGCGCCGACACTAGTCGGGTGCACCAGGCCGGCACGAAAGAACACCGGGATCCTGCGCTTCGGGTGGCGCCCCGCAAAGGCGCAACCGGCCCCGAGAACGCCGCACGCTCCTCCCCAGGCCGACATCGGCGGCAAGCGTCTCTCCGGCGGCAACCGACAGCACTCTGTCCACGGTCGCGAGGTCAGGCGGGTGGTCGCATCGCAGCCACTCGCGCAGTGCCCGGCGTCCAAGGGGTGCCGGCGCGTCCGCGATCGCCCGGGCGTCGGTCGGGTCGAGAGCAGAGGCGAGCTCGCTGAGCAGGACCGCGTCGTCAGCCAACAACCCCGCCTGGCGGGCGAGCACCGGCACGATGTCACGACCTGCGAGCTCGCACAGCACCGGTATCAGCTCGTGACGGATCCGGTTGCGCAGGTGGGCCGGGTCGCGGTTCGTCGGGTCCTCGACCGGGTGAAGGCGAAGCTGCGCGCACAATGCGTGGGTCTCGGCACGACGCAAGGCGAGTATCGGGTGCCGGGGCCCCGAGCGCATGGCCGCGAGGCCATCTGTGGCGGCGCCGCGGAGCAAGTTGAGCAGGACGGTCTCCGCCTGATCGTCGGCCGTGTGGCCGGTGGCGGCACCGACCGGCATGGCACCGAGCCGGGCGGAACGCGCACGCGCCTCGAGATTCGGGCCTGCACCAACGCTCACCCGGTGAACGACGACCTCGACGCCGAGCTCGCCGGCGACCTCGTTCACAACACCGACATCCTGGTCGGAGCCCTCGCGCAAGCCGTGGTCGACATGATGGGCGATCACGTCGCAGCCGGCCACCACAGCGAGCACGAGTAGGGCGAGCGAGTCGGCACCTCCGGAAACCGCGCATGCGAGCGGAGCTCCTGGATCGGGGAACGAGCAACGCCCGATCAGCGGAACGGCAGCCCCCTGCGCCCGTGCCCGCAGCGGGCTCGTCACGCCGGCTCGAGTGCCAGACCCCGCACGCGTGACACCCAGCGCTCGGGAGCCTGGATCTCCGCTGCGCTCGGGAGGTTCTCTGGGCACTGCCAGGCGATCGCCAGGAGCTCCGTACCACCGACCTGCTCGACCTCCCGCACGAAACGCGCCCCGTCCCCGTACTGGCGCAGCTTGGCCTCGAGTCCTATCAGCTGCTGGAATAGTTTCACCAGCCCACTCGCGGACTCGCGCCGCGCGCGGAGAACCTGCGAAAAGCGAGCGGCGCTCGGGATCAAGTCCCGGGCGGCGCGGTCCATCGTGACGTCGCCATGGCCTTCGAGGAGGCTCATCATCCCCTGGATCGAGCGGAGAGTCTCCAGCTGCGCCGGTGAGGCGAGCGCCCCGACGAGCCCGGACTCCGCAAGCGGGTTCCTGCCGGACATGATGTCGACCGCCATTCGCCCAATGGCCTCCATCACCTGCCGCGGGTCGGGCGAGGCGATGGCCACGCTGCGTTCGACGAGATCGAGGAAGTGGGCGCGCAGCCACGGCACGCCGGTGAACTGGGCACGGTGCGTCAGCTCGTGCAGCGCGATCCAGAGCCGGAACTCCCGGGGTTCGAACCCGTGCCGGCGCTCCAGCGAGACGATGTTCGGCCCCACGTAGTACACGGCGTCCTGGGGTGAATCGCCGTCCGCGAAAAGCAAGTCGTACTGGCCGAGAACTCGCCCGGACATCCACCCCAGCACCACGCCCATCTCGGCCCCGGCAGCCACCCTCCCCACCGGGCCGAGAAGACCTGGAAGACCCTGGCCGCCCTTGCCGGCACGGGCGAGCACCGGGCCGAGCAAACGCCGAAACGAGGAAACGTTGGCGTGTATCCATTCCTCCCGTGTGGCGACCTGTGCCCGCGCGGGCCCGACTAGCGAGCGAAGGCCGGTGGACTCCTCGACTAGCGCCTCAGCCTGGGCGGTGACCTCCTCGAAGTCGATCACGAGAGAGCGGAGCGTCGACCAGTCGATCCGGATGTCGACACGCCGGGCAACACGTCCGGCGACACGCTCGGCAACATCCCAGGCGACTGGCTCGGAAGGTGACGTCATCTCAGCATGGTAGGGCGGTCCGGCCGCAAGATCCGAAACGGTCAGTGCTCCGTACCCTCGGCGATCCCGCCGGCGCTCGCGCTCTGCTTGTGCTCGTGGGCGATCACGGCCGCGATGCGAATGCGGAGCTCGTCAGGCACCTTGTCCCGGCACCGGTCCGCGACGAGTCTCCGGATCTCGGTCTCGAAGCCGAAGGCCCTGAGACAGGGAGCACACTTGTCGATGTGGCGAGCAATCTGGTCACGTCGCTCGGGCGTCATCTCGCCGTCTAGGAAGTGATACACGCTGTGCAGCACTTCACGGCAGTTGATGTTCTTGCCGCCCTTTTCGCCCGTCATGCAAGCTCCATCCGATATATCCACCCTTACGGGGCCGCGACGAATCCTCGCGCCACTCCGAACTCGTGCAACGTCTTCTCGAGCGCCCTTCTTCCGCGATGGAGGCGACTCATGACCGTTCCGATAGGCACGTCCATGATGTCCGCGATCTCTTTGTAGGAGAATCCCTCGACATCAGCCAGCAGAACGGTCATCCGGAAGGTCTCCGGCAACGACTCGAGCGCGGCCTTGACCTCGTCGTCGGTTATCCAGTCCAGGGCTTCGTCTTCGGCACTCCGGCCCATGCCACCGTCGCGGCCACTCATGCGCCTGAACAGGTACAGCTCCTCGACATCGTCAAGCTCGGTCTCCTCGGGATGGCGTTTGCGCGACCGGTAGGAGTTGATGAACGTGTTGGTGAGGATGCGGTACAGCCAGGCCTTCAGATTGGTGCCTGCCTCGAAGCCGCCATAGCCTCGGTAGGCCTTCAGGTAGGTCTCCTGAACCAGGTCCTGGGCGTCTGACGGGCTGCGAGTCATACGGAGCGCGGCGGTGTACAGCGAGTCCATGAAACCGGTGGTGTCCTCCGCGAAAGTCGCTTGGTCGGCCACGATCGCACCCTAGTCCTCAGCTGTCACGGCCGGGGAACGGCCCGTTCACGCCGGAAGGCCCCTCGGGTCGAGTGCGGCTGCGACCCGCTGCCAGCCTGCGATCCTCCGCCGGGCACTGCGAACGACAGTCCTGGCGTCGCGCGTCGCCTGACGGGCCACGAAGTCCCCGGGCGGCGATCCGGCATAGTAGACGGCGGTCACAATGAGGGCCAGGTTCCAAAAGGCGAGCGTTGCCTCCTCGGACAGCATCCTGGTCGAGGTGACACGCGTCGCGAGCTCCAGATAGGTCTCGGCTCTACGGCGGCGGATGCCGGCGAGGTCGAGCGTGCTCAGGGCCTCGTCCCACGTGGCGAGAATCGAAGCACGCGGCTCGCGTCGCAGCCGACGCAGCCGCGACCGTCTCCGCAGGAGGAGGCTCCCGGCCCAGAAGAGCACGCCGACGGGGAGGACGAGAAGCCAGGCCACCGACAACGCGTGGGATCGGTGGGCTTGACCGCTCTGGCGACCGACCCCGGGCGTGGCGGCTCCGCGCCCAGGCGCGGGACGAAGGTTGTGAGAGCTGCCCGAGGTGGTTGGCGCCGCGACCGGAACGGTCGTCGCGGTGGGGGTCGTTGGCAGCACAGGAGCCGAAGATCCCTTCACGTTCGTGCCGGGAGTGGGCTCGAAATCGATCCAGCCGTAGCTCTCGAAACGCACCTGGGGCCATGCGTGGGTGTCGCTCCCGTCTATCTGCCAAGCGTCATGGCCAACCGGAGTCCCGGGGAGGAACCCGACCGCGATACGCGTGGGGAGCCCTTCGATGCGCGCAAGCACCGCGAACGCGGTGGCGAACTGCTGGCAGTAACCAGTCCGTGACCTGAACAGGAAGCTCGTAAGGCCTCCGTAACCCGGAGGCGGGGCGACCGTACCCGACTTCGTGCGCCCAGGAAGGCGGTAGTGGAACTTCGGAGAGGTTAGGTACGCCTCTAAATCGAGCGCCTTCTGGTAGGCCGTAGTAGCGCCTGCCACGAGGCTGCTGGCAAGCCGGACGAGCCGCGTCGGCACAGGCTGAGGAAGTTGCAAGTCCCGGGGATCGGAGATGTCCGGATGGCTCGCTTCGAGCTGGGCCGGGGACGGATCGGCCACGATCGAGTCAACGGCGTAGACCGATCCCGGCCGGACCTCGGTGTCCGAGACGATCGAGCCGCCGGACACCTCCCTGCTCATCCGGCCCGGGCCGGCGACTGCCACTGGAGAGCCCCAGCTCGGGATGCGATATCCGACAAGCCCTGACATCTCGAAGACCTGGACCAACCGCTCGTGGCCCGGTCCATCCGCGATGACCGGAGGGGGCTCGTGCTCGTCGGCGCCGAGAGGTGGTGAGAACGACCGCAGAGGCGTCGAAGCTTCGGTCGACGTCGCGCTCCAACTGTTGCCGTTGAAGTGGTCCAACGCCGCGATCATCTCCCGGGTGGGGGTACTCGTGTGCACGGCGAACAGGGACCCGGAGGGATTGTCGACTTCCTCCTCCGCGACCTGTACCAGCGTGCTGATCTCGACGCCCTGCGCGAGGTTCGCCCCCGGAATCGACGTGGCGGCGCCGCTCCCGGCTCCCGCGGAGCCATGCCAGGCAACGAGGGCCACACTGCGGGCCCCCGGGAGGTTCAAGCCGACGACCGTTGCCGCAAGGGCAGCCAGTACCGCCATACGCAGCATCACGGCGCCCCCGTCATACGACGTGGCGCGCTCGCCGGAGCTGAGTCCTGTGTCCGAAGAGGCGACGAGGACCTCTTGTCTCGGCTCGCGCTCGCGGACGGCGGCGACGAGGTACCAGCATGCCGACCCGGCCATCGAGGAGAGACCGAGCACCCGCCAGCTATCGGTGCCCAGGGCGGCGGCGAAAAGATACAGCCCGAGCGCCGGCACGAGCGAGAACACGGCCGGGATCCTCCGCCTCGACGAGATCAGCTCGGCGAGCAGGCCCGCTGCACCCGCCGCCCACGCGGTGGACAGGACGAGGCCCGGCAGTTCGGGCACGGGAGCGACCTTCAGGAAAAACGCGGTCCAGGCGGCCTGCAGGTCCTTGAGCATCGTGTGCCAGGTGCCGTGGGGTGCCACCCACAACGAACTCGGCCCGAGGACTATCCCGATGGGGACGAACACCGCGAGGACCAAGCCGAGCGCCCACCAACCGCTTCGGAGGCCTCGCTGCCTGCGGTCGTGAAAACCCTGAGCGGTTCCGCTGCCGCTGCTGCTGCCGCCGGCGCGCCCGGGTTCGATGAGGTCATCGGCCCGGATTGTCGACAATCCGCCCCGCGCCGCCAGGCCTGAAAGGTGAGCGAGCACGAGGCCGGCAAGCGCCGCCGTGAGCTCCCCCGGGCCCGTGAAGCAGCGCGCGAAGGTGACAACGGCGATCGCGTCGGTGAGCACGAGGGCGAGCCACGCGCTCACCGAGCCACCTCTATCGCTTCGCCGAGCCGGCCGGTGACATCCCCGACCGGGTTCGGACCGTCCGGATCGAGACCCCAGGCAGCGACGAGCGAACGCCCGAGCACCAGGGGCACGGTCAACACCCCGGCCCTTGATCCTCCACCTGGCCCCAGTGCCGAATAGGACCCGCTTGCCGAGTCACCACGGGAGCCTGAAACGTCGGCCCGCCGGCTGTTCTCACGCTCGCCTCGCGCTGGCGAGGGCGCGGCTACGACAAGGACGAGCACCACCGCCGAGTACGCGCGGGCGAGATTCCCGAGAACCTCCTGATCCGGTGGGCTGTCCCCGAAGGCACCGACGACGACGAGCACCTCGTCGCGGTCGGGCCGGCTTAGCCGGTCGACGGCCGCGGCAAAGCGCATGGGCGACCGAGTCGGCGACGAAGCGACCGCGGAGAGGGCGATGAGCACGTTCTGGAGACTGTCGTAACCCCGCTGACCGCCGGTATCCAGGCCTGTCGTCGTCACAAGGCGGTAGGCGCCTGAAACTCCGGCGCTCGACTCGTCGGCGGCAACGGACAAGACACTCGCTGCGACCTCGACGGCCCGGTCCAGCTCGTTCACCGGCGTCGCATGGTCGCCCGCATCGAGCAGCACCGTCGTCGCGATCCGGTCCGGGTCGTCCCGGTCACCGCCGTCGCGGACCATGAGCTCGCCTACGCGCGCCGTCGTGCGCCAGTGAACGTGCCGAAGGTCGTCGCCCTGCGCGTAACGGCGGAGCAACGAAGTTCCGGCGAGCCTTTCTGCAACAGAGACACTGCTCTCCGCCCCCACCAGGTCGAGCCCTCTGGGCACCACCGACATGAGCGGTTCGATGCGCGGCAGCACGATGCATCGCGCCGGCCGACTCACCGACAGGCGTCGCCGGGCAAGGCCGAGAGGATCGGAGACGACCGCTTCGTAGGCCCCGGCATCGACTGGGCCGCGTCGCTCGGTCGGGAGACCGAAGCTCGCCTGTGCCCGCTCGCCGCGCCGAAGCCGCCGCACGATGATCTCGGCCGGCTGGCGCAAGCCCGCTCCCTGCGAACGGTCTGTGACAAGAGTGACGGGGCTCGAGAGCGAACCCGCGGAGGCGGACTCTTCGATCGTGAGCTCGAGCACTGCCTCCTCACCGGCATTGACGATGGGTGGTACGGCGCGTGCGCTGATCGTGACGGTGCTCTTGGCCAGACGAACCCGGACGAGCGCAGCCAGCGCCACGACCACAGCCGCGGTGGCCAGGCCGAAAAGCTCAGGAATACCCAGGATCCGGCCGGCGGCGCCCGCGATAAGGCCGAGTGCGATCGTCCGGCGGCCTCGGGCGGAAAGCATCCCGTTCGCTATCGGCGCCCAGTGGATTGGTCCGGAACGGGCACCTGACGGAGCACTTCGTCCAGCACGGTCCTCACGGGAGTACGACCACGGCCAGCTGCCGCGCGCAACTCCAGGCGGTGACCGATGACCGAGGGCGCCATGGCCTTGACGTCGTCCGGCGCGACGAACTCCCGGCCCTCCAGGACTGCCCGGGCCCGGGCTGCGCGCTGAAGGGCCAGAGCCGCCCTCGGCGACATCCCAAGCGCGACAGAAGGATGAACCCGGGTCGCGTTGGCGATCTGCACGATGTAGTGCTGGATCAACGGCGAGACGTGAACCGCTCGCGCCCGAGCGGCGAGGGCGGTCACGTCCTCAGGCGTGGCTACCGGCTTCAGCGTCTCGAGGGGCTCTCGCACGCCGTGGGTCTCGAGCATCACGACCTCGGACTCCTCGTCGGGATAGCCGATCTGGATCCGGAGCAGGAAGCGGTCGAGTTGGCTCACGGGGAGCGGGAACGTCCCTTCGTGCTCGATCGGGTTCTGTGTGGCTATCACCATGAACGGATCGGGCAGTTTGTAGGTGTTCCCGTCGACGGTGACCTGCCGCTCCTCCATCGACTCCAGTAGCGCGGACTGCGTCTTCGGGGGCGTCCGGTTGATCTCGTCGCCGAGCACGATGTTGGCGAAGATGGGTCCGGGACGGAATTCGAAACTGGTCTTCGTGCCATCGAAGACGCTCACACCGGTCACGTCCGAGGGCAGCAGGTCGGAAGTGAACTGGATCCGGCGGTGGCGGCACGACACCGAGGCGGAGAGTGCCTTGCCCAGGCTCGTCTTGCCCACCCCGGGCACGTCCTCGACAAGGAGGTGACCACCGGCGACCAGGCAGGTGACCGAAAGGCGGATGGCCTCGTCGTTGCCCTGGACCACCCGTGCGATGTTCTCGACAATCCGATCGAACAAGCGGGCAGCCTCGGACGCGCCGAAGAGGACTGAGTGCTCGCCAGTCATCACAGGACCGTCGGGGTCGAGCCCGGCACGGGTACCGAGATCCATCCTCGCCACCTCACCTCCGAGCTCGAGAGATGCCGCCGCGCAAGATCATCCCTGCCACCGGTCCTCAGTTGGCGTGCTCGTCAAGCCCCTCTTGGTGCCCAGCTTAACCAGCGCCGAGGCACACGAAAGCTCCCGCTGCCAGCGCCTCCCGGGCCGTTCGGTCATCCGAGGCGAGATCTTCGAACGCGAGCGGCTCCGGGAGAGCGCGCGCTTGGGCCGTCGCGAGCGCCTGGGCCAAGCCGTGCCCGCGTGAAAGCTCGTCGTGGAGGGCGACCATGACTGGGATGACGCCGTCATCCGGCACGGGCGCCGCGCTCGAAACGACGGCGCGTGTCCCGAGCGACAGCAACGCTGCGCTCGTGCCCATGAGCTCGTCGCCAGGATGGACCTCCGAGCGTCCCACGTCGCAGGCGGAGAGCACCATCCACTCGGGCGGTCGCACCATGTGCTCGAGGTCGTAGACGGTGAGCGGGCCGTCGGCCAGCTCGAGTGACGAGAACTGAGGATTGTCCGCACGGAAGGTCCCGTGGGCGGCCACGTGGGCGAGGCGGCGTCGTTCGAATGCGCGTGCGACCGCCTTGACGGTCGCGGCGGGTCCTTGCAGCCTGCGCCCCCGCGGGTAGAACGCAGCGCCGATCCGGTTGATCTCCTCCTCCCCGTGGGCGACGCGCGGCCCGGCCACGAGCACGACCTCGACATCGCCGCCGGCTGCGAGTTTGCCGGGGTCCTCGCATCGGCGGGAGTACCACAGCGACGCCGACGGGGAGACTGTCACAGCCCGTCCTCGCAGTGATGGGAGCAGTGCCCAGGCCAGGGCGTGAAGCTCACCCGTGGGCACCACGACCAGGTCCCGACCATCCAGGTCGCGAGCCAGCGGCGCGATGAGGAGATCCGCCAAGCGGCGGCACGACCGCCCGAGAAGTGCCGCCGCCGCCTCGAGACTGGCCTGAGAGCTTCGGCGAAGCGCGAGCCGACGAAGAGCGAACTGCAGCATGGAGCGCTCGGTTTCCACCTCGGCCGCGTTGCCGAGACAACTCAGGCCGAACCGCCTCCCGGTACCGGTCACGGCATGGAGTCGGCCATCGTGCTCGATGAACTCGACGAGAACGCGCTCACCGATGGCCTCCCGCAGCTCGCCAGGCGTGGGCAATCTCGGTGCTTCGGCGAAGTTCCCCTCCTCACTGCGGCTGCGCTGGCGGATCTCGACCTCGATCCTTCGTTGTTGCACCATGAGGGGCCGGACGTCGTCGCCTGCGAGCGAGG
>Ga0116111_1002417_pt1 | contig 11397 bp, 10 predicted proteins | sample June2015DPH_8_10_FD_89720 | JGI IMG/M metagenome (GOLD analysis project Ga0116111, IMG submission 89720) | Peatland microbial communities from SPRUCE experiment site at the Marcell Experimental Forest, Minnesota, USA - June2015DPH_8_100 | ecosystem: Environmental > Terrestrial > Soil > Wetlands... | reverse complement strand
TCCACAGTGGACGCTTCCCAGCTTGGTTGAGAGAAATCCGCTTGTGTGGATGGCAGAGGTCAATGGTCTGCTGGTCGATTTGCGGGACATGCCCCGCGACGTCCAAGAAATTGCATTCGCAAAGGGGTTAATTCCCTACATCCCCGCGCATCGAAAAGACCGATCGTGAACCAAGCAGTCACTGGGTGAGCAAAATGATTGAAGATCGACTCGTCAAGCGCCTGCGCAAGAAAGCCCGAAAGGGACTGCGAGGTTGGCCGATTGCGACAATTGCGTTCTACGGCCCGACTTTGAGCCAGGCGACGAAGGTCACCGTAGGCATCGTGCCATCCGAGAATGCAGAGGTGGAAGAGTTGCGCGACTGGAAAGTTGATCGTGGTGATATTCGTGGCGACCCCGGCGTCGCCCGGGAGATATTGGAATTTATCGAGAAGCATCGAGTCCTAACGGTCGCGATGACCGACGCCATAATCGGCTGCCCTCACCAAGAAGGAATCGACTACGAAGGCGATTGGTGTCCAGTTTGCGAGTTTTGGCACGGACGAGATCGCTTTACGGGGGGAGAGGGTCAACTAATTTTTTGCGGGAGCAAATCGAAACTTCTTTCGAACGTCCTTTCGCCAATTTGGTCTTTTTCCCCTGTCAGTACTCATCAGATCGACGGATCGATGCCCTCAGTGACGAGTCCGGTCTTGCTCCAATTCCGGACCTATTGCGGCACCGCAACGAACCGCCGCTTCGGGCCAATAAGAGACATCCGCTGACCGGCAAACCGCCCTCAACCCATCGGCAGCCCGGCGGCGCGAAGGGCTGTGGTATCGGCCTCGACCCGTGCCGTGTCGCGGCGAATGAACTGGGTCTTGAGCCATCCGCCGATCGTGAAATTCGGACGTGCCGCCATTAACTGCTCGGCCGTTCGCCTTGCTTCCTCCGGTTGGCCGGTCTCCTGATAGGCGATCACGATATCGGTAAGGCCAAATCCGGGGCTTCGCGCATGATACGCATTGAAGGCGGCAATCGCTTGCTCGGTTCGCCCCGACAGGCGATAGGCATTTCCGAGAGTGCCCAAATACACTGCGGGATAGTTCGGGCTAAGGGCGATCGCTTTCTCGCTCTGTACGACCGCTTCTTCGGGATATCCCGACGGCGTGAGAACGAAGCTGGCAAGTTCCGCTGCATCGGCCGAGCCAGGCGCCAGTTGCACTGCCTTCCTGGCGTGGGCCACGGCTTCGTCGTAGCGCCTTTGCATTAAGAGAATGAGGCTTGACGTGGTGTAAGCGTCGGCATTGCCGAGATCGATTTCCAGCGCTCTGTCGGCGTAAGCCGTCGCTTTTTCGATTGCAGTTTCGCGGTCGTCCCACCATCCGAACCGGGCATCCAGACAATGCATGAAGCCCAGCATGGCATTTAGCGACGCCGAGTTCGGGTCAAGCGCTAGCGCCTTTTCCCAATAAAGCCGTGCAGGGCCCATTTTTTCTTTGGTGACGGCCTGGCGGTAGTGGGACATGCCCTGAGCCCAGTAGGTCCAAGCCTCGACATTGTGGGTCGTCGTGTAGCGCAGCCGCGCCTGTTCGCCCTCCGTTAGCTTGACCTGCATTTCGGTGGCGAGGACTAAAGTGATTTCGTCCTGGATGGCGAAAATGTCGTCGATCGCGCGGTCGTAACGTTCCGCCCACAGGTGCGTGCCGTCTTTTGCATCGATCAATTGCGCCGTGATGCGGATGCGGTTGCCGCTCTTGCGAACGCTGCCCTCAAGAACATATCGCACGCCAAGTTGCTTAGCCGCCTCGCGGACATCAACCGAACGTCCCTTGTAAACGAAGCTAGAATTGCGTGCGATGACCTGTAGTCCGGCAAGCTTTGAGAGGGTGGTGATGATGTCCTCGACCAAGCCGTCGCAGAAATAGTCCTGCTCGGCATCGCCGCTCATGTTCGTAAACGGCAGCACCGCGATCGAGGGTTTGTCCGGTAGAGCCGAAGCTGGCGCGGTCGGCGGCGTCGTGCCTTCGCCGCCGAGTTCGACGCGATAGACGCGCACCGGCCGGGCAATATTCTTCAGGCTCTGCTCGCCGCTATCGACGAAGTTGGCCGCCACCTTGCCCTGCACCTGCCGCCAGGCGTCCTCCGAAAGCGAGATGCCTCCGGGCGCAGCGACGCTTTCGACGCGCGCCGCGATGTTGACGCCATCGCCAAAAATATCGTCGCCCTCGATGATGATGTCGCCGACGTTGATGCCGATCCGGAATTGGATCAGATTGGCCTCTGAGCCACCAGCATCGTGCTCCCGAAGCTGTCTCTGAATTTCGATGGCGCAGGTGACGGCGTCCACGGCGCTGGCGAACTCCACCAGCGCGCCATCCCCCATGAGCTTGACGATCCGTCCTGCATGGGCGGCAATCGTCGGATCAATAAGCTCGCGCCTCAGGGCATTCAGACGGGAAAGAGTCCCGGCCTCGTCCAGACCCATGAGGCGCGAGTAAGCGACTACGTCGGCCGACAGAATTGCTGCGAGCCTCCTTTGGAGGCGTTCTTCGGCCATGCTGACGTGCTCCGGGAAGGTCCGACCGATATGAGTTTATGGCTCACTTGGCAGAGTGTCTATCGCGGTGCCAATGACCGCTTTGGGTCATTCACGTCATTTCGAGTGAGCGCAAGCGACTTCCACCTTGTCCCCCGATTCCGGACGTATCGCTGCATCGCACTAACCGACGCGGTGGGCCAAACTCGGAAGTCGCCGGATTGGTCGATTGCCTCATCGGCAGGGCGTCGCGAGTTCTTCCTCGTAACATCAAGACGGCCGAACTGGGCGAAGCCTTCAGAGCGCCGCTCCCCGCAAGCGCGCGGGCGGTTAGGGGCCACGAGGCTTGCTCGACGAGTTGCACGCCTGACAACCAATTTCAAAACGGCCTCTCAGAAAGGAGGTCCTAGGACCGGTTGAGTTCAGGACGTGCTGCATAGAAAGAAAGCCCCGCCCGGGGGGCCGGGCGGGGCTTCACACCGGCGTGGATGGGGGATGCCGGGTGGACTTGGGAAATCTATTTTTGGGGCTACCTGAAAAAACGAAGGACGTCCCCCGGGCAAATTGTCCCATGGCTTCGTCGCTAGTGGAATAGGACTGGGGGACAGGCGCTTATTCAGCCTGAGTGGACTCTCGTGGATTGGATACGCGGGCCGCAGCGAATTAACACTGCCGCGTGATACAGCATTGCAACTGTCAAACGCTCTATATATTTTTTGTTTAATTAGGCCGACCGGGCGGCTCCCCATCCCCCGACACCCTGCCGCCCGGCCCAATGAGCCTAAGTTGAGGCAACAAACTCCCCAAGCCCCAAGCCTGTAGACTGCTTGGGGTTTTTCTTTGCCACAAGACGGGTTTTTTGGGGGCAGCTTTAATTTCGCGGGTTGTGATATTTTAGATACACGGCTCATGGAATGAGTTTCGAAACGGCCTCTTAGTGCGACACAAAATGCAATGGCCAACCCCGGGGGGCCCGCTCGGAACGCCCGCTATCAACCATCCCCTTCGATCTCATCGCAATGGACCAATCACATGGAGATCGATCATTTCGATCAGCGTTGCCCGATCTGCCTCAGCCGCTGCCAATTCCTTCGCCGCTTCCCTTGCGGTGCTGCCGTTTGAACCCCACACGACAATGCCGCCGAGCAACGCCGCGACCGCGGCCGCCATCGCGGCCGGATCGAACCGGATTGCGCCGAGGAACATCGCGGCGAGGACAATGCCGCCGCCCGCCATGGCGATCCGCGAGGCCAGCATGAACTTGCGGCAGCTCTCGATCTTGGCAGCAAGCTCTTCGATGTGCGCCTCGAGGCGCACGATCTCGTCGTGCGGGTCGCCGTCGCTTTTGTGGGCATACAAAGTGCAACACTCCCGAAGGACCACCGCGCGCCTGGACAAGCTATTTCGCCGGAACGATGATACGCGCATGGAGGCGTTGATGGACCTCGCAGATTGGCTGCGGAGCTCTGGCCTCGAGCGGTATGAGGCGGCGCATATCGAACCGGTCTCGCGCAAGCCAAAACAGAAATACGCCTGACCCGGTCACCGAGGCGCGCTTCCTTTTCAGCTCTTCAGCGTGCGCGCCAACTGCTCTGCGGCTTCATCAAAGCGCGCCTCCAGCCAGGCATTGCTGCCGCGCAACCCCTTCGCAACCTCGATCGCCCAGTCGAGATATTCCCGTTTGCGCTGCTGACTCCAATCCGTCGGTGGGCTCTTGGTCAGCGAGCGTAAATTCGAGGTCTTGTCGGCGAGTTTCAGCATCTTGGCCCGCACGCTCTTAGCGGCCGCGTGTTCAACCTGTTTGCGTTTTCGTTCCTCCTTGCTGAGCCTTTTATCATCGGTGACCTCGGCAACTAAGTTGGCAATATCTGCATTGAACACCGAGGCCAACTCAGCGAGCAGTGTCGCAGTGTCCTCAACCGTATCATGCAGCACTGCCGCCGCGACGAGGTTTGCATCCCGCCCCTCGGTCGCGGTCGCTATCAACTCGGCCACCTCGGCCAGATGATTGACATATGGCTCTTGCGCTTCGCCCTTACGTCTTTGCTTGACGTGCCGCTCGGCCGAGAAATTCCACGCTCGAGCTATCAATAACACATCGCTCACGTATCATCTCCTTTCGCTCCCAACTCGTAGCAATTATGGACTATACCGTCACAGCGATCCGCGGCTCGCCGGCGACGACGCGGAATGCCGATGCTGCCTGCCTAAGCAACGGTGATGCACAGTACAAACCCTCATTGGTCGAGCTGGTCGTTGTTATTGTTAGGGCTCTTTCTCAAGTCGCTTAGCAAAAAAGGCAACTGTCTTCGCGTAGACTTCGGACTCGTTCCATTTCTGCAAGGCACGGAAATTGGCAGAGCCTTCCGTCCATGGCTGATCGCGTGTCCAACCATATTTTTTGAGATAGTTGGCCGTCGAGGCGAGCGCGTTCGGCGGACTGTGGATGAGGTCGCGACGCCCGTAACCGTCGAAATCAACTGCAAAACTGAGATAAGAGGAAGGCAGAAGTTGTGTCTGACCGATCTCACCGGCCCAAGCCCCGATCATCTCGCTCGAAGTCAGATCGCCGCGTTCGATGATGCGGAGCGCATCAAGCAGTTCGGTGCGAAATTTCTCGGAGCGCCGACAATCATAGGCGAGTGTTGCAAGTGACCGGATGGTCGAGAACTTACCCTGATTGATACCGTAGTCGGTCTCAAGCCCCCAGATCGCCACCAGCACTGGACCCGGCACGTCGTAGCGCTCCTCGATCCGTTCGAGAATTGAGCCGTAACGTTTGAGCATGTTTGCACCCTTCCGCAACCGGCTTGGCGAGACCGCGCGGCCAGAGAAAGGAAGGCAACTGAGGTGCTCCCCGCCCAGGGTAAAAAGCACGCCTTGCAGCATTACTCCATGCGGCTTCCAGAACGCGCTGCCTTCGGGTCGATTTTGTTGCTGAAGTCAAGTTGATGTTGGCCGCCTCCGCGCAATAGGCCTCGACAGCGACCCGGTCAAATCGTATGATGTGCAGAGAGATTGTCCGATGTTCGCCAGACCGCTAAAATTCCTGCGAAACGCCGTGGGGAACGTCCTCTACTGGATTGGTTGCGGTCTCGCGGTCCTTGTGATCACGCAGGCGATCATTCTGTCCCTCGTATTGGGCAATCTGCTCGTACCACTACTTGTTTGTTGCCTTGGCATGATTGTTTGGTTCTTCGCGACTGAGCTCAGATATATTCTGACGGACGAATCTTAAACGGGGTTCTGGTCGCTCAGATCGCGCAGTATGACAAAGGCGACGTGTGGTGGTCAGCGAAGAGGAGCACTGGACCATCGTCCAGGGCGGCAAGGGCCACATTGGCACCTATGCCACCAAAACGCAGGCTATGTGTGCGGCCATTGAATTTGCCGAGCAAGCTGGCCAGGACCGGGGCGTGGGAGGGGTGCTGGTGCGCCATGAGGATGGGTGCTTTTTGATGGAATGGCGATTTGGCGACGATCCACAATCGACTAAGGCGGCGCGACCAGTGCTGACAGCGAAGGGGCTGTAAGCCACGAGGCCGCGGCGCTGCTGCGGATATGAACCGCATTTGAAAAGGTGCCACCGGCCGACATGCCGATACGGCAGCCGACGAAATTTGATCTCGCCATCAATCTGAAGACCGCCAAGACACTCGGCCTGACGGTGCCGCAGACGCCAGTCGCGACCGCCGACGAGGCGATCGAATAACCGTTGAGGTAATCATCCTCGACTGCTGCAATGCACGCCCAGTGTCCGCGTTGGGTCATGAACTGCCGCGCCGAGCATTGAGCCGCGCGGCAGTTAGACCCCCAATAACGGACATGGAGGCGCGAGGCCGGCGCGGCAGAGATGGGCCAACAAGAGACTCACGCACTGCAATAAAGTCGTGAAAGATTTCACTTCACTGCGAGCGGAAATCCTCATCTGCTTTCAGACTAAGGCTTAAGCGTCGCGAGCAACGCCTGCGCTTCTTCGATCTCGGGAAACTCCGACGTCGGCGAGAAACCTTCGAGCGCCGATGCGAGCACGCCATAGGCGTCGGCAGGACGGCCGGTCGACTGATAAAGCTTCGCCAAGGAAAGCGCAGCGCGTAGCTCGAAACTCTTCGCTTTCTGTTGTTGCGCGATGGCGATAGCGGTGAGGAACGCCTCCTCGGCCGGCGCCGTGTTCACCCGATCGCGCTTGAGCAGAATGTCGCCGCGGATGCGATAAGCCTCCACCTCCATCCAGCGCTGGCCCGTTCGTTCTATCTCATCAAAGAGATCGTCGAGCGTCGCGATCGCACTATCGACATTGCCTGCCTCAGCTTCAGCCGCAGCTAGCGCCGGAACGACGAGCGAAATAGTCGCGACGATATTCTGCTGGCGCATGAGGGCGATGACTTGTCGTAGTCGCGACAGCCCCTCGCTTCGCTCACCGCTGTACCAACGCGCCCAGCCATCGGTGAACGCACCGGCAACGTTAAACATCGCAAGCCCGCGCTCGCGACCTATAGTAAGCAGCGAGTCCGCATGCTGTGCGGCACGGCCGGCGTCGCCGCGGATGACTTGCATGAAGCCCGCCCACATGTGCATGTAGGCAATGGTGGCGATCTGTCCGCCCTCCATCGCATCGCGCAAGGCCGCTTCGATAACTTGAGCAGCTTCAGTGACCTCGCCGAGAGGCCACAGCACCAGTGCGAGCAGAACCTCGGTAGCGACGAACTGGTCCTGGCCGAAACGAAAGGCGAGATCACGATCCCGCTCGCGGTCGAGCAGTTCCAGCGCTCGCTCGTAATGCAGGCGAGCCCCGACATAGTCGCCTTCATACCAACGCGTTACCGCATAGATGCGGTGGGCGACACCGGCCTCCGGTGTCGAAGGCTGCCTCTCTGCCTCCTGCAAAAAGGCATCGGCCAGCTCACGCATGCGAGCAACCTCGCCGCGCGTATAGCTTCCCACCCACACTCCATACAACCCGGAGAAGCGCTCGTCTGCGTCCGCGATTCCCGCCGTCAGTTTCCGGGCGCGGGCGAAGGCGGCAGTCGTCTCCGGCGCGCCGTAGCCACGCGTCGCGATCAGCGCGTTGGCATAGGAAATTTGCAGCTTTGCTTGGCGTTGGCGTGCTGCGGCGGCGTTTTTGGCCTCATCGGTTTGCGCGAGCGCGGCGAGAAGTTTCTGAGCTTTTTCGATCTCGGGAAACTCCGACGTCGGCGAGAAACCTTCGAGCGCCGGTGCGAGCACGCCATGGGCGTCGGCAGGACGGCCGGTCGACTGATAAAGCTTCGCCAGCGCCAGCGCCGCACGGAGTTCGAAGCTCTTTGCTTTTTGCTGTTGCGCGATGGCGATGGCAGTGAGGAAGGCCTCCTCGGCCGGAGCCATATTCGCCGGATCGCGTTTGAGCAAAATCTCGCCGCGGATGCGATGACTCTCTGCATCAAAGAAACGAAGGCCTGATCGCTCCGACTCGGCGATCACCTGATCGACTACAGCGAGCCCCTCGTCCAATCGGACTACGTCCGTCAACCCCGAAGCGAGCCATGCTCGATTCACCGAGTCGTTGAATGTCAATATTCCTTGCACGTGAAGGTCCGCAATTCCGCCACGCACTCGCTCCCACTCGGCAAGCGTAGGTCGTGTATATGCACGCGCCCAAGCAATTATCTCGGGCAGAACGACGGTCCAGAGTTTCAACCCGTGCTCGTGCGCAAGAGCGAGACCGGCTTCTGCGTGGCGCGTCGTCGCGCCCGGATCGAGGCGGATCATTTCAAGAACTGCGGCATGCGTGAGCGCATACGCCTGAGTCGGTACGTGCTTCGTCTCGCCCGCCAGCACGAGTGCCTGCGTCATAAGCTCGCGCGAACGTTCGTGTTGCCCGAATATCCATTCGAGCAACGAGAAATAGACCATTGCCGATACGCCAATATCCTGGGCGAAACGATGGGCCAGCTCACGATCGCGTTCGGGACGGTAGAGCGCCACAGACTTTTGTAGATGGTCGCGAGCGATCGCAACGTCGCCACCCAGGACCCAGCACGTAACCCCATAGATTCGGTGCGCAATGCTGGCTTCAGCCGTATCCGGCCGCGACTCGGCCTCCTTCAGCAAGGCCTCCGCCGCTTCAGTCATGGTCAATTTTTCGCCGCGCGTATAGCCGCCAACCCAAAGGCCGTAGTAGCTGGAAAAGCGCTGCAGCGGATCGTCGATGCCGCCGGCCAGCTTACGAGCGCGGCTGAAAGCCTCGCGTGCTTCGGCTGAATGCATACCGCGCGCCTGCAGCAATGCATTGGCCAAGCTGGTTTGTAGCTTCAGCCGTTGACCGGGGGGCGTCACCAGTGCCGCCGCGTGTGACGCTGCCTCGCCCGCCTTGTCCGCAAGCTCAATAGCCTTGCCGAGATGGGAGATCGCTTCCTGGAAGGCGGAGCGGCGCAGCGCCTGGTCACCGGCCTTGCCCCACCATTCGATCGCGGCGTCGGTCATGCCCGCTTGCGTGAAGTGACAAGCGAGCGCTTCCGGCTCGGCCTCTGCTGTGACGGCAAAGCAGTCGCGCAAAATCTCAGCGACGCGGCGGTGCAGCACCTGGCGCCGGCTCTTGAGCAGATTTTCGTAGGCCGCATCCTGAATGAGCGCGTGTTTGAAACGGTAATCGCTTCCCGGCGGCAGGCCCTGGACCAGCACGATGTCGGCATCGGCCAGTTTCTCCAGCGCAGCTTGCAGCGGCGCATCTTCCATCCCCGCTACATCGCGGAGGATTCCATAAGAGAAACCGCGGCCGATCACCGAGCCGATCTGCGCCACCTCGCGCGCCGGACCAAGGCGGTCGAGCCTGGCCATCAACGACTGCTGCAGCGTCGGCGGGATGGCCTGGATGCCACCGCCCTGCTCGCCGCGCTCCAACAGAAGCCGCGTCACTTCCTCGACGAACAACGGCACTCCGCCGGTGCGCGCGGCGACGTCCTCCACCACCTCGCGCGGCAGCGCGTGGCGCGCCGAAAGTTCCGCCACCATGTCGCGCACCTGGGCGCGGTCGAGTGGCGCCAGCGAGATGGTGCCGTGATGCGAGCGCATGCCCCAGGGCGGCCGAAACTCCGGCCGCGTCGTCGCCACGACGAACAACGGCGCCAGTGCGCCACGTTCGGCGATGCCGCGCAGCACATCGAGCGTGGTCGGATCGGCCCAGTGCAGATCCTCGAACGCCAGCACGATCGGCTGAACCTTGGCGCCCTCCGTCACCCAGTTGGTCAGCGCCACTAACTGCCGGCGCCGCAATTCGTCGGGCGCCAGGGTCGGCGCGCGCTCTGGCGGCAGCGGAATGTCAAGAAGCGGCGCGAGCAAAGAGACATTCTCGGCCGGGTCGAGCTCGACCTGAGCGAGCGAGCTTTCCAGGTCCGCAAGCCGCCGCTCCGCCGGCACATCGGCGCCGCCGAAGCGCAGGCGACCCCATTCGGCGATAGGATGCAGCGGCGTGTTCTGCAGAAGCTGCGAGCAGCTCCATTCGACCCAGGTGTGCGGCGTGTCCCTTAGCCGAGCATGAAATTCCTCGATCAGGCGGGATTTACCCAAGCCCGGCTCGCCGACGATCATCACGAGTTGGCCGTCGCCCTGCCGCGCCCGCTCCCAGCGCCGCAGCAGCATTGCCATTTCGTCGTCGCGGCCGACAAGTGGCGTGAGCTGGCGCCCGCTGGAGCGGCGGCCGCCGCCGCTTGCGCGCACCAGTCGGAACAGCGCCGTCGGCTCGGGTACACCTTTCAGCGTGTGCGTGCCGCGCTCCTCGGCAACGAAGAGGCCGGCGACCAGGCGCTGCACCCGCGCCGTGACCAGCACCGCGCCCGGCTCGGCCAGCGCCTGCACCCGCGCCGCGACATTGGCCACGTCGCCGTAAATCTCGCCCGCCGCATCGACCACCGCCGGGCCGGTTTCGAGGCCGATGCGCGCCTTGAGTTCAGGCTTGCCGGCGGCATTTTTGCGGTTCAGCTCGGCAAGCGCGCGCTGGATCGCCAGCGCCGCGCGCGCTGCGCGTTCGGCATCGTTTTCCTGCGCGACCGGATAGCCGAACAGCGCAAGGAGCCCGTCACCGAGCTTCTTGGCGACATGGCCGCCCATCTCGGTCACGGCCGCCGAAGCGGCATTGAGATAGCCGCCGACAAGATCGCGCCATTCCTCGGCGTCGAGCTGCGCGGCAATGCCGGTCGAGCCGACCAGGTCGCAGAACATCACCGTAAGGTAGCGGCGCTCGCCGGCGGCTTCGGGCGCGGCCCATGGCGCCGAAATCGGCGGCGCGGCAGCGGGCGCAGACGAAGCCGGCTGAGCCACGGTTGCCGCGGGCGTCTGCGCCGCCGGCTCACTTGCCAACGCAGCGACGGCGCGCAAAATCTTGCGGCGATGGCCCAGCAGGACGCCGAGCTTCTCCAGATCCTGGTCCGTTAGATCAGGCAACACGCTGAAATCAATTGCGTTCTCGGCAAAACGCTGGGCGTACTCGGACATGCCGAGCTTTCTGAGCCAATCCGCAATCTCTTGCATCGCGGCCCCGCCTCCGGCGGACTAATCTTGGCCTGACCGAACTTCTGGTCCAAAGCGACAGACAGGTTTTCCGACAAATTCCTGGCACGGTACACCGCCGGACTAGACAGGCCAAGCAAGTGTCCTCGGCGCTGCTGCGGTGCACCGAAGTCTCGCCGCCAACGGTCGAGTTGGGTCATTCACGTCATTTCGAGTGAGCGCAAGCGACTTCCGCTTCTCTAATCGGCCGTTTGGGGTCAAGCGCTTTCAGGCTATCCACCACTACAGTGTCGATGTCGCTCACGGGCTCGTGCTTCTCTTCGGAATCGGCACCAAGGCCCTTCCATCATGGGATTCGAAGACGAGGTGGAACAATCTTGTCCGCGGCGTTATCG
>Ga0116111_1002416_pt1 | contig 11399 bp, 14 predicted proteins | sample June2015DPH_8_10_FD_89720 | JGI IMG/M metagenome (GOLD analysis project Ga0116111, IMG submission 89720) | Peatland microbial communities from SPRUCE experiment site at the Marcell Experimental Forest, Minnesota, USA - June2015DPH_8_100 | ecosystem: Environmental > Terrestrial > Soil > Wetlands... | reverse complement strand
TGGACCAAATGCCAATTCAGAAAATCATGTCCGTTCCGGTGGTGGCTTCCTCCGGAGGACCCGTGATGGGGGTGGTGCAGGTTTCGCGCAAAGGGCTGGATGCTTCGCTCGCGGGCGCAGACTTCACCGGCGAAGACCTGAAGCAACTGGAGCAGGCCGCGGAAATTCTCTCCCGCATGCCGTTCATGCAGGAAGGCGTCGAGATCTGACCCCAGCTTGTGTGGGGACGGGCGCCCTCGCCCGTCCAAGCCGAGCGGAGCTCGGCAGCTGCTTGCGGTCACAGCAACTTTTGGATTCGCAATAGTTCGTTGCACCGCCTGCCCGCCCTGTTCCAGCACAGCTTACATCGCCTGTCCGGCGCAGAATCCGGACGCCCACGCCCATTGGAAGTTGAAGCCTCCGAGTTGCCCGGTGACGTCAACCACTTCTCCGATGAAAAAAAGGCCGGGCACTTTCCGCGCTTCCATGGTCCTGGCCGAAAGTTCGCTGGTATCGACGCCGCCCGCGGTGACTTCCGCTTTTCCGTAACCCTCGGTTCCTTCCGGCTTCACTTCCCACGCATGCAGTTGCTGTTCGGCGTCGGCAAAGGCGTGATCGGAGTTGCCGGCTAAAGGATACGTTTCGAGCCAGCGATCCGCGAAGCGGCGCGGCAGAACTTCTCTCAGCAGCAATTTCCAACTCGACTGGTCGCGATGGCCCCGCGCTCGCAAATCGGCGGTGAGATCGTGGTCTGGCGCAAGATCGACATGAATCGGCTCCTTGCCGTCCCAGTACGAAGAGATTTGGAGAATCGCCGGCCCGCTGAGGCCGTGATGAGTGAAAAGCATGTTTTCGCGGAACGCTTGTTTCGTATTGTGCTTCGTACCGCGAGTGGAAGCAACGACCTCGGTCGAGACTCCTGCCAGATCGCACCAACGCTTGCGGTCCCGTTCGCTGAAAACGACGGGGACCAGAGCGGCGCGCGGAGGCACAATCTTCAGGCCGAATTGCCGGGCCAGATCGTAACCAAACGATGTGGCGCCGATTTTCGCGATGGACAAGCCTCCGGTGGCGACCACCAGGCGGTGGGAGCCGAAACTCGCGTCCTCGGCTTGCACGGTGAACCGGTCGTTCTTCTGCACTTCGTTCTTGCGCACCTCGTTTTTCCGCACCTCGTTCACTTTCGTGTTGCACCGGATTTCTACTCCGGCGTCGCGGCACTCCTGTTCCAGCATCGCCGTGATGTCGCTCGCCGTTCGATCGCAGAACAACTGGCCAAGCTTTTTCTCGTGGTAGGGGATGCGATGCTTTTCGACGAGGCGCACGGAGTCCGCCGCAGTATAACGGGCGAGCGCCGACTTGGCGAAGTGTCGATTGGCGGAAAGAAAATTCTCCGGGCCCGTGTGCAGGTTGGTGAAATTGCAGCAGCCGCCGCCGGAGATCAGAATTTTCTTGCCGATTCGATCCGCGCGTTCAAGCACCAGGACGCGCCGGCCTCGCTTGCCGGCTTCCATGGCGCACATCAGGCCGGCAGCGCCGGCTCCGAGAATGATGACGTCGTATCTCTGATTCACACGGAAATGAGCTTAGCAGGGCTGGCTCGCTGCCGGCGCTACGGGATCGGATTCCCCCACTTCCCGGCAAATACCGTGCGCTGCATGGCGAAGCGTCCGGCGAAGCGCTTGTCTTCGCCTTTGCGATGGCCGATGGCAAGTAGTGCGACAACCCGAACGTGGGCGGGAATGCCAAGCGTCGCTTTGACCTGGTCTTCGTAAAAGCCTTCCATGGGCGCGGTATCGTAGCCGAGCGCTTCGGCCATCCACATCATGGTGGTGAAGGCGATCATGGTCTGACGGTTGGCCCACAGCGCGAAATCCGGCGCTAATCCGCCGGCGGTGCCGGGAGTGGAGCCGAAGAAGCTGGCGATGTTCTTGCGCATGCTGGCGTAGCGGACCTCATCGCCGTAGCCATGTTGCCGGGCAAGACGGATGATTTCGTCGAGATCGCCGTTGCGCCAGCCCTCCAGATCGGCGCAGGCCACGATGACCACCGGGGCCTCTTCCACCTTGAGTTGCTTCATGGCTGCCTGACGTAATCGCGCGCGCTGCTCAGCCTCGCGCACCACCACGAATCGCCAGGGCTGAAGATTGTAGGCACTGGGAGCGGAGAGTCCCGCCTCGAGAATTTTCTTGAGGTCATTCTCCGGCACCGGCTCGGGCAAAAAACTGGGCGTGGCTCGACGATCCTTGATGGCCTGGGAAAGCGTCTTCTCGGGGTTGGAGCCGGATGCTTGCGTCATGTTCTTGTTTCGAACCTCGTCTCTCTGTCCTCCGGCCGCCCTCAGTCCGCAGCCGCTTGCCCTTTGAATTTTTCGCGCAGGCCTTTTCTTTCTAATCGTGGAATGACCTCATCGCGAAAATAAGGAAACTCTTTTACATAGTCCACGAAACTCAAGGTCGTCCCGGCAAAGCCGGACGCGGGAATCTTTTCCATCTCTTTCACGATGGTGTCGGGATCGCCGACCAGCGGATAGGTGCCGTGTCCGGCAGCGAAACGGTCGCGCAGCATTTGCAGCGCCTCTGCCGGGAAGGACTGCGCGTGCATGCCCTGAAGGCGCATCAGGTTGTCGACCGCGCCCCAGTCGGCATTGTCATGAGCATAATAACGGTAGTAATCGTCGGCTTCCTTCTTGGTTGGGCGGCAAACCACGTGGCACAAGGTGAAGACGCCGGTATTCCGCCCCAACTTGGCGGAGTTTGCCTTGATCGCATCCACTTCATGTTTGGATTTCTCGAGATCGACGGAGATGGCGAACAGAAAATCGGCGTTGCGCGCGGCAAATTCGCGGCCCTCGCCCGATCCGGCCGCGTTCATGATGGGCGGGATGCCGTCATAGGGACGCGGGAATCCGTACACGCCCTTCAGGTGATAGAACTTCCCGTTCCAATCGGACGGACCATTGTGGCTCCAAATCGCTTTGACCACGTCGAACCATTCTTGCGCGAGCGCGTAGCGGTCGGCGTGCTTCTCCGGCAGATCAATGCCGAAGGCATCGTACTCGGGCTTATTCCACCCGGCAACGATGTTGAGCCCGAGGCGCCCGTGGCCGAGTTGGTCGGCGGTGGCGAGTTGCTTGGCGGCGACCACGGGATGGATGAACGCCGTGTGGACAGTGGCGAAGACGTTGATCCGTTTCGTGTTCGCCAGCAGGCCCGTCGCCCACGTGAGCGTTTCCAGCACGCTGCCGTGGAAGTCGGTCTCACCGCCGTAACCGATCCAACGCGCGATCGGCAACAGGAATTCGATGCCGGCTTCGTCGGCCAGCTGCGCCAGGCGGATGTTGTTGTCCCAGGAATTGACCCAGCGCTCGGGAACTTTCGTGACCGACATGCCGCCCGAGCAGTTCGGAGAGAAGAAGCCCAATTTCAATTGGTTGTTGTTCAGGATGGGAGACTGTTTTCGGCCCATGAAACCTCAAGCGACCCGGTTGCTGGATTTTACCCAATTGATAACCTGCGCATTATGCCTGAAAATTCGAATTGTTCAAGTATCGTGGACGATGAAGCGGTGGTGGGATAAGTACTTCGGCGGGCTTTGAAACCTTGCTGGATTCAGCAGCTTAGGAAGGTTTGGTAGCGCTACCGGGAATCGAACCCGGGTTTGAAGATTGAGAATCTTCCGTCCTAACCCCTAGACGATAGCGCCACGCTTGTATAATCAGTTATTTAGACGCTTACGGGAGCGCCCTGTCGCTTTGACTTTCACCACGCTTTCACCAAGTAGCCCATTCGTTTCGACGCGCTGCATCGCCTTCGTCAAGTCCGCTTCGGAAGCGATGGCATAGCGGTCGAACACGCTGCGTGTCTTGTGGCCAGAGATTTTCATTGCGACTGTTTCGGGAACACCAGCATTGACCAGGTTCCGAACGGCTGACCTTCGGAGATCATGGACGATCAGCCCCTCATACCTTGGATCATAGGGTTTCCCCTGGACCTCGATTTTACGGCCAAGTCCGCACGCCGCACAAGCGGCCATCCACTCCTTGCGGAGATTCGTCCCGTCGAAAACTCGTCCGCTCTTCCGCTCGATTTCCGTGAGCAACATGACCAGCACCGATGGCAGAGGGACGACGCGTGGCTCATCGTTCTTAGTTTCGTGAAGGCGGATGATGCGCCGCTCAAGATCGACTTGCGGCCATTCGACTTGGAGCGCCTCACCGAGTCTGACGCCGTCGTAATACAAGAACGTGATGAGCGGGCGGAGATGCGTCGGCAACAGGCCCACCAACTCTTCAAACTTTTTCAGTTCTAAGAAGCCCTTTCTTGCCGCTGGTTCTTTCAGCAATCGGATCACAGGGACGTTCTGAATCTTGCCGTCCTCGTGCGCGATTCGAAGCATGCGGCGAAGGCATGCGAGACTGCGGTTTATGACGGCGGACCCGGCTGGTGGATCTTCCGACTGGCGAGCCTTGACAAACTCGCGCCCGGTGTCGACTGTGATGTGGATGACAGAAGGGCCGGGATTCTTCGGATCAAACTTGAAGAACGCATCTAGTTGCGGCAACCCAGCGATTGTTTCTTCCCCATCGGCACGCGTGGCCAACGACCTGTTTCCTCTCTCAACGTATGATGCCAGCAGACCGGCGCGAAGGTCAGCGTAGGTGATCTTCCGGGCGTCGGTGATCGGCGCGAGCCCCCTGTCACGATCTGCCATCAGTTTTCGGAGGAACGCGAGTGCCTTCTGTTTCACAGGCGTTTCCGTGGACACGCGGTGCTGGCGTCCGTCCGTACCGTAGTATTGGGCAAACCAGTTTTCGCTGACAGGCTTTTTGACACCCGTCACCGGGTCTTTTCTTCCATAGATTTTTAGCAGCGATCCTTCACCCTTGGCGCGTCTCATTGTCTTGATCCCCTTTCACCATGAAATCTTACGTCCTACCAGTGAAAGAAGCAAATCCGGTTATCGGACATTCGTATAAACAGCGGCTCCGAACCCGTCACACTTGCCTGATATGACAGGAACAAACAGTTCCTAATAAAGGTGATTCCGTGAAAGATTCAAAACCCGCACCGCGCTTGTTCAACGTCCGCGACGCCGCCACGTATCTTGGCTGCACAATTTGGTTCGTCAGAAATTTGGGATGGTCTGACGCGCTGCCCATCATCAAACTCGGCAACCGCTGGCTGTTCGATAAATCAGACCTCGACGCATACATCGACCGGATGAAGGCGCAGACCGTGTAACTACGGTAACTGGCGAGCCCGGCGGTCGCCGCCGGAAAATGAAGCAAGGTTAAGCAACTTTTTATCGGTCTCCGAAAGGGGCTTGTTTATGAATGTGAAGTTTCCCCGCAGTTTAATCCCGCGCGAACTCCGAACAACCGACGCCGAGTGCTCCTACAAAAGACATTGCAAGGGAGTCGTTCGTGAAGTCATCGGGTATCTCGAATTACAAGCTAAGAGAGACCACACCGGCGAACGCTTCGTATGGTGCCGCGTTGACGGCATCGTCGAACATTGCAAGCGGTACAAGGGCGAAGAATACGGTGAACGCGCCGTCAAGTATGCGCTCAAGTTTCTGAAGAGAAAACACGTCATTAGCAGCCGAGTCTTTCGTCATCGCAAAGGTGCGATGCGGGAGGGTTTCATTGTTACGCCGCATAACGCACTATTCATATCGACCAAAAGGCTGTGCGAGTTCGTCGGGCGAAACGTCCCACATACTCACTTCAGACGCGATGAAAAAACACGCTCGTGGTACTGGGTGCCGAAAGGACTGAGATGAAAGACCGAGAAACAGTTAAAGAACAGTTCGCCGAAGTGTTCACCGAGCCTGATTACGACGGTAGTTATCACACGCCGCTGGCAGAATCGGTGCGGGAGTCGTTCATCGAACTGACCGGCGGCTGCATCGTGTGGACGCAGGTTCACGGTGACTTCAAGAACGTGGTTAAGCGTGGTCTGTTCGAACCGTACCCACACTGGGCAGAACTTTATCGGTGCTGCCGGACGGTTATTGAAGGTCATGCGGCGCTGAACACCCAGTTCTGCGGCGATCACACTCGCGCCCGCATCATGGGCGAAGCGATGGCGCTGCTCCGGGCTAAATACGGACACAACGCACCGAAGTTTTGGCTCCCGATTATGAACCGCCTGCGCGCCACTAACGATGAAAAGGTGCACGCATAGGTGCACTGCAAGGTGCACCGCAGAATCCGAAAGGTGCACCCCAAGGTGCACCCCAAGGTGCACCCAGAGAGGGTCGAAAGGTGCACCCAAAGGTGCACTCACGAATCGCGGCAAGTGAATAAAAACACGATGGATGTTCGATTCACTCTAAAAGTTTTGCAGGACGTTTTGCGGGCGCTAGCCGTGGTAACCGTCAGAACCGAGTTAAAACAGCCGTGCAAACCGAGCGAACCGTGCAGTTTTGACTTGAGTGCTTTTTTCTTATCTTCTTCTGACCAACCCCGCAGCCATGAAGGTCAAGAGCCGTCACACATTGTGGTTAATGTATGACAAGGGAACTTACCGAGATTATCAGCGTCCGTTTTCCGAAGTCGGTTGTTGATGCCATGCGCGAACGGCACGCCGCCGAGGGTATCCTGCCGTCAGAGCAAATCCGCCGGGCAGTCAGCGCCGCCATGAAGCCGACCGCCGCCCCGCCGAAGGTCGAGTATCGACGCCAGCCGCTCCTGATCCCGCAAACGACGAAGGAGCAACCCGAATGAACTACATCGAGCAAGCGAAGCTGAGATGGCCTGACCGCCACGTATCGGGCGCTGGTCAGTTTGCCATCGTTCCGCTGGATGACCAGACGGTGCGGTTGTTCGTCACGCGAGCCGAGGCAGAGCAAATCATCGCCAATCCGATGAGAGTAATGATCTGCGACTTGGCTGCCCGCCAGGTGCGCCGCCTATATCGAAACCCGGCGGATCAGGAAAGGGATTGATAGTAGAGCACTGATGCCCCAGCGCCGCGCCACACCCTGCCCACAAGCGATAAGCAAGGCAAGGATGGCAGAGCGCCCCGCAAAGCAAATAAGCAAGGATTCCACCCCCGCCGTAAGCACGAAGGAATGAGACCCGCTCCGGACGAGCAAAGCCAACCCTAAACACCACGCCCCAGCCCTGATTACCACGATAACGCCAGCGCTTGCGTTCCTTCAATGTACTCCGATTTCACCATTGCTCCTTATATCCTATCCAAATTGTAAGTCCATCTACATGTGGCAGTTCAGTGGAGTCATTTCGTATTGGCCAGATATTGCCCATTTTTCGCTCGTACAAAGCTGCGCTGATGTGCCAACCGGGACTATTTTTCTTGTTATCAAAGACGGAGATTCCTGTCGCGTGCCCATGCTGGAATAGCCATGTTTTTTGTTCTTCGTAATTTTTCTTCCATGCTGCTTGCTCTGCTTCTGTTGGAGGAGTCGGATTGGGAATAGGCTCCCAGCCCCATCCAGCATCGTGAAACAACGGCCACAATTCCTGCCAAAACCTGGAGGATTCAGAGTCTCCCTCGAAGGCTCTGAGTTGTATAGTCGGAGTCGCGACTTCTTTCTTTGCCGCTTGGAATGCTTTTTGTGCAGCAGCAAAAATCACGGCACGATCTTCGTTTGAGAGATGCCGATCTGGGTGATAGCAACCCTGATTCAATGCGACAATTTTGCTCGATAAGTTCGCAAGGGATTGCTGTGTTTTGTTTGCAGTAGTTTGTTCACCAACAAGTGCCCCATAATTTTGAGCTAGAAGACTCTGAACTTGTCGCAGCGACGTATCTTTGTCGTAGCTCTGGGCCTTCCAAAAGTCCCTCTCACTTACCAAACTGGATTTCTCAGCAATCAATACCTGAGCATTGCGGTGCTCATCCTGCCAGGATTGATCGAAAGCAACAATAAGGCAAATGCCGCCAATCGCGAAGAAGGCCCACGTTTCAAATTTCTTCTTCTTAAGCGCCTCGTAGATTGCAACACCGAAAGAAACTAGACCGCTCATCGAAGCCACCAGATGAGCGGTAGCATTAGTGATAAACAACCAATGAACGTGCATGGCGATATGCTACTCGCCGGGGAATACGTGTGTCTAGAATATATTCCCCGACAAAAGGAACGAATCGTGCTTGTTCCAGATAAGCATGCGAGGAAGTTGTGCCTGTAGCTGCATGACAGTGCGTGAGTTATTCGCTCACAACTTGTGCTCATGGAAGCGAGCAGCAAAAGCACGCGACAAACACAAGAGATGTTTCGCTCAGCAATGGGGGCAGCCGTCAGTGAAATGAAATTTAGGCGATGTCAGCAGGCGCGCGCAGGAACAAATTTAGTGCGAGGTAAGAGATTCGATTGACATAACGCCCACTTTCGACATATAAGCCGCCTACTTTCATCGACTAACATAACCCTTCCCGTCACACCCACCTGACATTGTGGGACATTCGCCCCACAAAAATGCCTGCCACACTTTTGACGATCCTCGCCGAACATGGGCGTGATGAACACGGTTTCCGACTCGTGCGCGTGAAGTGCGCCTGCGGAAGCCCCGAGTTCATCGTTCGCCAAAGTTCTGTCAAATCAGGCAACACAAAATCCTGTGGGTGTCTGCAAGGGAAGAAGCGCAAGCCCAACGCGTTGAAGTTTGCGAAAACAACTGATCCAGTTCCTGCGCCAGAAGTCGTGTCGACTTTCGAGTATGGTTCGCCTGCGTGGTATCAGGAACAAATTGATGGCAAGAAGGCCGCCGCGATTGCTGCGGAGAAACGCTGCAACGACTTGGAAGAAGAACTCGCAGCCGCTGAGACGACAGACCTTGATACGCATAAGCGTTGGAACGCTGAGTCAACAACTGCGCGGAAGTTGCGAGCAGAAATCGCTCGCCTGATGACAGCGAAAGACAAAGCTGAGACCGCGACGAAGAAAGACACGCGGACACAGGCGGAAATCACGCGCGACAAAATTGCGGCGCTGCGGGGGAGCAAGTGAAGGACTACTGCTCCATCGCCGATCAATATATTGCCGACGTCCTGTCAGGCAAAATCATTTCCTGCAAGTGGACGCGGCTGGCGTGTCAGCGCCAGAAGGACGATCTTGCTCGTGCTTGGGAGTATCACTTCGACCGCGCCGCCGCGAACGACGTGTGTTCATTTCTCGAATTGCTGACTCATGTTAAGGGTGAGCACGGCGGTGAGACGTTGGTTCTGGAACCGTGGCAGTGCTTCTATGTGACCACGGTCTTCGGCTGGAAGCAGGCGAACGGACGTCGTCGATTCCGCCGGTCACTTCTCTTCTGCGGCAAGGGCCAAGGCAAGAGTTTCCTGTCATCTGGTCTCGGTCTCTACATGCTCGCAGCGGATGGTGAAGCAGGAGCGGAGGTCGTGTGCGCCGCCCGCGCCACGGATCAGGCAAGGCTTGTGTTCGACACGGCGCGCGACATCGCACGCGCGAATCCACGGCTCTGCGACGCCTTCGGCATCTCGGTTCTGCAGCACACGATCACGCAGAAATCATCCGCCAGCGTAATGAAGCCGGTCAGCGCTCAAGGCAAGTCGCTCGCTGGAAAGATCCCGCATTTCGCTTCCTGTGACGAAACGTGGTCGCATCGCACCCGCGAAGTAGTCGATGAAATGGAACGTGGAACGGACAAGCGAACGAACAGTTTGCTCAGCACGATTTCACACGCTGGCGAGAATCTGTCATGCGTCGGATTCGAGCAGTTTGTATCGGCGCAGAAAATCCTGAGCGGTGAGCATAAAGACGAGCGCACGTTCTGCGTGCTCTATACCGCTGACGGCTTCGATTGGAAAAGTGAAGAGGCGTTGTGGGCCGCGAATCCGAACCTCGGCGTCAGCGTTTATCTCGATACGCTCCGCGAAGCACAGCAACGCGCCATCAGCCAGCCGTCGCTTCAATCCGCTTTCCGAAGTCATAACTTGGACGAGTGGATCTCGGCGGACATGCAATGGATTGAGCCGAACAAACTCGCCGCCTGCCGCGAACGCGGATTGAAGATGGAGAATTTCCGTTATTGGCATGTCGGCGAGCACCCCGGCGTTACACAGCCAGATCAGTTACGCCCGTTCGTTTTGGGAATGGACTTAGCCAGCCGTCAGGACTTGGCCGCGACGATCTTTTGCACGACCGGATTCATCGACGGTGTCCAGCATTACTATTTGTTCGGCAAGTATTACCTGCCCAGCGAGACGGTGCAGGCGTCGCCGATCAGCCAATACAAAGGCTGGGCCACGAAGAACCTCCTGACCACACACACCGGGCCGAGCAACGATTACGCAGCAATCGAGAACGACATTCTTGCGCTCTACCGGCAGCATTTGGGTTACGGCGCGGTCAACAATGAAAATGGTTTCAAGTTTAAAGCCGTCGCCTACGACTCATGGCAGGCGCAGCAAATGAGCGGCAACCTTGAGAAGGCGGGAATCACCGCCGTACCGTTCCCGAAAAACGCGAAGACATACAGCCCCGTCATGGATTTCTTCACATCGCTGGCCCTGGCGGGTCGACTCCACTTTTCGGCAGAGGATGAGATCTTGCTGTGGTGCCTGAACAACGTGGTAGCGCACCGTGACGCGAACGAGAATCTGTTTCCGAACAAGGCGAACAAAGACCCGCTGAGAAAAATCGATGCGGCAATCGCAGCGCTCTACGCTCTGCGGCTGGTGATGGTGCCGGGCATGTTGGCCGCACCAGAAGTCAGCGACACACGAATCACGTTCATAGACGACGACGGCACGGTGCGGCAGAACGGCCCGGACGGGAAGTTGATCGTCATTCATGGCCCCGTTTCTGTGGAGAAAGCGAAAGGCTCGGTGATGCAAGGATGAGCGCCTTCTGTCATGAGCCGGGCTGCCCCGGCATAGCGGTGACGGGCAAGTTCTGCGACCGACACAAAGCGGACAATTATTTGAAGAGAAGGAACGCAGCCCGCCCGGAGAAAGACGCGTGGTATTCGTTGGCAGCGTGGCGGGTCTACGTGAAACCGACGAAGTTAAGGCATGACCCTATTTGTCAGGATGAGAGCGGTTGTAATCGACCGGCGACGGACGTTCACCACATCGACGATTCGTGGAAGACGTCGGGCGATTGGCGTCTGTTCATTGATCAGAATAATTTGAAAAGTTTATGTCACGAACATCACAGTGAAATCACGATGAGAAGGAATCAAGAGAGGGGTTTGATATGCAAAAATCAGTGATCGTGGAGCACACGGAAGGAACGGATTGGGCGCTCGTACTTACGGCGACCCGTTCAGAATACGGACGTCGCTCTATAACGCCAATGATCTTCGCTTGCGACGGCTGCGGCATTTTCGCGGTCGCCCCTAACCTCAAAGCATGGATGCGAGCAGGGCTGGTTTATGTCTACAATCCGCCCGTGGAGCGCCGCGAAGAAATCCTTCACAATGCCGTGCA
>Ga0116111_1002408_pt1 | contig 11431 bp, 9 predicted proteins | sample June2015DPH_8_10_FD_89720 | JGI IMG/M metagenome (GOLD analysis project Ga0116111, IMG submission 89720) | Peatland microbial communities from SPRUCE experiment site at the Marcell Experimental Forest, Minnesota, USA - June2015DPH_8_100 | ecosystem: Environmental > Terrestrial > Soil > Wetlands >... | reverse complement strand
GCTGCTCCACATGTGTGTTGCCCAGCCCGGCGACGCTGGCGCGGGACTTGGGCGGAATGGTGGCCGCGGGATATGCCGTGGAGCGAATGACGATGATCGACCTGTTTCCGCAGACCTATCATATGGAAGCAGTCGTGGCGCTGCAGCGATGTTGAGTTTCGCGGCGCGAAGAAACGAATTACGATAGATATATCCAAATGGAGCGAAGCGTGCGAAATACTCTGACCAGTCTTACTGTCCTGCTGTGTGCGTGCGCCCTGACGGCCCACGCGCAGACGCCGGCCTTTACGAGCGCTGGGGTGTTGAATGCGGCCTCTCTGGCCGGCGGGACGATCGCGCCGGGTATGCTGGCGGCGATTACGGGTTCGAATTTGGGGAGCGTGAACCTCTTTAGTTGCGCGAGCACCCTGCCGTTGCCGACCACTTGCAACGGCGTGCAGGTGCTGGTCAACAACCAGCCGGCGCCACTGGCGTACGAATCGGCGAGCCAGCTTTCGTTCCAGGTGCCGTTCAGCGTGAGCGGCAGCGCGACCATCCAGGTGACACACACGACGAACGGGACGACGCTGTCGTCGGCGATTGTGACGGTGCCAGTAGCGGCGACCGCGCCGGGGCTTTACTCCAGGGACGGAACGGGCAGCGGCACGGCCTACTATTACGACCTCTCGCAATCCTCTTTGTTCGGGGAATCTTCGCAGCCGGTGCAGGCGGGCGATACGGTGGTGATGTACGGCACCGGATTCGGCGCAACCAGTCCGGTGGTGGCGGCCGGCGCGCAAGGTCCCAATGCAGTGGCGGCGTGCCTGGCGGCGGTGACGATGACGGTGGGAACCGCGGCGGCCACCGTGCAGGTGGCGGGCCTGGTGCCAGGCAATTCTCTGGCGCAAAGCACTCCGGGAAGCGACGAGGTTCTGTTTACGGTGCCGGCCGGGCTGGCCCCGGGGACCTATCCCGTGGTGGTGACGGTGGGTGGCGTGAAAAGCCAGACCGTGGCGCTGGTCGTGGCGGCTCCGCCTCTGGAGGTCACTTCCCTTTCGCCGGCGTCACCAGCGGTGGGCACAAACCAGGTTGTTACGGTCAACGGTTCGGGCTTCCAGAGCCCACTGACAGTCTCCGTGTATGTCACGGGCTCCGACATTCCTGCGATTATCGGCGGATCTCAAATCCAATCGGTGACCGCCAGTTCGTTCCAGATGACCGTCACGTTCGCCGCGACGGGTAACTACAACTTGACCGTCACCATCCCTGGAGGGATTGAATCGAGGGCCTTCTCGTTCACCGTCGTGGCGGCGGGGCCGATCACCATCACCAAGGTTGAGAACGCCGCCAGCTACGCCCCTGGCATCGAGAGCGGCTCGTGGGTTTCGATCATCGGAACCGGTCTGGCGCCTGACACGCGCATCTGGCAAGCTTCGGATTTTGTGGGCCTGGGCAACGGCCTGCCGCTTTCGCTGGACGGCGTGAGCGTGACCATCGACGGCAAGTCAGCGGCCGTTTACTACATCAGCCCGACGCAACTCAACGTCCAGGCGCCCACGGATTCCTCCCTCGGAACGGTGTCCGTGGTGGTCAAGAATGGGTCCGTCACGGCCAGCGGTACGGCCACGCTGCAAACCTACGCGCCCGCGTTTTTCCCATTGACGGCGCCGGCCAACCCAACGGGCCCGCCGGTGTACGCGGCGGCCGTCCACCTCGACGGTGCCATCGTGGTGCCAGCCGGCTTCTACGGCGCAGGCGTAACCACACGCCCCGCCACGCCGGGTGAAACTGTGGAGATCTACGGAACAGGTTTCGGTCCCACTAACCCGGCAGCTCCGGCAGGTCAAACCGTCTCAGGCGCGCCGCCCCTGACGAATCCTGCCCAACTCCAGATCCGCATCGGAGGCGTCCTTGCCACGGTTACCTATGCAGGCCTGGTGGCCGTCGGTGAATACCAGTTCAATGTGGTGATTCCGGCGCTTCCCAATGGCGACCAGTCGATCGTCGCGACCATCGGCGGGTTAACCAGCCAAACGGGGATTTCGATACCGATCCAGAATTAGTGGGGCAGACCCCCTGGTCTGCGCGGGTCCCCCTGGACCCGCCGTTCGCTCGACGAATCAAGCGCTTGCCACCTGCAAAAAGCCGGTCCGCGCCGCCGTCATCTCACGACGATGTTGACCAGCTTGTCGGGCACCACCACGATCTTGACGATCTGCTTGCCAACCAGGCAGGGCTTGATTTTCCCGTCGGCCGTGGCGCGCGCGCCGAGTTCATCCTGGGGCGTGCCGAATGGCACGTTGATGCGGCTGCGCAATTTGCCGTTGACCTGAACCACCACTTCGGCTTCCTCTTCTTTAGCGAGTTCGGGATCGAAGGCCGGCCAGGCGTGGCGGAAGATGGGGCCTTCATGGCCCAACTCCTCCCACATTTCCTGCGCCAGGTAGGGAGCGAACGGGGCCATCATGAGGGCCATTTTTTCGAGGATTTCAGGCATGGCGGCGGCGGAGATGCCGGCCTCTTCGGCATAGAGCAGGTTGACGAGCTCCATGATGGAGGCGATGCAGGTATTGAAGTGCCAGCGGGTTTCGAAATCCTCGGTGATCTTGCGAATGGTCTGGTGAAGTTTGCGCAGCGCCTTGCGATCGGTGCCTTGTGGGGCAGCCAATCCTGGCTGCCGCCGGCTTTCAGCCGGCGCTTCCCGGTGATCGTTCCGCGTGGTGAAGCGGTAGACGCGGCCGAGGAAGCGGTGGATGCCCTCGGCGCCCTCCGTGCGCCAATCGACTTCCTTTTCCGGCGGCGCGGCAAAGAGGACGAACATACGGGTGGTATCGGCGCCGAGCTTATCGGCGAGCATGTCGGCGCCCACCACGTTGCCTTTGGACTTCGACATCTTGGCGCCTTCGGCGATGACCATGCCCTGGGTGAAGAGGCGGCGCGCCGGCTCGTTGTTTTGGATGAGGCCGATGTCGCGCATCATTTTCGTGAAGAAGCGCGAATAGATGAGATGCAGGATGGCGTGCTCGACGCCGCCGATGTACTGATCGATTTCGAACCAATAGGCGATCTTGGCAGGGTCGAAGGGCATCTGGTCGTTGCGGGGGTCGCAGTAGCGATAGAAATACCAGGAGCTGTCGATGAAGGTGTCCATGGTATCGGTTTCGCGGCGAGCCGCGGCGCCGCAGCGCGGGCAGGCGACGTTGACGAAATCGGGCAGGTTTTCGAGGGGCGAGCGGCCGGTGCCGGTAAGCGCGGCGCGATCCGGTAAGACCACCGGGAGCTGATCTTCGGGCACCGGCGCCACGCCGCACGCCGGGCAGTGGACGACCGGGATGGGCGTTCCCCAGTAGCGCTGGCGGGAGATGCCCCAGTCCTTGATGCGGAAGGTGATGGCGGCCTTGCCGAAACCGCGCTCGGCGGCGTAAGCGGCCATGCGCCGGCGGGCGTCGGCGCTCTCCAGGCCGGACCATGGACCGCTGTTTTCGAGGATGCCGTAATCGAGGAACGCCTCTTTCAAGCCGGGCTCGACTCCGAGCCGCGAACGTGAGAGAGCGGTGCCTTCTTCAACTCCGGGCTCGACTCCGAGCCGCGAACGTGAGAGAGCGGTGCCTTCTTCAACTCCCAGCGCCCCATCGGCCGGGCGGATCACGGGGCGCACGGCGATGGAGTATTTGCGGCAGAATTCGAAATCGCGCTCGTCGTGGGCGGGGACGGCCATAATGGCGCCGGTGCCGTACCCCATGAGAACGAAGTTGGCCACCCAGATGGGAACCTGCTCGCCGCTGTATGGATTGACGGCGAAGTGACCGGTGAAGAAACCCTCCTTTTCGATATCGCCGGGGTCGCGGTTGGCGCGTGCGTCCACCATGGCTTTGGCGCGGGCCTTGGCGGCTTCGTCGAGAAGAATTTCGTTGAGGGGATGCTCAGGCGCAAGGATCACGCAGGTGGCGCCATAGATAGTGTCGACGCGGGTGGTGAAGACGCGGATAGGCTGGCCGGAGCGGGCGAGGTGGAAATCGATCTCGGCGCCTTCCGAGCGGCCGATCCAGTTGCGCTGCATGGTGAGCACGCGCTCGGGCCAACCGTCTTCGAGCGAGGCCATGTCGTCGAGGAGTTGGTCGGCGTAATCGGTGATCTTGAGGAACCACTGTTCCAGGGCGCGTTGTTCCACGGGGGTAGTCTCGTGGCGCCAGCAGCAGCCTTCCACCACCTGTTCGTTGGCCAGCACGGTGGCGCATTCGGGACACCAGTTGACCAGGGCCTTCTTGCGGTATGCCAGGCCGCGTTCCAGCATCTTGAGGAAGAACCACTGGTTCCAGCGGTAGTATTCGGGCTCGCAGGTGGAAATCTCGCGGTCCCAATCGTAGCTGAAGGCGAAGCGGCGGTGGGTCTTCTTCATGGCAGCGATGTTCTGCAGGGTCCACTCGCGGGGCGGGCAATGGTTGGCGATGGCGGCGTTTTCGGCGGGTAGGCCGAAGGCATCCCAACCCATGGGGTGGAGCACGTTGAAGCCGCGCATCCACTTGTAGCGCGCCAGCGCGTCGCCGATCGAATAGTTGCGAATGTGCCCGATGTGCAGCGTGCCGCTCGGGTAGGGCAGCATTTCCAGCACGTAAAATTTGGGCTTCGAGGATTTCTCCTCGGCCTTGTAGAAATCGGCGTTCCGCCAGCGGTCGTGCCACTTGAGTTCGATCCGGTTATGGTCGTACGGCTTTTCGGGCATAGTACTGTGTGCTTTTGGGTGCTGAGTTTCTATGGTAGCAAGCCAGGCGGCTTCGCTCGCGACCGTCGGAGCCGCGAACGTAAGAGAGCGGTTGCCGCCACGAGCTTAAACCTCGAATAAAACCGAATAAAACCCGTGACAGGCTACCTGTTCCCCATTTTCCTTTTTCGCCTCGCCCGCCGTCAACGCGTGGCCAGATAGCGATCCACGTAACCGAGAATCTGCATCGGAGTCTCGCGCTCGATCGCGCGTAGATCGGCGCCGGCTTCCGACGACCAGATGACAGGCGGGGCCACGAAACCACGAATCTCGACGCTACTGCCCCTTCACGCCGCCCCATTCCAATCCGCCAGGCAAATTCGGTTCACAACAATTTTCAACTTTCTTTCGCTGATTCCAAACCACTTCCCGTTCCCACTCGCCGTTTCCCTCCACTCGCCGTGCTACGTCTGAATTGAAAGGCAGCCCCGCATGGCCACCGACAAACAATTCGCCGCTAACCGCATCAACGCTCAGAAATCCACCGGCCCCCGTTCCGCCGCCGGCAAGATGAAGTCCGCCCTCAACGCCCGCAAGCACGGCTTCGCCGGCAACGCCTTCACCGTCGTCCGCCTGGAAGAGCTCGACGAAATCTACCAGCTCCGCCAGGACGCTCTTGATCTCTACCGCCCCGTCAACTCCCAGGAACTCTTCGCCGTCGAGCGCATCGCCGCCTGCCAAATGTCCCTCATCCGCGCCACCCGCCTCGAAGCCGGCCTCTTCACTACGTGCCTCGACAAGGCTCTCGACCCCGAAGGCGAACCCATGCACCTGATGTCCCCCGAACTCGCCGGCGATGGCGACATCGAAATCACCCGCGTCCAGAACCGCAACTTTGTCCTCGGCGAAGGCTTCCACCGCTCCACCCAAAAGCCCCACACCTGGGCCCTGTTCCTGCGCTACCAGGCCCAGGCCGAGCGTCAGTACCGCCGCGCCATCCAGGAACTCGACCGTCTCCGCGCCCTGCGCCCCGAGTTCGAAAAGGAAGAACCGGAAGAAATCCCGAACGAACCCATTTCCCCCAGTCAACCCGAATCACCTCAACCAGATCCCGTCCCCCAAACGAACCCAATTCCTGTAGGGCGGACGCCCCCGTCCGCGCGCGACCCCCTGGTCGCGCTGCCCGATGACGCCACAACTCCCGCACCCCAAAAGCTCCCAATTGCGCCCCCCAGCCGTTTCGATCCCGACGCCTTCCGCTCCATCACGGGCCGCCCGGTCATGCCCAACGACCCTCAAATCGTGAGGCCAGGCGAATGACCGGCGGAAAGGGACGTCATTTCCTTCGCACCGCGATTTACCCATCGCTATGGCGCAAGAGACTTCAGGGTTTCCAGATTGCGCCGGTCGTCGCCTTCGATCTCCACGGGCGTTTCGGAAATGAAAACCTTGCGGCGCAGTTTGGCGTTCGCCAGAAGGCGCTCCAGTTCCCCGCGGAAGGTCTCAAGGGATTTGGCGCGAATCGCCGGATCCCGCGAGGCCAGGTTGACCAGGTAGTTGACGTGGATCGCCAGCGGCTGGATGTCATGCCGCCGGCGAATCTCGCGGAGCGCCTTCACCTGGGACGGGTCGGGAGCGCGGGCCCGCCACAGGCGCGGGCTGGCCGAAAAGATCTGGAGTGTTTCCGCCCCGATTTCGACGGCCCGCAGCGCGGCCTTTTCGAGCGAGCCGAAAGTGTATAGATGGATACCCAGGCGCAGAGGTCCATCCTACCAGGAAGGCTGCGTCCCCACAACCGGTTGGGATGCGGGCCTTTTCCCGCTTGACAACAGGAACATTCAATCATACGATTGAATCAATCGAATGATTGACACGCGGCAAAAAATCCTGGACGCAGCCGAGCGGCTGTTCGGCGAACAGGGCTACGGGGCCACCTCGCTGCGGCACATCATCGCCGAAGCGGGGGTGAACCTGGCGGCCATCCACTACCATTTCGGGACCAAGGAAGACCTCCTGGACCAGCTCATCATGCGCAAAGGCGGTCCGGTCAACGCGGAGCGCCTGGCGCTGCTGGATGCGCTGGAGGCGGAGGCGAAAGGCAAGGCCGTGCCGCTCGAAAAGCTGCTGGAAGCTTTTCTGGGGCCGCCCATGATGAGAGTGGGAAAGAATCCCGAGTTCGCCAGGCTGATGGGGCGGATGTATGGAGAAGGCCTCATGCCGTTGATCGTGGAACGCCACTTCCAGACGGTGGCGAAACGGTTTTTCGCGGCGCTGGCGCGGACGCTGCCGCACTTAACGCCGGGAGAAATGGCTCTGCGGTCGCAGTTCATGGTAGGCGCGATGGCGCACATCCTGATGGTCAAGGCGCCGGACGTCAAGGCCATGACCGGAGCCTCTCCGCCCAGAGGCTCGCAACACGTGCTGCGGGAGCTGGTGGCGTTCTTGAGCGGCGGGTTGCGGGCGCCGGCGGCGCGCAAGGCAAGACGGAGGATTCACAAATGAAAATAGCCTGGCTGATGTTGTGGGCGGCGGCGCTCGGGTTGGCGCAAGGCCCGCTGGCTTTGAGCATGAAGCGCGCGGTGGAGATGGCGGTCTCGCCGGAAGGTAATACGCGGATCGAGCTCACCGGAGAAGCGCTCAAGCAGGCGCAATCGAAAGCGGCGCAATCGCGGGCGGCGCTGTTGCCGGACGTGGAAGCCGCGTTCAGCGATCAGAGCCGCACCGAAAACCTGGCGTCGATGGGACTCAGTAAGCTCAACCTGCCCATCCCGGGTTTTCAATTCCCGACGTTTGTGGGGCCGTTCACCACGGTGGATGCGCGGGTGACGGGGACGCAGAACATTTTCGACTTCAGCACCTGGCGGAGGTTCCAGGCATCTAAGGTGGGGATCTCGGCGGCAAAATCGGACCTGGACACCGCCGGCGAGCAGGTGGCCGGGCAAGTGGCGCGCGCTTACCTGGCGGCGGTCAAGGCCGATACCGACGTCGATACGGCGCAGGCCAACGTGACCCTTTCCGAAGCGGTGTTGAAGCAGGCGGAAAACCAGAAGGCCGCGGGAACCGGCACGGGGATCGAGATCACGCGGGCGAAAGTCCAACTGGCCAACGACCGGCAGCGGCTGCTGGTGGCCAGGAACGCGGACCACGCCGCGCACTTGCAGCTCTTGCGCGCGATCGGGTTGCGCCTGGACACGGAACTCGACCTGACCGACCGGCTGCAATACGCGCCGGTGGACGCGGTGACGCTCGAGCAGGCGCGGGCGCAGGCTCTGGAGCAAAGGCCGGATTTGAAGGCGCAGCAGGACCGGGAAACCAATGCGCGGCTCTCGGCGAGCGCAACAAAACTGGAGCGCCTGCCGACGGTGGCGGCGTTCGGCGATTACGGATCGAACGGCACGGGTTTCGACCATTCGCTGCCGACGCGAACGGTGGGGATTCAGGTGCGGGTGCCGCTGTTCGACGGTGGAAGGCGGGATGCGCGGCGCGAGGAATCGGCCTCGCAATACCGGGCGGAAAAAGTGCGGACCAACGACTTGCGGGAGCAGATCGAGCTGGACGTGCGGCTGGCGCTGGATGAATTGAAGTCGGCCGACGACGAAGTGAAAGTGGCCAAGGATGGCCTCTCGCTGTCGGAAGACGAGCTGACGCAGGCGCGGCGGCGGTATGACGCCGGAGTGGCCATCGGCGTGGAAGTCACGGACGCGCAGACGCGCCTGGAGCGCGCGCGCGACAACCAGACGGAGGCGCTGTACTTGTATAACCTGGCGCGGCTGGATCTGGCGCAGGCCATGGGAAAAATCAGGAGCTTGGTGCAATGAAGAAGCCAATCATCATCATTCTGGCGGTGGCGGCCGTGGGAGCGGCGGTGTGGGTCTATCACGCAAGAGGAAAGAAGCCCGACAACCGGATTGTGGTCTCGGGGAACATCGAGCTCACGGAAGTGAACATCGCGTTCAAGACGGCGGGCCGGCTGATCGAGCGCACGGTGGATGAAGGCGACGCCGTGAAGAAGGGGCAGGTGATCGCGCGGCTGGACCGCGATCAACTGGTGGCGCAACGCCAGCGCGAAACCGCGGGCCTCGAATCGGCGCAGTCGCAACTGGCGCAGGCGGAGACCGCGCTCGCATGGGAAAAGGCGACATTGGCCGGCGACATTGAGCAGAAGCGCGGGGATGTGGCGGCTAACGAGGCGCGGCTGGCGGAGTTGCAGAACGGCGCACGGCCGCAAGAGAAGCTGGACGCGCAGGCGGCCGTGGACTCGGCGCAATCGGAGGTGGACCGTTCCAAAAAGGATTGGGACCGCGCGCAGACGCTCTTCAAGGACGACGACATCTCGGCGGCGCAGTTCGATCAATATCGCAACCGCTGGGAGAGCGCCACGGCGGCGCTGAAATCGGCCAAAGAGCGGCAGGCGCTGGTCCTGTTGGGGCCAAGGGCGGAAGTGATTCAGGCGCAGCAGGCGGCCCTCGAACGTTCGCGCGGGGCGCTCAAGATGGGGGAGGCCAACACGCTCGAAATGAAGCGCCGCGAGGAGGAGCTGGCCACGCGCAGAGCGGCGATTGCCCAATCGAGGGCCAGCATCGCGGTGATTGACTCACAGCTCGCCGATACGGTGGAGGCGTCGCCGGTGGACGGCGTAGTGCTGGTGAAATCGGCGGACGTGGGCGAGGTCCTGGCTTCGGGGACGACCGTGGTGACGGTGGGGGACATCGACCATCCGTGGCTGCGCGGGTATGTGAACGAAACCGATCTCGGGCGGGTCAGGCTGGGCTCCAAGGTGAAAGTGACGACGGATTCGTATCCGGGCAAAGTGTACGCCGGCCGGGTGACCTTTATTGCCGCCGAAGCGGAATTCACGCCCAAGCAGATCCAGACCGCGGAGGAGCGCGTAAAACTGGTGTACCGCGTGAAGATCGAGATGGACAATCCCCGCCACGAGTTGAAATCGAATATGCCGGCGGATGCCGAGATCGTGCTGGATTGAAGGCTGGATCGAAGATGGCCCCGATCATTGAAACCCTCGACCTGACGCGGCGCTTCGGCGAGCTGACCGCGGTGGATCACCTGAACCTGACGGTGGCGCCGGGCGAGATCTTCGGCCTGGTGGGGCCGGACGGCGCGGGCAAGACCACCACCCTGCGCCTGTTGTGCGGCCTGATGGATCCGACCGAAGGCAGCGCGCGCGTGGCGGGCCACGACGTGGCGCGCGAGCCGCAGGCGGTGAAGGACCAGATCGGTTACATGGCGCAGCGATTTGGGCTCTATGGGGATCTCACGGTGCAAGAGAACATGGTCTTCTACTCGGACCTGTTCGGGATCGGGGGCGCCGAACGCGACAAGCTGACGGCGGAGCTGCTGCGCATGACGCGCATGGAGCCGTTCCGCCAGCGGCAGGCGGGCAAGCTTTCCGGAGGCATGAAGCAAAAGCTGGCGCTGATGTGCACGCTGCTGCACCGGCCGCAGATTCTCTTCCTGGATGAGCCGACCAACGGCGTGGACCCGGTCTCGCGGCGGGACTTTTGGGCGATCCTTTACCAGTTGCTGAAAGAGGGAATCACGGTTTTCATGACCACCGCGTACCTGGACGAAGCCGAGCGGTGCAACCGCGTGGGGCTGATGTACAAGGGGAAACTGATCCGCTGCCAGGCGCCGGAGCAGATGAAGCGCGAGACGGATTCGAAGAACATGGAAGGCGCCTTCGTGAAAACCATCCACGCGGTGGCCGGGGTGGCGCGGCCGTGAACGGCAACGGATGGGCGGTCGAGATCGGCGACATGGTCAAGAAGTTCGGCGACTTCGTGGCGGTGGACCACGTTTCGCTGAAGATTGCCAAGGGTGAGATCTTCGGCTTCCTGGGGCCGAACGGCGCGGGGAAATCGACCACCATCCGCATGTTGTGCGGCCTGTTGATACCGACATCGGGTCGGGGATCGGTGAACGGATTCGATGTGGCGTCGCAGCCGGAAGAGATCCGCCGGAGCATCGGGTACATGTCGCAGAAGTTTTCGCTGTACGACGATCTGACGGTGGAAGAGAACATCGATTTCTTCACCGGGATTTACGGCGTACCGCAGGCGCTGCGCGCCGAACGGAAGAACTACGTGCTGGAGATGGCCAACCTGGCGGAACGGCGGCGGGCCATGACGCGCACGCTCTCGGGCGGCTGGAAGCAGCGGCTGGCGCTGGGCTGCGCCATCCTGCACGATCCGCCGGTGTTGTTTCTGGACGAGCCGACCTCGGGCGTGGATCCGATTGCGCGCGGAGCCTTCTGGCATTTGGTCCACGACCTGGCGGAGACCGGCCACACGATTTTTGTGAGCACGCACTACATGGATGAAGCCGAATACTGCCACCGGCTGGCGCTGATGTACAAGGGCAAAGTGATTGCGCTGGGGACGCCGGCGGAGCTGAAACGCGGGCTGACGGCGCACACGCTGCTGAACCTGGAAGCTACTGAACCGCTGGAGACCATGCGGGCGCTCGAGGGACTGGAAGGCGTGCGCGATGTCGCGGTATTCGGCGGAGGGTTGCACGTCACCGTGGACCACGCGGAATCGGGCAGCCGAAGCATCCGGACCGCCCTCGAAGCCAAGGGCATCGTGGTGCGGCGCCTCGAAGAAATCGAACCCTCCATGGAGGACGTGTTCGTGGCGGTCATCGAAGCCGAAGAGAGGAAGGCGGCATGAGTTACCGGCGGCTGCGGGCCATGTTCGTCAAAGAGCTGCACCACATCACGCGCGACGCGCGCAG
>Ga0116111_1002403_pt1 | contig 11450 bp, 7 predicted proteins | sample June2015DPH_8_10_FD_89720 | JGI IMG/M metagenome (GOLD analysis project Ga0116111, IMG submission 89720) | Peatland microbial communities from SPRUCE experiment site at the Marcell Experimental Forest, Minnesota, USA - June2015DPH_8_100 | ecosystem: Environmental > Terrestrial > Soil > Wetlands >... | reverse complement strand
TCCAGGTGCCGCTGGCCAGGACCTTCGAAACCGGTTCCAAAGCGCCCACGGTCAGCTTCGGCGGAGTTCCGGGCATGTCGGTTTTGCCGTCCATCCATTTTTCGATGCCGCACGTGATGGGATGTTCGCCCCTGGCATCCTTCAAGGTGAAGGTGCAGGAATTTCCCCGAAACTTGAACGACACGCTCTGAACATTTGCGCCGTTCCCGATCTTGAAACTTTTGCCGGAAATTCCGGCCGCGACGGGTGAAGTCGCCTGCGCTTTCGGCGGCAGCAAGGCCAGGGAAGAAAGTTTTTGTTTCAACCGGGCTTGCGAATTTTTTTCCGGCGGCAAAACTTTTTCCTTCATCGCGGGCAAAAGATATTCCCAGATCAAATCAAACTCGCCGGGCATGCTGCCGCTTTCGCCGGTGATGCAAATCACGGCGTCCTGATCGGGCATGACGATGGTGTATTGCCCAAAAGCCCCGTCGGCGCGATAGGCATCATGCCGCGTGCGCCAGAACTGGTAGCCATAACCCTGGTGCCATTCGCTGGTTTTTTTGGCGTCCTCCAGGTCCTGTCCGGGCGCGGCCGGTTGCTGGATCTTGAACGTCGTCGCCTCTTCAACCCAGGCCGCGGGCAAAATCTGTTTGCCGTTCCACGCGCCCTTTTGCAAATACAATTGCCCGAATTTGGCGAGCCCTCCGGTCTGAATGCTCAATCCCCAGCCACCGGTGTTGATGCCGCGTGGACACGTCTCCCAGGTCATGCCTTCAATCGCCAGCGGCTGGAACAAACGGGGCCCCAGATAATCAATGACCTTCTGGCCGGTCAGTTTTTGGACAATCGCCGAAAGCATGTAAGATGCGCCGCTGTTGTAAAGAAACGCGCTGCCCGGCGGATTTTCGATGGGTAAAGCCAGAAAATTTTTCACCCAATTGTCCGTCCGCGTGATGAGCGGCGTCGAATCTTCAGCGTGACCGACCGACATCGTGAGCAGATGTTTCACCCGCAACGCCGCGAGATTTTCGCTGATGCTGCCGGGCAGATCGTTGGGGAAAAAGGCCACGACCGGGTCCTCCACCTTCAATCTGCCCTCCGTCACGGCAAAGCCGATGGCGGTTGAGGTGAAACTTTTGCTGAGTGAGTACAGCATGTGATTCAAATCCGCCGCGTACGGCGACCACCAGCCTTCGGCGATGACCTGCCCGTGACGAACCATCATAAAGCTGTGAAATTCATGTTGGCTTTTCCCGAGCGCTTCCAAAAAGTCCAGCATCTCCGCCGACGATACGCCTTGCGCCTCGGGCGTGCTGCGCGGGAGCCGGGGATGAATGGTTGGTTGTGCCGCGAGGCATTCAGGAAAAGAGGAGGCCAGGCTTAATCCAACGGCGCCGAGGCCGAGTTGTTTGAGAAATATTCTGCGATCGGAGGTCATGATTTTGAGTAAACTAAAAGTGCCTGTGCCAATGCAATGATCAAAGCCGGCCGGGCTGATGGCTTTTGCCAATTTGCTGGCCGGGTTTCTTGCAACTCAACTCAGTCGCGACGCGACCCTGCGACATGCGGTCCAGGCAGCCTTCCATGACGAGGACGCTGTGAATGTCAGCACACTTGGGCATATTTTGCGGCCACGGATTGAATACGGATTACGCGCCGAGCGAAAGCGCAAAAGGGCGGAAGGCGTGAATCGCAGGGAAATTCCGAAATCCGAAAACCTTACGCCCGCCTGATCACAGTGGTGACAGGGTCATGGCCTTGAAACCGGCCCTCAATGCGGTGTGAAGGCGGGTTGATTGGATGGGTTGGTTTCGTGCGAGGCTTTGCCGGTCATCGGCACGAATCGCACGGGCAATACGGCGCGTTCCTCCAGGCGCCCGCCCTGCTTGCGGAGCAGCACCAGGTTCTGGTCCCAACCCGGTCCGATGGGGATGATCATCCGGCCCCCTTCCTTGAGTTGTTCAACGAGCGGCAGCGGCACCTGTTCTGGGGCGCAGGTGACGATGATCGCGTCAAACGGTGCGGCTTCCAGCCAGCCTTGGTAACCGTCACCGGCGCGCACTTGAATGTTCGTATAACCGAGACGCTTCAGATCGGCCTTGGCGCGCTGTGCCAGCGCGTCAACGATTTCGATGGTATAGACCTCCGCCACAAGTTGTGCGAGCACCGCGGCCTGGTAACCTGACCCGGTCCCGATTTCCAACACGCGGTCCGTCGGCTTCGGCTCAAGTTGTTCGGTCATGAAGGCGACGACGAAAGGTTGGGAAATGGTCTGGCCATAACCGATGGGCAGCGGTCCGTCGTCATAAGCCCGGGGCCGGAGTTCTGCCGGGACGAATTCGTGGCGCGGGACCTTGCCCATGGCGGCCAGCACGCGCGCATTGGTGATGCCGTATCCCAAACTCGATAATTGTTCTTTCACCATGCGCCGGCGCTCGGCGGCGAAATGGTCCTCCTCACCCGCCGGGGTGGCGTTGGTCTGTCCGCGTCCTTCCCGGGGCAGGATTGACAGCGCCATGAGAATGGGCACCGCAATATTTTTCACGTGCTTCAATGTAATCCCGTTTGCCGGCGCACGCCACAAGCAAAATGACGCACCGCCGGTGCCGGAACGCAACCAACCAGCTTGGGGCGTATTTCAAAATGGGGTCTGAGGGTGGAAAGTTATGGACTGCGGCGGCAAGCGGAGCGTGACGCCGCTTTGGATCAGGTCAGTCGTCTTGGTTGTCCACACAAAAGCGCTGTCGCCGCTGCGCTCTGCCAGCGCAGTCCAAAAGCGGCCGCCAGTTTCATACGGCGGCTTCTCCGAACACTTGATTTTGAAAACACGCCCTAAAACAATTTCGACTGGTTTCCCGCCGCCGATTTCAACCCCAGTTTTTTGTAGCTCAACTCCGTCGCCACGCGGCCTTGCGGCGTGCGGTTGAGGTAGCCTTCCATGATGAGATACGGCTCATAGACTTCCTCAATCGTGTCCGGCTCCTCGCCCACGGCCACGGCCAGCGAATTCACGCCCACCGGCCCGCCGCCGAATTTCACGATGACGGCTTCGAGAATGCGCTTGTCCATTTCGTCGAGGCCGTTCTGGTCAATCTCCAGCATCGCCAGCGCCTTGTCCGCGACGTCGGCGGTGATGCGGCCGTCGTGCCGGACCTGCGCGTAATCGCGCACGCGGCGGAGCAGGTTGTTTGCAATGCGCGGCGTGCCGCGGCTGCGCCGGGCGATTTCGTGCGCGCCGGCGGGTTCGATCTCCACCTTCAACAAACGGGCGGAGCGGACGATGATTTTCTCCAGGTCTTCGGCGACATAGTAATCGAGCCGCTCGCGGACGGCGAAGCGCGTGAGCAACGGCGCGGTGAGCAATCCGCTGCGCGTGGTCGCGCCGATGAGGGTGAAGCGCGGCAGATTCAGCCGCACGCTGCGCGCGTTCGGCCCCTGGTCAATGATGATGTCGAGTTTGAAATCCTCCATCGCCGGGTACAGATATTCCTCGATGGTTTTTTGCAGGCGATGGATTTCGTCAATGAACAGCACGTCGCCGGCTTCGAGGTTCGTCAGCAGACCGGCGAGGTCGCCGGCTTTCTCGATGGTGGGCCCGCTGGTGCTTTTGAGGTTCGCGCCCATGGCCTTGGCGAGGATGTAAGCGAGCGTGGTTTTGCCCAGGCCGGGCGGACCGCTGAGCAGGATGTGGTCGAGCGCTTCGCTCCGCTGTTTCGCCGCTTGCACGGCGATTCCGAGGCGCTCCTTGACCTTGAGCTGGCCGGTGAACTCGGAAAAGAGCGACGGGCGCAGCGTCAGTTCCAACGCCGCGTCCGGTTTGTTCAAAGTGGAAACCGCGCGTTCGTCCATCACTGGAAAGATGAGGAAACGCACCGTGAGCGACAAGGTCAAATGCGTGCGCCAAAGACTCGACCGTTTTTGCTCGTCCTCGTCCTCGTCCTCGTTCTCGAATTTAAATGGGTTTGCTTGGGACCGGGTTACAACCCGGAAGGAGTGAAATCATCAGGTTTTGGCTCAATCCAGTTCAATTTCTGGAGAGTTCTTTGCCAAAAATGGTTGGCGGCGAGGGGGAGCTTTGTTAGCCTCCGCCCGCGACAACTTTTTATGAAAAAAACCAAAATTTCATTGTGGGCACTTGCGGCATTTTGCTTGTTCGGCCTTGCAACCAACGTGTTTGCCGGTGAGGCGGACATCAAAATTCCCGACCTGACCCAGGTGAAATTCGACGGGCTGGGCGGGGTCAGCGGCGTGATGCTCATGTACGTGGGCATTTTCCTCTGCTTCGTCGGCGCCTTCTTCGGACTGGTGCAATACAAGCAAACCAAAGCCCTGCCGGTGCATTCGTCCATGAGCAACGTTTCTCATACCATCTGGGAAACCTGCAAAACCTACCTGTTCCAGCAAGGCAAGTTCCTCGTCATTCTCTGGGTGCTGATCGCCGCCTGCATGCTTTTCTATTTCAAGGTGCTGGAGGAGAAAAGCCTCCGGGATGTGGCGGTCATCCTGGCCGCCTCCATCCTCGGCATTCTCGGTTCCTATAGCGTCGCCTGGTTCGGCATCCGTATCAACACGGTCGCCAATTCCCGCACGTCGTTCTCGGCCCTCAAGGGCAATCCGTTCGCCACGCTGGGCATTCCACTCCGCTCCGGCATGAGCGTCGGCCTGCTGCTCGTCTGCGTGGAACTGTTCTTCATGATTTGCATCCTGGTTTTTCTCAAGGACCTCGCCGGCCCGTGCTTCATCGGCTTCGCCATCGGTGAATCGCTCGGCGCCTCGGCGCTCCGCATCTGCGGCGGCATCTTCACCAAGATCGCCGACATCGGGTCCGACCTGATGAAAATCGTCTTCAAGCTCCCCGAGGACGACCCGAAGAATCCCGGCGTGATTGCGGATTGTACCGGCGACAACGCGGGCGACTCGGTCGGCCCGACGGCGGACGGTTTCGAAACCTACGGCGTGACCGGCGTGGCGATCATCGCGTTTCTCGCCCTGGCGCTGGCGGCCAGCCCGACCATTTGCGCCACCCTCATCATCTGGATGTTCACCATGCGCGCATTGATGATCGTGACCTCGCTGGTGTCCTATTTTGTGAATGAAGCCATCAGCAAGGCCATGTTCGGCGGCAAAAAAGACTTCAACTTTGAAGCCCCGCTGACTCATCTCGTGTGGCTCACTTCAGCCGTGTCCATCATCGTTACGTTTGTCGCCAGTTGGTTCCTGCTCGCGAAACAGCCCGGCCTCGACGCCAGCCTTTGGTGGGTGATCTCGGCCATCATCTCCTGCGGCACCGTGGCGGGCGCGCTGATCCCGGAATTTACCAAGATTTTCGTCAGCACCACTTCCCGGCACGTCCGCGAAATCACCAACTGCTCCAAACACGGCGGCGCTTCGTTGAACATCCTGTCTGGTTTTGTCGCCGGCAATTTCTGCGCGTTCTGGATGGGGTTGTGCATTCTGACGCTGATGTTCATCAGCGTCCTGCTCGCCACCTACAACGGCTCGCCGATTGTTGCGCTGATGCCGGAGACCTTCAAATTTGCCGCGCCCATCTTCGCGTTCGGCCTCGTGGCCTTCGGCTTCCTCGGTATGGGACCGGTGACCATCGCCGTGGACAGCTACGGCCCCGTCACCGACAATGCCCAGTCGGTGTATGAACTGAGCCAGATCGAAGGCCGCCCGGGCATCAAGGAAGAAATCAAACGCGACTTCGGTTTCGACGCGGACTTTGAAAACGCCAAGTATCAACTGGAAAAGGGCGACGGTGCGGGCAACACGTTCAAGGCCACCGCCAAACCGGTGCTCATCGGCACCGCTGTCGTCGGTGCCACAACCATGGTTTTTGGCATCATCATCCTGCTCGAAAACCTGTTCGGCGGCGTCATTGGTCATTTGAGCCTTGTGCAGCCGGAAATCATCCTCGGCCTCCTCATGGGCGGCGCGGTGATTTACTGGTTCACCGGCGCCTCCTGCCAGGCGGTCGTCACCGGCTCGTATCGCGCGGTGGTCTATATCAAGGAGCACATAAAACTCGACTCAACCACCGCCTCGGAAAAGGACAGCAAGGAAGTCGTCCGCATCTGCACCGTCTATGCGCAGAAGGGCATGTGGAACATCTTCATCGTCATCTTCTGCATGGCGCTGGCGCTGGCGTTCTTCAACTCGTATTTCTTCATTGGCTACCTCGTGGCCATCGCGTTCTTCGGCCTGTTCCAGGCCATCTTCATGGCCAACGCCGGCGGCGCCTGGGACAACGCCAAGAAAATCGTCGAGGTTGACCTCCGCCAGAAGGGCACCGATTTGCATGCCGCGACCGTCGTCGGTGACACCGTGGGCGATCCGTTCAAGGACACCTCGTCCGTGGCGCTGAACCCGGTGATTAAATTCACCACGTTGTTCGGCCTGCTGGCGACCCAGATCGCGGTGACCATGCAGAAGGACCATGAGGTGGCCAAGGTGGCCATCGGCGCGGTCTTCTTCCTCGTCGCGCTGGTCTTCGTCTATCGCTCGTTTTACTGCATGCGGATTCCGGAAGAAGAATCGGTTGGCAAGTAACCGCTGAGTTTTTCCCACCGCCCTTCGGCCCACGCCGGAGGGCGGTTTTGTTTTGCCCCAACGGGACATTCCGAAAATAGCCCGGCGTTTCAACGCCGGGAAAAATGTCCGCATTGCCAGAGTCCCGCAGGGACGGCTGAATGAATTCCATGTCCTGCGTTATGACGAACGATATTTGTGGGATTGAATTCAACCGTCCCGCTGGGACGTATTCATTCTCACCGCCAACCCGGCGTTGAAACGCCGGGCTGTTATCAATCGCCGCTCTGCGGCTCAAGGCAAAACGTGGGCCGGGGTGACGGTGGTGCCAAGCGAGCAGGTCGGAACATCGCCGACTTTTTTGATGGAATAAACCCCACCGGACGGACACGTTGGGATTTTCCCATTTTTGTCGAGCTTGATGAATGGCGTTAGGTCGTTGGGAAAGTTGATGGCTTCACCTTTGGTCTTGCCGTGTTCTAAAGCAAACTGATTCGCAGCGGCATCTATTTCACGAAGGTTGTTGATGCAACGATTGGCATTCTCTCCTGCTGGACTATTTCTTGGTTTGACACAATTTGGTATCACTACCAAAGCAACCCACCCCAACAGACAAACAACCACACCCCAAAAAATCAAGCCGTCCTTCAATGAAAACCTTTTCTCCGGTTCACTCATACAGTTGAACAAACACCGCCCCGCGAATTCCGTTGCGGCAATTTACCTTCTCTGTATGCCGGAGTGTGGCCGTCCCCGGCCACAGCAATGTTCAAATCTCCATCTCGTCAGAAAATTTCAAACAACCCCGTCTTCCATTCGTTGCTGCGCCCCGAGGACGGGCGCACTCAGTTTCTATCTTCTCCGCCGCGACATGCCGAAATGGTAGCCGCCATGGATGCGCGAGCCGCGGGCTTTGCCGGGAAAACCGCCTTTGGGCTGGCCGGGCCTTCCCTCCTCAAACAGCATGGTGTATTTGTAATTGAAATTCTCCAGTTTCACGCGCGGGATCTTCTGGCTGATGAAGCGTTCAATGGCGAAGACGTGGCTGCCATCCTCGGCGGTCATGATGGTGAAGGCGTCGCCATGCGCTTCCGCGCGGCCCGTGCGCCCGATGCGATGGATGTAATCCTCCGGATGCTGCGGCACATCGTAGTTGATGACATGGCTCACGTCCGCAATGTCCAGCCCGCGCGCGGCAATGTCCGTCGCCACCAGCACCTCATACCGGCCGTCGCGAAAACCGCGCAACGCCTGTTCGCGTTCCTTCTGCGTGCGGTTCGAGTGCAGCACGGCCACGGCGTGATTGTTCCGCTTGAGCAATCCCACGACGCGGTCGGCCCCGTGCTTCGTCCGGCAAAAGATCAGCACCGAGTTGAAATTCACGCGTTTCAGCAGTTCGAGCAGCAGGTCGGATTTCTGCGAATCGGCCACGGGATAAATGACGTGCTTCACCGTTTCGGCTGGCGTCCGGCGCGCGCCGATTTCAATTGTTTCAGGACTGCGCATCGCCCATTGAATGAGCGTTTCAATTTGCGGCGGAATCGTCGCGGAAAACAGCGAGGTGTGACGCTGGCGCGGGCAGCGTTCAACGATGCGGCGCACGTCGGGGAGGAATCCCATGTCCAGCATCCGGTCGGCCTCGTCGAGCACGAGAAACTGGACCTTGTCCAGCCGCACGGTGCCGCGTTCGAGATGGTCGAGCAAACGTCCCGGCGTGGCGGCCAGCACATCCACGCCCGCGCGCAAGTCATCCAGCTGTCGGCCGTAACCAACGCCGCCATAAACGACAGTGACTTTCAAATTGGTGAAGCGCGCAAAATCGCGGATGGCCGTTTCCACCTGCGCGGCGAGTTCGCGCGTCGGTTCGAGAATGAGCGCGCGCGGACCGGGCGCGTGCCGGTCCAGCTTCGTGAGAATGGGCAGCGCAAACGCGGCGGTCTTGCCCGTGCCGGTTTGGGCGCTGCCGATGATGTCGCGGCCGGCGAGCACGAGCGGAATGCCGCGGAGTTGAATCGGCGTGGGTGTGATGTAACCCGCCGCGCGCACGCCTTCAAGAGTCGCCGGAGAGAGACCTAACTTTGAGAAAGCCATAAGGCAGGTTATCAGCGCACAAGATTAAGGAAAGCAGGGATTTTACAGGTAGGGCGTGCTCTCCGAGCGCGCCGCAACCAAATCGGCGCTTTCGGAGAAAGCGCCCTACCTTTGGTCACGAAGACGACGGGTTGTCGTCGGTTGCCGGCTCATCCGCAGAGGCATCGGCCGCCGGTTCACTCGCGGGCACATCGGCGGCGGGTTCGGCCGGCGCCGGAGTTTCAGCCGTTGCTTCCGCGGCTGGTTCCGGCTCAACCGCCGGAGCCGGTTCGTTCGCGGGAATTTCAGCTTCAGTTAAAACGGGAACTTCCCCCGCCGGTTCAATCGCAGAGGCAACGGCTTCGCCTTCCGCGCCGAGCCTGGCCCCGGCTGGCTTTGCTTCCGGCTCTCGCCTCGGCGCAGCCTGGGTCGGTGGCCTGGGCGCGGGCTTTTTGGCCGTGTCCATCCGTCCATCCGCGAATTCCAGAACGTGGCCCTGATGAATCAACCAGTGCAAATCGGCAATCAACGCGTTTTGTTCCGGCGTCGGCTCGGTGGCCGCGGCGGGAAGGTTTGGAGTTCCGCCTTCAGGCGGCGCGACGGCCGTCGCCGTTGCGGGCTTGATCTCAATGACCGCCGGCTGCGGCGTCGGCGCGAGGGCTTCGATCAATTGCCGCCGCGTGCATTTCGGATGCGCGTTGATGTGGCCGACGATGCGCTTGATATTTTCCGAAACCGGCGTGGTTTCGAGGTCGAGGAACTGCGGACGTGCGACGGAAACATGCGTGAAGGTCTTGTTGACCTTGAAAAAATGCAGGCCGTGCGTGGCAAATTGCCGGCTGAGGCCGGTGGCCAGTTGCAGCGGAAAATATTTCTGCCGTTCCCAATCGTTGCGCACGAGCCGTTGCAATTCCCGGTTGCGCAGGTTGCGGCTCGCCACGCCGCCGACCGTGTGCGATTCCACCGGCTTGATGATGGTGTCCTTGTGGACGGCGCGGAAATGTTTCTCCACTTCCTCCAGGTTCGGGAGCTTGAGCGGCTCCGGCACGTTCAGGCAGGTGTATTCGGTGGTGAAACTCTGCTCCTCAATCCATTTTTTGACGACTTCCTCATCCCTCACAATTTTGACGCGCGACTTGAAGGCATCGAACGGCATCCGGGAAAACCGCTCGGCGTGCAGCTTGCGAAGCTGGTTCTGGTAATCGTGATAATTCGGCGGACCGAGAATCTTGCCGCTCAAGCCACATTGCGCCACAAAAGTATATTTGCCCTTCGGCGGTTCGGTGGCCGTGCGCTCAGCCAAATAAAACGTGGCGAAATGAATTTTCAGCACGTGCGCGATGGCTTCGTCCTCGCTCAACCACGGCGTGTCGTCCAGCGCGCAGACAAACAGCGGCTGTTTGACCGTGCCATCGGCGTTTTTCTTCACGCCGAGCTGAACGGCGTAGCGCTCCGGCTTCACCAGGACGATTTGCGCGATTTGGAACAGCGGATAGGCACGACCGGTCACCTTGATCTGGCGGGCGAGCGACTCGACACCGTTTTCGTCCGGTAAAAAAGTGACGGTGATTTCCGGCAACGGTGCGGGTGGCTCGAAACGTTCACGACGTTCGCCCCGGTCCTCGCGCTGGGAAAATCCTTTCTTGCGGTCGCCGAACTTGGGCCCGGAACGCGGCGGACGGGGGCCGCGGCGTTCGCCGAACGGCTCGGGACGCGGACCGCCCCGGCGGCCTTCGCGTCGGCGGTCTTCGCGTTCGGCGGGTTCGCCCGCGAATTTCGCGTAGCGATTGGCCGACGGCGCTTCCTGCGCCCAGGCGGGCAGGAAAAGCTTTTCCAGATCAATATCCACTTCGGAAATAGTGCTCATTTTGAGCGCGGGCGCGGGATCAAGCCGCTGCGCGTTTGGCAAGAATAGCATCCACGATTTTTTTGGCCAGCGCGGGTTTTTCGGCCATCGCCTTTTGCGCGGCCTCCTTGCCCTGGCCGATCAACTCGCCCTCGAATTGCAGCCACGCGCCTTTTTTGTCCACGACACCGGCTTCGATGCCCACGTCGAGTATGCAGCCTTCCTTGTTGATGCCGTGGTTGTAAATGATGTCGAACTCCGCCTCGGCAAACGGCGGCGCGACCTTGTTCTTCACGATTTTCACCCGCACGTGATTGCCGATGGCGTTGCCCGCGTCGTCCTTGAGCGTGTCCTTGCGGCGGATGTCAATGCGCACGCTCGCGTAAAATTTCAATGCCTTGCCGCCGGGCGTCGTTTCGGGATTGCCGAACATCACGCCGACTTTTTCGCGCAATTGATTGGTGAAAATGCACGTCGTCCTGGACTTGGCGAGGATGGCGGTGAGCTTGCGCAACGCCTGGCTCATGAGCCGCGCCTGCATGCCCATCGTGGCCATGCCCATCTCGCCCTCCAGTTCGGCCTTCGGCACGAGCGCGGCGACGGAATCAATCACGATGACATCGAGCGCATTCGAGCGGGCGAGCGTTTCACAAATGGTCAACGCTTCTTCGCCGCTGTCCGGCTGCGACACGAGCAAATCGTCGAGGTTCACGCCGAGTTTTTTCGCATAGCCCGGATCGAGCGCGTGCTCGGCGTCAATGAACGCCGCCAGGCCGCCGGTTTTTTGCGCGCTGGCGATGACGTGGAGCATCAACGTGGTTTTGCCCGACGATTCCGGCCCGAAAATTTCCACGACGCGGCCGCGCGGAATCCCGCCAACGCCGAGCGCCAGATCCATCGCCAGCGCGCCGGTCGGAATCACGTCAATTTTGACCAGCGCCCGCGCGTCGCCGAGGCGCATGATGCTGCCTTCGCCGTAACTCTTGGTGATGGTGGAAATGGCGGCGTCGAGTTCGCGCTG
>Ga0116111_1002400_pt1 | contig 11456 bp, 8 predicted proteins | sample June2015DPH_8_10_FD_89720 | JGI IMG/M metagenome (GOLD analysis project Ga0116111, IMG submission 89720) | Peatland microbial communities from SPRUCE experiment site at the Marcell Experimental Forest, Minnesota, USA - June2015DPH_8_100 | ecosystem: Environmental > Terrestrial > Soil > Wetlands >... | reverse complement strand
TATGCCTGACGCCGCGACCAGTCGTGGCGTACAAAAGCGGCGACGAGTCGCCGCACTCCAAACGGCGAGTTCGCATCACCGCATTGAGAAGCGCCACCACCAGCAACTTGCGCAGGCGCATGGTACCAGATTTCGGAGTGCGGGAGCTTGCTCCCGCTCTTTCTACCGCTGACTCGTCAGCGGTGGGGGTTGCGCCGCGACGAGTCGCGGCGAGCAAAAGCGGCGACGAGTCGCCGCACTCCGAAAGTTTCGGGCTGCCTCACCACACCGCTTGCTCATCCACAATCGGTAGATCAACGGGGGAATTTTGTTTTGCGGACTGGTACATGGCCAGTGCCCACTCGAGCGTTGCGCGCACGCTCGCGAGCGTGATCATCGGCTCACATCCGGCTTCAATGGCACGCACCATGTCTTCAATGACGGCTTGATGGTCGAGAAATCCCAGGTCGGCTGCACCCCGCGCCCCGGTCGCGGCCGTGGCGCTTCCCAAACGGCGAATCTCCTCGTCCTGCGGCCGCTCATCCTGGAACTTCCAGGTGTCCATGCGCTCACCCACCAAGACAGCCGTGCCTCTTTCGCCGTTCACCTCGATGCGAACGTCGGTTCCGGGCCATAGCGCCGTGGAAGCCTCCACCACGCCCTGCCCGCCGTTCTGGTAGGCCACAAAAGCCAGGGTAGTATCTTCCAGTGCTATTCCCGGATGTGCGAGGTTGGTCATTTGCGCGTGGACGCGCTTGACCGGGCCCACCAGGTATTGCAACAAATCAATGTAATGGAACGCCTGTTGAATGGTCACGCCCGCCCCGGAGCGGCGCGATGAGCGCCACGCGTCCATCCGATAGTAGTCCGGGGGACGAAACCATTTCATGTACGTATCGGCATGGTAGATCTTCCCAAAACGCCCCTCGCTAATAGCGCCCCTGATCGCCTGGACGGACCGCCGGGTGCGGCATTGGAGCACGACGCCGATCTTGACGCCGGCGGTGGCGCAAGCCTCTTTCATGGTATCCATCTCGGCAAGAGACATGGCCGGTGGCTTCTCCACCAGGATATGCTTGCCGGCGCGGGCGGCTTGCAGCACGGCGTCGGTATGCAGATGGTTGGGGGTCAGGATGTTGACAACTTGAATCTCCGGGTCGGCGAGCATCTCGGCCAGGGTGGTGTATCCCTTGCAACTGAACTCCCCCGTGAATTTTGCCAGGCGAGCCGTGTCCGTATCCGCAGCCGCAATCAGGCGAGCCACGCTCGAGGCCTGAATGGCTTTCGCGTGGAAGGGAGCGATGAGCCCCGTCCCCAGTAATCCGAAACCCGTGCGCGAGTCGTTTGGCATACCTTCCTCACTCCGGAATCAGCAGCACCTTTAACTCTCTCAGCGCTTCGATGCCCTCAAAAGCACTGCTCCATTCCCTCAGTGGCAGGCGGCGGGAAATGACTCCACCGGCGGGCAACTGGCCACTCGCTATCAAGTGAATGGTTCGATCCCAGCTCGTGTAGCTGGTCGAAAGGTTGAAGATCACGTCGCACACCTTGAAGGCCGCCTTGTCCCACGGGAAGGGGATCGTGTCCTTGCCGGTCAGGCCGATCACACAGATGCGGCCCTTCTTGCGGATAAGGTCTACGGCCGAGGCGATTGCGGCCGCGGCGCCGCTGCACTCGATGACGAGATCCGCCCCCATCCCCGCGGTAAGCTCGCGAACCACATCGCCGGGATTCACCTGCGCCACATTGATCACGTTTTTAAAACCCAGTTCGCGGGCTTTCTTCAAACGGAAAGCCTCGTCCGCGGGAGTCCCCACAATCACCACATCGCGGGCGCCGGCGGCCCGGGCCGTCAGCGCCGACAGCAGGCCAATCGGGCCCGGTCCCAGCACCACAACGAAGTCCCCGGCCGAGACCCTGGCGCGTTCGACCACGTCATGCACGGTGTTGGCGGTGGGTTCAACGAGCGCGGCCAAGTCATAGCTCATCGAGTCCGGGATTCGGTGTAAGAGGTGCTCCGGCATTTTGAGGAACTTCGTAAACGCGCCGTCGATGCCCCAACCGGGCGAACGCTTCAGAGCGCAGATTTGAATATTCCCTGTCCGGCATAAGTAACAATGCCCGCAGGCGCGCGTGTGGGGCTCGCCCACCACACGGTCACCGACTTTGAACAGCCCGGTTTCCGGCCCCGCCGCGACGATTTCGCCGGAGAATTCGTGCCCCATGATCACCGGCGGCCAATAGGGGAATTGATCGTGCCATACGTGGATATCCGTCCCGCAGATGCCGCAGGCTTTCACTTCAATCAGCACCTCACCCGCGCCGGGCGAGGGCTCGGGGGCGTCACGGAGCTCAATAAAGCCGGACCCTTTTTGAGTTTTCACCAGAGCTTGCATCATTCTCCTCGGCCACACCAGGTTTGGAGGAAGCCCATCAGGATGGCCGCCCCTTCGCTGATTTCGTCCCAACCGATTTGTTCTTCGTTCGTGTGGGCAAAACGCAGGCTGCCCGGGCCGAAGACTACGGTGGAAATATGGAGCTGGTTATTATAGAACCAGGAATCGCAGGAAGCGGTCATGGCGCTGACCTCGCCCGCCGCTCCGTTTTCGCGGCAACATGCCTGCAAGCGGGTAACCAGGGGGTGTCCAGGGTCGAGCACGTGGGAGTCGTGCCGGTACATGAATTCAAGCTGGAAGTGTTCCCGCAGCCAGGGATCTCCACTGTCAAGTAGAGCTTGGCGCATCTCCTCCATGACCTGGTAGCGGGTTTTATTGGGGAGAAGGCCCAGCACGCCCTCGACGGCAGCACGCGCCGGAGCCGTGGCCGGCCAGTCCCCCGCCGCGAGTTTCCCAAAGGTGATGGGCATGGGGTTGAGAAACTGGTCAAAGAGCGCGATGCCGCGGGAGGCAGCCAGCAAGCGGTCGTGATACTGTTCGAGAATCTCCATGGCGCGAATGACCATTTTCAGTGCGCTCACGGTATCGCCCGCGCGGCCGCTGTGGCCGGGCCGGCCGGTGCAGATCACGCGAAACCAGACCGCTCCGCGCACCGAAGAGAGAATGCGGAGTTCGGTGGGCTCCATCACAATGCAGCCGTCCGCGCGTTGGCCGGCTCGCACCATGGCCAGCGTGCCGTTGCCGCCCACCTCTTCTTCCACCACCAGGTGCGCCAGGACGTCACCCTGTAGCTTCAGCCCCAGCCGCCTTGCGGCCAGCAGCGCGGTGTAAATCGTGGCCACCTGTCCCTTGGCATCGCAGGCGCCGCGTCCATAAACGCGCTGGGCCTCCACGCGCGGTTCAAAAGCATGAGGCTGCCCTTCCGACGCCGGCACCACATCGAGATGAGTGTTGAAGAGCAGGGATTGCCCGCCACCCGTTCCGGCCACACGCAGACGCAGATTTGAACGCCCCTCGTACTGAAGCCCGGGCACGGGATCAGCGTAGTCCTCATCGTCACGAAGTGAGTTCGAGAGTGGGACGCGCTCCACCTCCGCTACTTCCGCAAAGCGCGCGGCGGCGCAATCAACCGCTTCCGCTTCCTGGCCGGAGAGAGAGCGGAAGCGAATGAGATCGCAAAGAAACTGTACGGCGTCAGCCCGGACGGCTTCGACCGCGGCGCGGATTTCCGGTGGGGAGAATTGATTCATAGGAGGGAAAGCGCCTTGGCAAAGATGTCCAAACTCTCGTGGGCTTCAACTTCGGAAATCACCAGCGGCGGAGCCACGCGGATCACGTTTCCGAAAACGCCGACGGAACCAATCAGCAGGCCGTTCTGGGCGGCCAGGTCGATCAATTTGCGGGTGAGATCGGGCGCAGGCTCCTTCGTCGCCTTATCCTTGACCAGCTCAACGCCCATCACCAGCCCCATGCCGCGAACATCCCCCACAAAAGGAGACTTCTCCTGCATTTCATGCAAACGAGACTTCATCAATTTGCCGATGCACAGGGCGTTTTCCTCCAGATGTTCACGCTTCATAATATCTACCACGGTAATGACCGCGGCGCTCGCGAGCGGATTGCCGCCCATGGTGCTGCTCATTTCGCCTGGACCCAATGTTCCAATAACCTCGCCACGCGCTGCAATCGCCGAGGCCGGAACACCACTGCCAATTCCCTTGCCAATAGTGACCAGGTCGGGAGTCAATCCCTCCCACTCCATCGCCCAGAATTTCCCGGTGCGGCCGTAAGAGGACTGCACTTCGTCGAGCGTGAACAGCAGTCCGCGGCCCCGTAGCCATTGCTCCAGCCGTTTCAACCAGCCTTCCGGGGGAAAGATGAAACCCGCCGCCCCCAAGTAGGGTTCAACGATTAACCCCGCCAGGCTGCCCGTGCTGTTGGCGCGCACGGCGTCTTCAATATAATCGAGGCACAGCATGTCGCAGGTAGCAGGGTCAGCGCGGAACGGGCAGCGATAGCAATTAGGGAAAGGCACACGAATAGAGCCGGGCATAGTGGGGCCATAGCCCTTCTTGGGGCCCGCCAACCCTCCTGCACTCGCGGCGGCGTATGTGCGGCCGTGGAAACCACCATAGAAACTGATAATTTCAAACTTGCCGGTCTTCCGCTTCATGATGCGGATGGCCCCTTCCGTCACCTCGCTGCCGGTGCTTAGGAAAAAACACTTGTCCAGGTGCGGCGGCAAGACGGAAATCAGCTTTTCCGCAGCTTCCACGCGCCCGGGATGCAGGCACTCGTAATTGTTCAGGAGCTTGGCGGCCGCCGCTTGTACGGCCTTGACCAGATCTGGATGGCAGTGCCCGACGTTGGTCACCAGAACTCCCGAGGTCCAATCGATGAACGTATTGCCGTCAACGTCGGTCACGACCACGCCGGAAGCGTGGTCCCATGCGACCTTTGCCTGGTAACCCGCGCATTGCGCCTCTACGCGCTCCCAGCGAGCGAACAATTCCTGGGACCTGGGGCCGGGTAAGGGTCCCTTCACCGCGGTTACCTGCTTGTTCACCGTGTTCATCTTATTCCTCTCAAGTTCCTTTCAAGCCACGCCGTTGGCAATGTAGCGTGGGGGCTTGCCGGACAGGAACCGGTCGATCTCCAGCACAATCAACTCGCGGATGCGGCGGCCGGAGTCCTCCGAATACCAGGAAAGGTGCGGCGTCAAAATCGCGTTGGGCAGGCCGAAAAGCGGGAAGTCGGGGCGTGGCGGCTCGACCTCAAAGACGTCAATTCCCGCGCCCGCGATCACACCGTTGCGCAGAGCTTCGGCCAGCGCTTGCACGTCCACCATCGGCCCGCGCGCCGTGTTGACGAGATACGCGGTAGGTTTCATCATTCCGAGGGTGCGGGCGTTCACCAAGTGCCGCGTCTCCGCGGTCAGGGGGGTGTGGATGGTGACATAGTCGGAGTTGCGGAATACGGTTTCCTGGTCCACCACCTCAATCCCCAATTCGCGCTTCTGCTCCTCGGAGAGATACGGATCGCAGATCAGAAAGTTGAATCCGAACGATTTCAATTTGCGATAGACCAGAGACCCGATACGCCCGCATCCAATAATGCCGAGGGTCTTCCCGGCCATCAGGAACATGGGGACAACATCGGCAAAATCCCAGGACCCTTGGGCCGAAGAAGCGTCGAGCACCCGGCGACTAGCAACCAACTTGCGGCCGCACGCGAGCAGAAGGGCAATGGCCTGCTCGGCGACTTCTTCCGCGCAGTAGTCGGGAATGTAACAGAGCGGAATGCCCACTTTGTTGAGAGCCTTCACATCAACGTTGTCATAACCGACGCCGTGACGGATGACGAGGCGACATTTTTCCCACTGGGAAATCACCTCCGTCGTAATCGGCACCATATTGACGATCACAAGGTCGGCGTCGCGGGTCGCAGTGATGACATCTTGACTCGCCGCGAACTTGAGCTGATGAGTCTGGAAGTCCACGCCGCGGCGGGCCATTTCCTTGGCTTCCCAATCGAGCTCGGGCTCAATAAAATCCGTAACCACAACTTTTACATTGTTCATAGTTTTTACAATCCGCCAGCCACTCCCAAGATGACGAAATGCCTTGCGTGTTCGCGAATCAGCGCCCCATCGTCTGGGCTGCGAGTTGAAACAACAAAACCGAGATCATCTTCCAACCGAGTCAACGGTGATACCCTGCGAAATCTATGTCTGCTCGACTGGGCAAGTCAAGGACATATTTCAAGTAGCGATATGTGCATTTCACATACTGGAACGTTTTTCTGGACCCCTGCTGGCTGCGTGGCCCGGCCCACTGCGGTAAGGCGAGATAAAACGCGCCCTACGGCACCTGGCTGAGCCGTAGCCAACTTCTTTGTCCCCTTGGAAAGCATAGCAGTGTACATTGTTGCGGGGGGGAGATCCCATGAAACGACTTATTGCAGGCATCATGATTTCACTTTTGATATCCGTGGTTGGCGCCCATGCCGGCAAGCGGATGTACGAAGTAGGGACTGTTTATATTTTTCTTGCTTCGACGAGCAGCGAACAGATCGTCCGCGATCTGGAAACCATCGCTGCGACCGGCATCAACACGATCGAAATCTGCCCGTCTTTTCTACTGACGCCTGGAAACCCCAAGCCGGACTTCTCCAAGACTGATCTCATTCTGAAGACCGCAGAGCGCTTGGGCCTTCGCGTCATGCCCACGGTTTTCTGGAGTGGTCTGCTTCCAGATTATGCTGAGTCAAAATGGCCGGATCGGTTCTCGCCTATCATTGACGGCGTGGGTCGCGAGGCAAGGCTCTCCTATGCCGACCCGGAAGTCATGCGTCTGATCGACGAATACTCCATCCTAACCGTCCAACACTTTAAGGATTTCCCTTCCGTGATTGCCTATAACATCTGGGACGAACCCCACATGGAGGGGTTCTCCTTATCCGCGGGGGAACGGCAAAGGGGAGGTGGTGATGCTCACTTCGACCGATGGTTCGAGGAATGGGGAGTCGAAAAGTATGGAAGCCCCGCCGCCTGGTACCTTCAGTGGAACGACCAGTTGCTGAACCAGGAGTATGCGGGATTTGATCGCCCACTATTCTACTGGTATGCGACCGGCCACGTTCTGCAACATCTGAACGAGTTGGTGAAATCCATCGACCCGGTGCATCCCACCCGGACCCATAACGTGGGTAGTACCGTGACCAACGGAGGAGTAAGCATTTATTCCCAGGATGACTGGACGATGTCGAAATTCGTCGACGAATATGGGCTGTCCTATTATCCCGATATCCCCACGCGCAGCGCCGAAAGTGATCCTGCACAGCTCGCGAAAGCAAAGGCCATGTGGGACACGCCATGGATGACCAGCCTGGAACTGACCTCAGTCCACGACGCAGCCGCGGCGGTCGGCAAGCCTTTCGTAGTGCCGGAAGTGCAGACGGCCCCCCAGACTGGTTTCACCCGCTACGGCGATGAGCCGGGAACTGTTTTTGACTACAACCGGATTCACATGCTGGTTTGGCAACTTGCTGCGCATGATGGCAAGGCAACGTACTTCTGGCAGTGGCTTCCGCACATGGACGAGTGGCAAGGCTTCGGCCGCGGGCTCGCCGCCACCGACGGCAGCCCCACCGACCGCGCTGTGGCCGCGGGCGACGCTGCGCGGGCACTGAATTCGGACCCCGGCCTTTTCCTGGATAGTAAGCCGCTGGCTCCACAGGTGGCCGTGGTCTACGACGTGGTGGGAGACCTGAAGGCCAAAGTGCAAGGCGGCGATTGGGACTCATTCACAGCCAGGAACCTCATGGGGATCTACCGCGCGTTGTGGAACGACCAAGTGCGCATCAACGTCCTGGATGGACGTCAATTGACGGCCGACAGCCTCAAGCCCTACAAGCTGGTCATTTTCCCCTTCTACCTGTGTCTCCGAAAGAATGTGGCGGAAGCCATCGAAACCTACGTGGCGGGTGGCGGGACGGTGCTCGCGGACGCCCGATTCGGGATCATCAACGAACTCGACCGGGGTTATAGGGTCAACCCCGGGCTGGGCATGGAAAAGCTGTTCGGAGCGCGGCGGCACGACCTTTTCGCCAGTCACAACCCGTGGGAAATCCGCGTTACGCAGCCGACAGGATTGCGGAATGGAATTAGCCTGCCGAGCCACTTGATGGGCCGGGTGTTTCGAGAAGAATTGCAACTCGAGAAAGATAGCGAAGGCGAAGTTGTAGCAGTCTTCGAGAAAACCGGGACGCCCGCCGTGGTGGTACGCCGCACGGGCAAAGGGCAGACCATCCTTCTGGGCTTTTCGCTCGGTATACCTCTGCTCGAAAACAATGATTCCGGCGCCGCGGCACTGCTGAGAGCAGTCTGCCAATCCGCCGGGGTGAAGCCCCCCATCCAGATTGCGACTGCAGGCAACGGCGGACCCGTGGAAGCCGTGGTGCATTCGCGTGGCCGTGAGGATGAACGGCTCGTTTACGTGCTGAATTGGGGACACCGCCCGGCGAACATCACCGCGGAAATACCCTGGTCTGGGCATGCGCGTTTGCAGGGGAAAGACATGGTCTCCGGCCATGCCGTGTTGGTCGAGCACAAGGAGAATCGGGTGGCCTTTAGCTTAACCCTTCCTCCCGACCATGCGGCGGCCGTGCATATCCAACCCTGACCCGGATTTCTCACAACGGGTTTGGAAGGGCGGGAAGGCGCGACCCCTCATCCGGCCACCTTTTCCCCCGAGAGAAGGTTATGAACCGATGCGGGTGAGCTTCCCTTAAGAAGGAGAAAGGAGTACCGAGAGGTGAAACGACGTACGTTTCTCGGATTGACGGGAGCAGCGGCTTTGCATTTTGGGCTCGCGCGGGCAGGATGTGCCCCGAGTGTAAGTGGACAGCGCAGCGGGGCGGCATCGCCTGCGGAATTGCGGTTGGCGGGCATGACCCTTGCGGAGTTGCGCCAAAGACTGCACGACCAGCTTTTCCAGGTTCTTCTGCCCTTCTGGGACAAGCACGGGATCGACCACGAATATGGTGGCCTCATGTGCAGTCTGGACTACGACGGCACCCTTCTCGATACGGGCAAGAACCTCTGGTTTCTGGGACGGGCCATTTGGGTATACAGTTTCCTGTATAACCATTTTGGTAATAACCCCCAGTTCTTGGACGTGGCGAAAAAGACCAAGGAATTTGTGTTCAAGTACGCGCGCCAAAGTGACGGCTGGTGGGCGGAGGGGTTGTCGCGGGAGGGGAATGTACTGAGGCCGTACAGCGGCGATACAGAAGGCATGTATCACCTCGCCGAAGGCCTCCACGAATACGCCACGGCAAGCGGAGATGACCATTCCCGTGAAGCCTCCTACGCGCTTCTGAAGAAGCTCTTCCAGGACTTCGACAGCCCTGCTTTCCGGTACCGGGGAGCGGATTTCCCCTATCTGTGGGGCAGCCAGCGGGCCATACGGCCCCAGGGGCTGTGGTTTCTGAATCTCACCGTCGCCACCCAAATGCTCGCGCGGGGAAACGATCCGGAAATCGCCGCGATCGTTGACCACTCCTTGGACGCGATCATGAATAGACATTACAACCTCGACATCGGTCTGAATACGGAAATGTTGTATTACGATTTCACCAGGCCGGAAGAGGAAGCGCAGAAGTCGCGCTTCGCCCATTCGGTCGAAGCCCTTTGGATGGTCATGGACGAAGCGAACCGCCGCCAGGATGCGGCCCTCTGGAAAACCTGCGCCGAGCGAATCCACCACCATCTCAATGTCGGTTGGGACTACATCTACGGAGGGCTCTCCCAGTGGATCAATGTGGATCACCCCTCTTATCAATGGCCGGTGGAGACCCCGCCCGGCACCCATCAACAATTACATTTCGTTGGTGAGTATGAATACATGAAGTGCCTGTGGTGCCAAAATGAAGTACTCGTTGCAACCCTGAATGTACTGGAGCGAACGGAGGCGGAATGGGCGGCGGAGTACTTCGGAATGGCATGCCAGATTGTCAACGAGAAGTTCTGTCAGACGAAGCGCGGTTATCCCGCCGGGTACATGTTATTCGCCGGCCGCCGGATGACCTTGCAGCCTCACGTCGGCCGCCAGGACAACTATCATCCGATCCGCCAACTGATGTTGAATATCCTGACGCTCGACAGGATGATCGCACGCAGGGCGGCTCCCCACCGGGCAGCACCCGATGGCGGGATGGGTGCCCCGAGTACCGGCCACTGACCCTCTCGAGCAGAGCGAAGGTCGGAGAAAGATCGACCTCGCAGGGAGGCCGGGATTTGGTTTGCTGTAGGGTGTCGGGATTGATTTCAAGGCTTGGGGGCAGGGGGCGTGTTTTGCGGGGACGAGGTGGCAGCGGTTACGCCGTTCTTGAGCATCCTCTCGGAAGTCTCGCGGGCAACGGCGGCGTATTGCCCATTCGGTTCGAGACGCAGATAGATTTGGAATTCTGCCAAGGCCTTGTCGTTGGCCTCGGTCCTCAGGTAAGCGGTCGCGAGCTTAATGTGAAACTTCGCAGGCATCTCCGGGTGCAGGGACTGCGCCTGGATATAATCCTGCACGGCCTCCGGGTATTTCTGCATTCCGTAGTGGGCTTGTCCCATCTGATAGCGGAATAGCCAAGCCTGCGGCGAAAGTCGCAACCCCTGATTCAGAATGCTCTCCCCTTCCACAAACTTCTTTTCGACGATGTAAAGCTGCGCAAGCTCAGAAAAGGAATCCAGAAAGCTTCCATCGCATTGAATGGCCTTCTTGAAACGGGCCTCGGCGCTATCCGTTTTGCGGTCGTGAAGATCCACTTGAGCCAGCGAAACTTGCGCCCGCGCGTAGCAAGGGAATTCGGCCACGGCCCGTTCCAGGTGGCGGCGAGCCTCCGGCATCTCGTTCCGCTCCAATGCGCGCTCTCCCTTTTCAAATTCTTTGTGGGCAGTTTTAGTGGCCGCCTCATCCGTGAGAGCGGGCGGGACCTTGACCTCGGTCTTGTTCGTGGGGGTGAGGTATATATTGACCGTGTACGATTGCTGGCGGAAGCTGAGGTCTAAGTCTTGCTGGTAGGCTTGGAGTTTATCAGCCGTAACCGTCAAGTGATAGCTCCCGGGGTGAATCCCATCAAATACAAAGCTGCCGAATGCATCGGCGGAACGGCTTCCCATTGACTCCCCTTGGTCTGACTCCAGAGAAACCGTAACTCCGGACGGAATCACCTGCCCTTCCTTGGTCAAGATCTGACCTCTAAGAGTAACGCTCTGGTCGGAAAGACTCAGCAAAGGATGGGCAAATGCCACCGAGAGGAGGACCATCGCGCAGGCAATCATAGCCCGAAGCGAGAAATGGGGCACGGCCACGACTTAACTCCTTGCTCGGATAAGGATGAGAGCCCGATCTCTTTTGCGAACCTTATCATGAGCTATGGCACAAATCAATAACGGTGACGAGTCGTCAGCAGCTTCGGAATCCCCACGCAGGGAGCCGTTGGGTCTCGGCTTGGGGTGCGTGGGAGGGCTGATCGCGGTGGCACAGCCAGCCGGCGTCTATTTTCCAAGTGCGTATTTTCGCGGTTTGC
>Ga0116111_1002396_pt1 | contig 11463 bp, 9 predicted proteins | sample June2015DPH_8_10_FD_89720 | JGI IMG/M metagenome (GOLD analysis project Ga0116111, IMG submission 89720) | Peatland microbial communities from SPRUCE experiment site at the Marcell Experimental Forest, Minnesota, USA - June2015DPH_8_100 | ecosystem: Environmental > Terrestrial > Soil > Wetlands >... | reverse complement strand
CATATCGATGACTTCATTGCCGCCTACAACCAGTCGGCTCATCCCTTCGAGTGGAGCAAGCAAACCGTCTTTCAGAAACGACCTAAAATGTCATACTCTAACTTATGCAACTAGGTACTAGGAAAGAATCGAAATGCTTAAACGAATCTCGCCTTTATTGCTTTCCTTCATTTTTTTGCCGGGCATGCCGGCGTTCGCGAGAATTGAATGCGAGGATTAGGGCTTGACCAAACTGCTTCGCGCGGAACAGGCTGGGCTGTTAGGTTTAGAAGAGCAGATTTTAGGCGAAGTGATGTCTGGCAAAAGACGACAAATGCGAGAAAGGGAGTTGCCATGGTGAGAGAGAAGCTATTTAATGCAGGGCTGATGCTGATAACGCTTCTGGTTTTGCCAGGGATAATTTGGTCGCAGGCTGCGCAACAGAATCGGACACTCACCGCAAGCGGCCATCCGGGGCAAATCCCGGTTGTCGAAATCAACGGCAGGTCCTACGTAGACATCGAGGCACTGGCACGTCTCATGAACGGCTCCCTCAGCTTCAAGGGAAATCAAACTACGCTGACGCTGCCAGGCGCCGCTGCGAGTACGCCGGAAACGCCTCCTGACGCAAGCCAGCCCGTAAATCCCGGGTTCTCGAAGGAGTTTATGAAGGCAGGCATCGAAGAAATGTCGGTGATCAGGGAATGGCGCAGTGCGTTGATTAACGCCGTTCAAAATGGATATCCGGTCACCGATGCCTTTGTGGCCGGTTACCGAGGCCAGGCTGCGACGAATCTCAGATTGGCTTCCGTGGCAGCATCCACCGATTCCGACCGAAATGCCTTTCAGTTGCTGAGCAATGAGTTCGACAACATGCAAAAGTTGAGCAATAAAGTTCTGGCCGCGCGCAAGAACATGAACTACCTCTCTCCGGATGCGCTGAACGGCGATCCTTTGGACCAGCAAATCCTGACCTGCGCACGCTCTCTTGCGGCCATGGCGTCCAGTGGCCAGTTTCAGGATGACGGGTCCTGTCACTGATCTTTTCAGATTATGGGAGAACCAATATGCACCAGCGTCTTAGATTGTTGTTCATCACGAGCATCGTTCTCATCTTTTCCGTCGCATCTGCGACCGCGCAAGAGCGGCCACCCAAGTCCAAGCGTTCTACCGTAGGCCTGGTGCTCCAAGGCGGAGGTGCGCTCGGACTCGCCCACGTGGGTGTCATTACCTGGCTAGAGGAACACCACATTCCGTTTGACTATATCGCCGGCACCAGCATGGGCGGCCTGGTTGGCGGGGTCTACGCCACCGGACACAATGCCGCTGAGATGCGCCAGATCGTGAACGAAATCCCCTGGGACCAGGTAATGGCGGGGCAGACGCCCTTCGACGCCCTCTCGTTTCGGCGCAAGGAAGACGCCCGCGACTATCCCAACAACCTGGAATTTGGGTTGCGCAAAGGTCTGCAGTTTCCCGAGGGCTTCAACTCCGGCCAACAAGTCTCGCTGGTTCTCGATAAGATCGCGCTTCCTTACTCGGAGATCAAGAGCTTCAACGATCTCCCGACTCCGTTCGCTTGTGTAGCCACCGACCTGGTTAGCGGCAGGCCCAAGGTTTTCCGAGACGGATCCTTGTCCCTGGCCCTGCGGTCCACCATGTCGTTGCCGGGAATCTTTACGCCCGTCCGGACCAAGGATGCCATCTACGCCGACGGTGGCCTGCTGCAGAACATTCCCGTCGAGGTCGCGAAAGAGATGGGAGCCGATCTGACGCTGGCGGTTCACCTGGCGGAGGCGCCGGTGCTTCCCAATGCAAGTCTCTCCTCGTTCTCGGTCCTCGGCGATTCGATCTCGGTCATGATCTCCGCCAACGAACTGCTGAGTATGGAAAAGGCGGACATACTCGTCTCCGTACCGGTGCAGAAATGGAGCGCGTTAAGTTTCGACGACGCTGACGCGATCATCAAGGCCGGATACGATGCCGCCGCGGCAAAGTCCAAGGTCTTGATGACGCTCTCGGTGGATGACGCCACCTGGAACCAATACTTGGCTGATCGCGCGGCCCGACGCCGCACCAATCCCGTTCCCACGTTTGTCGCGGTCGACGGGGTGAATGGAAATCTTTCGCGTCGGGTGGAAGAGCAAATGGCCGGCGTGGTGGGCAAGCCTCTCGACTTCGACCAACTCGATCAGGACATCATGCACCTGAAGGGGTTTGGGCGATTTTCGGTGCTCAGCTACGAAATGGTAGAGCGCAACGGCCAGCAGGGACTCTTGGTGAAGACCGAGGAAAACACCTACGGGCCGCCGATCGTCCGGCCGCTCATCCTTATCGACGGGTCCAGCTTGAAGAACGTCACCTTCAACCTGGGGGCAAGACTCACGTTTCTCGACTTTGGCGGCTTCCGCTCAGAGTGGCGCAATGACATCGTCCTGTTCTCTGAGTACGGTCTGAGGTCCGAGTATTACCACCCCTTTACTCCGCAGACCCATTGGTTCGTCGCGCCGCGAGGACTCGTCGATAGCAGTCCGTTTTACATTTACGACAACAATAAACTGCTTTCCATCTATCGGCGCAACACGGGAGGCGGGGGGCTCGATGTGGGCTATCAGTTCGGAACCACTGGCGAACTGCGCGTTGGCTATGAAGGCGGGTGGGAACGCTTCGCCCGGCAGATCGGGAACCCCAACGAGCTGCCATCGGTTTCTGGTTCCTACGGCGACGCCAGAATGCAGTACAAACTGGATCGCCTGGACAATGCCGTCATTCCACGGTCGGGACAAAACCTCCAAGCCAATTTTCAATGGACTAACACTAGTCCGGAAGCGCCCAGGCCCTATCCTTCGGCCGAGATCGTCTCCCAGAATTATTTCCGGTTGAACGAACCCTCCTCGGTTTTTGTGAACGGATACGGCGGGACGACGTTCGACTACGCAACCGGCTTGCCGCAGTTTTCTCTGGGAGGCTCGCAACGCCTGGTGGCGTATGGCGTCAATGAACTACTGATGGACAAGTACTTCCTCTTCCAGGCGGGATATATCCGCCAACTGGCGAAGCTACCGCCTTTACTGGGGAGCGGCATCTACTTCCTGGGCGTTTACGAAGCCGCCCAGGTTTATGGTCCGCCTAACACGATGGTGAACAAAGCATCCGGCTTTCCCACCGATGGCGCGGCCGGCATCGTGGTGAACACAATCTTCGGGCCGGTGGAGGCGGCCTACGCGTACGGCGACACCGGACACCGGAAGTTCTTCTTCCGCGTCGGGCGGTTGTTTTAGAGGAACTGCCGGGTTGATTGCATCCTCAGAATCCTACTCGTCCGACGCGAATCAGCGCCGAAAAATCAGGAGACTGGCTTGCCGTCCTGGCGGCTGCATTGATGTGCTCGCGCTGCTTCAACTCTGGAAACGGAAGGCCGCCTGTGACCAGACGCCCCCGGTTGTATAGCAGCGCGTCCAGCGTACCGTTCAGCAAGAGCTGGTAGTTCCACGGCTGAGGATTCCTGAGGTTTTGGGCGATCTTGGTATCAAGCGTCGTCGTGCAATTTCGGGTCAGCGCGTTATACCACTCCGGATGATCTCTCAACTGGTTCAGGTAGTCGGCATAGATGAGGAATACCTCTTGCGCCCGTTTCGGCGACAGAGTGGTGCGATACAGAAACACTTCCTCGTCCTTGCGATAGTTGGTACGCAATCGAATGACATCGCGCTCGTCGGCTGTAATAAAAATCAGTTCGTATTGCCGGAAGAACCCAAGAATCGCCGAGTATGACTGTCCGGCTTTGTAGCGTGCCTCGATCGAGAATGCGACATGGTCGTTGTCACCGAATTGGAAACTGACAATCGGATGGCCGATATACTTCGGCCCCCAGGTTGTGAAGAAAAGGTCCGCGTACCGAAGTTGCGAGAGATAAACCGTCCGGTCACTCCAGCAATTGGTGTAATCGGTTTCGGTGCGATAGTCGCAGTTACGCAGGTTGTGAATCGTGACACGATCTCCGTTGATTTCGACCGAGGCTGTTCGATTAGCGTCGGCCCGCCAATCCCCGGCGTTCGACGGGCTTATGCTGAGCCACCACGTCAGCACGACACAGAAGCCGGCAAAACAGAGAGCGGCAGCCCAGAGCCATCGTTTGACCTTGACCAGGATCGCGATGATCACGAGAACATAGATCACGGTCAACGGAATGCGCAACGCTGCTATCCGAAAATCAACGTAGAGGGCTGCCACTGCCCACAGGGTGAGCAAGGCGAGAACCGACCACAGGATCACGAGTCCAAGCATCCGCAGCGGTCTGAATCCAGTCGGCGGCGGGGTGGGCCGAAAGTGAAGATCCTTAGTATTCATAACATTCGGAACCTTGAGGTCAAGTGTAATCCCCTTCCATTGCCTCTATGCGGCACGGTAGAACCGCCCGACCAAAGGAACATCCTAAATGAACTTGCACACCATAGTGCTATGCTCGGTACTTCTTCTCGTCGCGCCGCTGTTTGGGCGGGAAAAAACAGATGTCATCGTCATGAAAAATGGCGATCACCTGACGTGCGAGATCAAGGGATTGAACTCCGGCGTGCTCTACGTGAGTCTCGATTACATTCTTGGCACAAGTTCAGTTCAGTGGTCGAAGGTGGACCATCTGGAGAGCAGCCAGCTGTTCATCGTGAAGACAGAAAGCGGCCTGGTCTATACAGGGACACTATCTGCCGCCGAACTCTCGGGCGACCGGCCGATGAAGATCGAGGTCGTCGTGAGCCCCGAGACGAAAGTCACAATCGAGCGAACACAAATCGTCAAAATGGAACAGACGTCAGAAAAGTTCTGGCAACGATTCAATGGCGACATAAATCTGGGGGTCATCTATTCAAAAGGGAACCAAGCCACCCAGTTCAGCCTGAACTCTGGGGTTCAATATCCACGAGAGCGCTGGAGCGCCCAGGCGAGCTACAGTTCAACCCTGGCCTCCAGTACTGGCGTCAATGCCTCGGCCCGAAACCAGGTAAATTACAGCGCCCAGCGTCTCTTGAGGTGGAACAACTGGTTTTACGAAGGGATGGGAATTTTTCTGCAAAGTTCGGAGCAGGACATCAACCTTCAAACCACGCTGGGCGCTGGGATTGGACGCTATTTGAAGAATACCAATAACGCGCAGATCTCTCTGCTAGGCGGCTTCGGCTGGCAGAATACTGCGTACCGGCCGACGATCCAACCGCAAGGGAATCAAAGCCTGGCAACGGCCGTTGTCGCCGGGGACATGAGTTTCTTCCGCTTCAACAAAACCAAGCTTGATCTGACCGCCATCGTTTTGCCGGCCCTTTCCCAACCCGGCCGTGTCCACTTTAATACGAATGCGTCCTACTACATAAAACTTTTCAGTAATTTGACGTGGAATATTTCGTTCTATGGCAACTGGGACACCCGGCCGCCAGCAAACTTCTCCGGCAGCGATTACGGCACCAGTTCAGGGCTGGGCTGGACTTTCGGGAACAAATAGAGACGGAAGGACCCAATGAACAAAACAAATTCTGGAAAATCAGACCTGAAGAAGAAGGCCGCGCACGAGGCCAAAGAACTCCTTATCCTCTTCTTATATCTGGGCTTCTTCTTTTGCGCTCTTGCGACCTACAGTATGCTCCTGCTGAGCGAATATCACGTCAGCTATCTGACCTATGGATTTGCGCTAATCAACGCCCTCGTGGTTGCCAAAGTAATTCTCATCGGCGACTATGCTCATCTCGGCAAGAGGTATGAAGGCAGGCCATTGTTTGTGTCAGCTATTGTGAAGGCCTTTCTCTTTAGCTTGCTTGTGCTCGCCTTTCACGCTCTCGAGGAAGTGATTAAACGGATTGTGCATGGAGCAGATATGGCAACCGCTTCCCGCGAGATCCGCATTGATGAGCTGCTCGGCCGGGCCCTCGTCGTATTTTGCACCTTCATTCCTCTGTTTGGATTCAGGGAACTCCGGCGGGTGATGGGCGAAGAAGAACTCCACGCTCTGCTGTTCCGGTCGCAAGAAACCGGCAAGCCGGACCTTCCCGCCGAGAACTGACTGCTCTTGGAGCAGTCTTTGGACTCGAGTCTCCCCCTGTCGCAAGTGACAGTTGTGAGCTTCGCTGCCGTCCCATAGTCTTGCCGAGAAGCTTACATCGTCAGGCTAACGCCTGAATTAAATCACTTTGCCCGGATTGACCGGGCGCAACGCATGTGTGTGGCACTCACAGAGTAACCAGACAGGAGACGAAATGTTGAAGAAGAGCATTACCGCAATTTTGGTGTTGGCTGGCGCATTCTTTTTGCAGACTGCCAGCGCGTCCGCCCAGCAAACCCAACAGGCACCGGCCGCCACGCAGTCGGGAACGGATCAGGACATTCAATTGCTCCGGCAGGATATACGCTCTCAGAAAAAACAAATCATCGCCGCTAACATGACGCTTACCGATGCCGAGGCCACGAAGTTCTGGCCGGTTTACGATCAATATACGTCGGCGCTCACCAAAATCGGCGATGACCGCACGGCTCTTATTAAAGAGTACGCGCAGAGTTATGACACCATGACCGATGCCCAAGCCAAGAGCCTTATTAAGCGCTGGGCTGCAACCGACGAGCAGGCCGTGCAGCTACGGATGCAATACATTCCCAAGTTCGAACAGGTGTTGCCTGGGAAAAAAGCGGCGCTTTTCTTTCAGCTGGATCGCAGAATCGGATTGCTGATCGACCTGCAGCTGGCCTCGATGATTCCGCTGGTAAACCAGTGAGAAAAGCAGAACTTACAAGTGTTTAATACGCGAAGATGCTGGGGCGTGGTTGGCGCCCCAGCACTCTGATCGGTGCAAGGCCGTCTCTCGACTGAAGGCAGGCTTGGGTCCGCGAAAAAACTCTAAGGTGCTCCTCGACGCAACAAACCTGCGGAGGAAAAGTCACGGCGATACCCCGTTTTCTCTCGGAGTGACCCTCTAATCACAATCTCCAGGCCCCTGTCGCAAGTGACAGTTGTTCCCGCCCCACATTTGTAGTGCAGTAGCAGGAGGGTTCCTGTTTGTTGGCAGAAGAAGGCCAAGTTTTCATCGACGAGGCTTGCAAAAAAGCAGTCATCAACGAAGAATAGAAGCCAAAACCGATTAACCAATGCAGTTCGGGCATGAGGCAGCACATGAAAACCAGCACGATGCGCACAATTACAAGATGGGTGTTCCTGCTTTTCGGCATCACAGCGCTGGCGGCGATCGCAGCGGCTGAGGATCCCGTTTGGCCACGCCAGATTACTAAGCCGGGTGGGAAGCTCGTCCTATATCAGCCACAGGTCGATGATTGGCAGAATTTTCAACAGGTCGACGGTCGCATGGCGTTCACCATCACTCCCACGGGCGGCAAGACACATGTCGGGGTGATAACTGTCCAAATGCAGTCCGCTGTCAACATGGACGCCCACACCGTCTTTCTCAGCAATCCCCAAATTACGAGCCTTTCGTTCCCGTCGCTCGATCCCGCGACCACGGCGCAGATGGACCAACTGGTGAGGACCTTCCTCAACCCCGCGGCCACCATGACGATTTCCTTGGACCGGCTGGTGGCGAGCGCCAAGAAGACGAAGACGCCTCCGGTCGCAGAGGTCAAGAACGATCCGCCAGCCATCTTCATCAGCATGCGTCCGGTAATCCTACTTCTGGTGGATGGCGCACCTGTAACTGCGCCCATTGCCAACTCGAAGGTGCAATTTGTCGTGAACGCCAACTGGCCACTGTTCATCGAGCAAGGCAGCTCCAAGTACTACTTGTTCGACGGCAAAGGATGGCTCACCTGCGCCAGCCTGCAAGGTACCTGGACGCCCACCAACCAGTTGCCCAAACAGATGTCGAAGGTGCCGGAGAACGCAAATTTCACAGACCTGAAGGGTTTCATTCCTCCGCCACCAGGCAGCGCAGCCAGTTTCCCGATTGTGTATTACAGCGCAACTCCGGCCGAAATCATTGTCTTTGGCGGCGAGCCGCAGTGGACCCCGATTTCGGGTACGCAACTGTCGTATGCGTCCAACACCAGCAGTTCGGTATTCAAGTACGCGCCGACAGGAGCCTTTTACTACTTGACCTCGGGCCGGTGGTTCACGGCCACCAGCGCGCTGGGGCCCTGGACATTTGCGACCTACACCTTGCCTCCTGATTTTGCCCAGATTCCTCCGAGCAGTCCGGCGGGGAGCGTCTTGGCCTCGGTGCCGGGCACGCCGGAGGCGGAAGACGCGGTGCTGATCGCCCAGATTCCGACCACCGTCATGGTGAATCCCACAGAAGCAGCTAAAGAAGTAAGCGTGTCCTATGTCGGCGAGCCCCAGTTTCAGCCGATCGAAGGAACTTCAATGCAGTACGCCGTCAACACTCCCAACAAAGTGATCGTAGTTGGTAGTCAGTATTATCTGTGCTATCAGGGTCTGTGGTTCGTCTCTTCCAGCGCACAAGGCCCCTGGCAGGTCGCACAGACCGTACCGCAGGTTATCTACACGATTCCGCCCAGTTCGCCGGTGTACAACGTTACCTATGTGACTCAGGTGTATACTTCCCCGACCTATGTGCAGGCTAGCTATACCGCGGGATACATGGGGATGTTCGTGGCCGGTGCCGCGGTGGGCGCGATCATAGCCAACGGCACTGGTTATTACTATCCGCCGTATATGTATGGCGGGTATTACTACCCGTACGCAGCCACATACGGCTACCACACCTACAACCCTTATACCGGAGCCTACGGCTACGGAGGCGCCGCCTACGGACCCTACGGCAGCGCGCACTGGGGAACTTCCTATAACCCGAATACCGGGACGTACGCTCGCGGAGCTACCACATCCACGGCTTATGGCAAGCAAACCGTTGGTCAGGCCTATAACCCGTACACCGGCGCCTACGGCGCGACCCATCAAGGCTCGAACGCCTACGGGTCGTGGGGATCGTCAGTCGTCAGTAAGAATGGCAATACCGCCTACACCCAGCATGCCAGCAATGCGTACGGTTCGGCAGGGACGGTGCAGACCTCAGCGGGCGGTAAGGGTGCGGCCACCAGCACTGCGTACGGCAATACTGCGGCAGGGAAAACTGCCAATGGCGACATGTATGCCGGACACGATGGGAACGTTTACAAGAATACTGGCTCCGGTTGGCAGAAGTACGACAATGGCAGTTGGAACAACGTGCAAAAGCCAACCACAACTTCGGCACAGAGCTACAACCAGCAACATCCCACGAGTACGAATCCCAACTACTCGTCGGCTCAGCAGAAGGCCCAGAGCAACCCCAACTATTCGGCCGATCAGCAGAAGGCGCAAAGTTACAACCAGCAGCGCACTTCGGGAGCAAGCGGGTCTAAGCCAAGCGGCGGATCGTCCTATGGCGACTTGAACCAGGAGGCGCAAAACCGCCAGCGCGGTGCTCAGCAAAGCCAGCGCTTCTCGCAGTATCAGCACTCAGGAGGCAGCGGTGGCGGTGGTCGCTGGGGCGGCGGCGGCGGCGGCGGCGGTGGCAGACGGAGATAAAGAGACTGCAACGCGATGACCGACTTCAATCCTGACAAGCTGAGGTCGGCGCCTAAATGGGCCACGAATTGGATTCCGCCATCACAACACCATCTAGTTATCAAGAGGGAGAAAAGCTATGCTGCAACAAATACGTACTGGAATTACAAAGGTTGGCATGGGACTGGTGGTGGCGATTTTGGCGTGCGGTGCGGCGCTGGCACAGGATGTAGCCACCAACTCCATGCCCGGAGTGGCTTTCAGCAAGTACCACACTTACAAATGGATCACAATACAAGGCGCCACGTACCCAAACCAGATCGTGGATGCACAGATCAAGGGTGCGGTGGATTCCCAGTTGGCGGCGAAGGACTTAACGAAGACGGACAGTGACAAAGCCGACCTCTATGTCGGTTATCAGGTCTCCATCGATCAGCAACGCCAGTGGAACGCGTACGGCATGGGTGGGGGCCTACGCTGGGGTGGCGGCATGGCCAGCGCCCAAAGCTCGACGATCAATATCGGGACTCTTGTTCTGGATATGTATGACCCGTCGAGTAAACAACTAGTTTGGACCGGGCGTGCGACGAAGACGCTCGATGCCAGCGCCAATCAGGAAAAGAAGCAGAAAAATCTGAACAAGGCCATGCAGAAGTTATTGAAGAACTTTCCCCCCAAATAGAACCAGCGCTGACAAGAATCACAGAATGTCACGAGAGGATACCTATGAGGAATACAGCACGGTGCGGGTTTGTAACTCTGTTATTGGTTCTCTCCGGTGCAATAGGCATTTGCCCTGCCAATGCACAAAATCAGCAGCTGCAACAACGTGTCGCCGAGATCAAGCAGGCGGCTGCGAAAAACAAGCAAGCCCTTGCACACTACACCTGGGTCGAGCAGGTGACGATTAGCCTCAAGGGCGAGCAAAAAAAGCAGCAGCACTTTCAGGTGCACCTTGGCCCGGACGGAAAGCCACAAAAAACTTCGCTTGACCCACCGCCAGCCGACACATCCGCTGACCAAGGGGGGAGGCGTGGTCGCGTGAAAGAGCGTGTGGTCGCGAAGAAAAAGGCAGAGTACGAGGACTATGCGGACCAGATGAAAGCGTTAGCGCAGCAGTATGTGCCACCAACAAGAACGCTGCTCCAGCAGGCCTTGCAGCAGGGAAACATTGCACTGAGTCCGGGAGCGGGTGCTCCCGGTCAAGTTCAACTGGTCATTCATAACTACTTGAAACCTCAAGATTCGTTGACCCTGGTCTTCGACAAAACGCAAAAGGCGCTACTTCGGGTTCAAGTCGCTTCCTATATGAGTGACCCGAAGGATGCGATGAACTTGACGGTGCAGTTCGCCAATTTACCGGATGGAACGAACCATGTCTCCAACCTGGTGATTGATGGCGTCAGCAAGCAGTTGAACGTCGCCGTTCAAAACTCGAACTACCGCAGATCCGGTGTTCGTTGACCGGCGAATGCCGCGTCCGTAAGATGAGGAGATCCGAGCAAGCACTCAAAGGCCACTGTCCGGCTGTTGCGGTGGACTGCTGCTGGAGCGGCGACCAGAATTCTAGTCACCCCGCTCGACTGTAGATAAGAATGTAGCTGTCACAGCATCCAGAAACCTCAAATCTCAATAGCATTACAACAGTGGCCCGCAAACCGTTCAAAACAAAACACATGAATTCAGCCAGTTTCCACAGGGTTCAATAAGGCATGGAATCTGGTTCGGGACCAGGGGGTCGGCAGGTTCAAATCCTCTCTCCCTGACTAATGTTTTCAAGCACAGGCTCACTCGCGGCATCCTCATTATTACTATCGATGACGAGCCTGTGCTGATTTTCCGTTGGCGACGCGGGCCTTTAAGAACTAGAGCGTGTTTCATAAATAGGTTCGGCCTCACAACAGGTACTTACGTGTGAGGTAGGTTCGCTGGTGAGCTTCTGTCATGAAGAAACGACAGAAGCTATTGACAGAGGAACAGTGGGAGCT
>Ga0116111_1002393_pt1 | contig 11467 bp, 5 predicted proteins | sample June2015DPH_8_10_FD_89720 | JGI IMG/M metagenome (GOLD analysis project Ga0116111, IMG submission 89720) | Peatland microbial communities from SPRUCE experiment site at the Marcell Experimental Forest, Minnesota, USA - June2015DPH_8_100 | ecosystem: Environmental > Terrestrial > Soil > Wetlands >... | reverse complement strand
GGAGTTCACCGAAACCCTGCTCAACCGCCTCTCGGATCTCACGGACACGGCGCTCGTTCCGGCACTGTGGCTCTACGAGGTGGTCAACGTAGCTGAAATGGCGGTCCGCAAAGGGCGCATTACAAAAGCGAAAGCGACCGCGTTTCTTGAGAGCCTCGCGGACCTGCCGATCGAAGTAGAAGATTTGAGTCGGACCGAGGTGTTTGTGTCCGTCCGGGCGCTGGCCGAACGGTACAAGTTGACCAGCTACGATGCGGCGTACCTGGAACTGGCAATCCGTCACCAATTGCCCCTCGCGGCATTCGATAATGATCTGAATAAAGCCGCCCGAGCCGCCGGAGTCGCGTTGGTCCAGCCATGAATCGCTTTTCCCGCGCTCTCGTTGACTGTACGCCGGATTGAACCCTTGCTGAACGCCAGTCCCCCGCCGACCCAGATGAAAGCGCACAGGCAAGATTTGACCAAGGGATCGAAGGAGGCCGGTTCGCCCGAGGGCTATTTCCTGAGGGCGTGCTGGTCGAAGCTGAACATTCCGAGCTGATGCCGGGGCACCGAACCTCCACGACCTTGCATAACCATTCTGGCACCTGTTGTTCAGCTTCGTTGATGGTGCGCGCCGACCCCAACAACGCCTTCGCGCCATACGGGCTGGCGATGGAACTCAAGAACTCCGGAAGGCCTACCGAGGCGTGGACGCACTTCGACTACCTCTTGACGCACCACCCCGAGTATGCCGCGACCCATATACAGGCGCGGATGCTGATCGCGGAGCTAGGACGTGTGGATGAAGCCCGGAGCGTGCTCGAGAAAGGCATCGAAGTGAACGGCCGGCAGGGCAAACGCCAGTGCCGCCCTGTCGGGCGCGGACGAACTTCCTGGCAAGAGCAATTATTTCATCGGCAATGATCCCAAGAAGTGGCGGACCAATGTACCTAATTAACGGTAAGGTGCAATACGCGGGCGTCTATCCCGGCGTCGATTTGGTTTATTACGGCAACTAGGGCGGGCAGCGCGGTTCTTCCGGCTCAGGGAAGGTTCAAATCAAGTGCATAGATGTCTGAGTAGCTGAGAACCAGCGAAACCAGAGGAGAGTCATCCGGCGCCAAGCCGGTCAAAACGTAGTTTCGGACATCCGCCCGCAGAATCTGTTCAAACGTCGCAATGCGCTCAATCTTGAGGTTGCTGATCCGCACTCGAAAGATGGGCTGGCTGGCGCCTTCCGAGACATCCTGAGAATAAGCGTACTTGCTGTCCCGCGACCAGAGAACCGGGGCCCGGAGAACCTCGCCGTGGGCGAGCTCAGACCACTGCCGTGATTGAGAGTCGAAGAGCATCAACTTTCGGTCGTCTCGGGTTTGGGCAACCAGGTAACGTCCGTCCGGTGACCAGGAGGAGGCCTTTAGAACCTCCGCCCCAGGAAAAACGGAGAGCTGCCTGGTCTTCAGGTCGAGCCGGTAGGTGCCGAAATTTTTTGCGCTGATCATGCTCGCTGATGCAGGGACCGGTGCGCTGAAAAACAAGGAGTCTCCGCCGGGAGACCAGTCGGGGTAGAGGCTGTCCAACGCGGTCACGGGTTCCGGCTCGCCGCCTTCGGATGAGACCAGGAAGATCCTCCGCAGCTTTCCCGGTAGATTCCCAACAAAGGCAATCTGCTTTCCATCGGGAGACCACCGGGGCGCCCCTGCGACCATGGGAGGAAAAGTGAGCTGCTGCCGGTCTCTGCCATCCGCTCTGCTCCGCCAGAGGATGGCTTCCTGCATGGTGGTAGCAATGTAAGCCACCCACTGACCGTCCCTGGAAAAGCTGATGTCGCGCGCCCGGACCCCGGGAAGGTAGGGAACAAACTGTTTCAGCCACGCGTCAAAGCGCGCCAATTCCCGGACCTCTTTGTCCCCGGTGTAGAAGATCCTGTTCTTGGCGGCTAATAGGCTCCACAGGCTGGAGTCTGTGGTGGTGAGCTGGACCGGAGCGCGCGACGGCTGGCGTAAGAATTTGCGCTCTTCAGAAATCGCCCAGATGGTGGCTTTGCCGGCGCGCGTCGAGCGAAACACGAAGTAATTCCCTTCCGGCGTCCAATCGCCGCCTGATTCTCCGTCGCCGTGATTGGTTGGGGCCTCTCTCCACCCTGCCAGCAGACGATGAAGATTGCTGCCCTCGGCAGAGACCTGCCAGAGTGAAAGCGTCGGCAGTTCGGAGGCCCATGCGGTAAAGCGCAGAGCCTGTCCGTCAGGCGACCAGCACGACAGCCACCCATTGCCGGCGGCGCTCAGGAGCTTTCGGGAGTCCGAGCCGTCAGGCTTAACCACGTAAAGGTCAGAGCCAGAGAAGTATACAATCTTCCGCCCGTCGCGGGACCAAGCCGCTTCGTGACCGATCACGCCCCCCAGGCGGCGTGGCGACCCTCCGGTTGTGGGCAGCATCCAGAGCCTCTCCTCAGCTTCCCCACCCGCAGAACTGCCCACCAGAAGCTCAGAATGGTCGGGGGATATGCCGTAGAGCGCGGTATTGGGAAACGGTGTAGGCACCGGGACCGGCTCGCCTCCCTCGACGGGGACTTCGGCGAGCGTGTAGCGGCCTCCTCTCCTTTCCACGAAGTAGAGCCGCGCCCCATCCGTCACCAGTCGAGAGGTCGCAGCCACCCGGCCGAAATGGGTAATCTGGGTGATCTTGAGAACCGTAGGCTGGGGTTGTGGAGAAAGCCAAGCCCAGCCCAATAGCCCTGCCACCACCAGAACCGCTAGAACTGTCGTCGTCAGCCTCCAGGGCCACCGTTCGGTACGGCCGCCGTCGAGCTCGGGCGCTGGATGCAGGCCAGCGAGAGCGTTGGGGTCTAAGGCCGGGGTGGCAACCGCGAGCTGCTGCGGCTCCGTCTTGGTGGCTGGCCCCTCGCTATTGGACACGACGGAGGCCACGCGGGCCACAAAGCGGTAGCCGCGCGTTGGCACTGTCTCGATGTATTCCCGCCCGCGATCCCCGTTCCCCAGCGCCTGCCGCAAGACAAAGATGTTCTTGGTGAGGTTCCCTTCCTCGACAAAGGCATCGGGCCAGACTTCCTTCATCAGGTCGTCTTTTTCGACCAGGCGTCCCGCGTTCCGGACCAGCAGCAAGAGGGTCTCAACCGCCTTAGGCGCGAGCGGAACCGGCGTCCCGTCGCGCAGCAGGAGGCGCTGGTCGGCGTCCAAGACGAAGGGGCCGAGAGTGTACAAGTGCCTCGTCTGCCCACTCATAGGCACGGTAAGGAATTTGCAAGAATTTTTCCAGAGCTTTGGAAGGACTTCCGCGCCGCACCCGGCTAGGGTTCCCATGCAGCAAAAGGCGCCGGCTTGGAAGCCTCCCGAATCGAGGCGATTGTATTCCAGGCCGGCGCCGAATGCAACACGGTGCACAAACTCGGGCACTTCTATTCAAGCTGCGAAAGGTGCATCGAGTTGTTTGGCGTGATCTCGCGAGGAGAGGACAAGAAAAATGCGTATAGAAACCTTTAAGAGGATGCGGATGCTCAGAACTGCGGGGATCACCGTTCTAGGGGTTCTTTTATTTCTCGGATCACAGCCTGCTGCGAGGGCAGATAGCGTCGCCTACTTGTATACGGTCTCGCAACAGTTTGGGACCCTGGATCTGAACACCGGGGTGTTCACCAACCTTGGCAATAGTGACATATTGCTCTCCGGATTGGGAGTGGGCCCCGGCGGCAACCTGTACGGCGGCCGTGACCACGGCAGCGTTCTGTATCAGGTGAACTTGGCGAACGGACACCTTACCACCATAGGCGAAGGATCGGTGCCCTACTGGGATATTGGTTCCACGACGAGCGGCCTCTACGGTCTCGGCAACTCTTCAGAGGATCTGGCTCTCTTTTCGGTCAACCCGTCAACCGGCGCCACCACGGTGATCGGATACACTGGCCTCGGCCTCCAAGGCTCGACGATTAGTCTCTCAACGGGCTCGGGCAGACTGTATTTCTCCGATGGTACCAACTTGTATTCGCTGAACACGACAACCGGCGCGCCGACGCTGATCGGGGACACGGGCCTCAACATTGAAGCTATGGTGTTCGAGAACGGCGTACTGTGGGCGGGCTCGTATCCCGGTAACGCGGTGTACACGCTGGACCCGACCACCGGGGCCGCCACCTTTGTCGCTAATACATCGGGCGGAGCGACGGAGTTCTGGGGGCTGGCCCCTCACCCGCCGACCGCGACGCCGGAACCATCTTCCATCGTCCTGCTGGCTACGGGGCTCCTGGGTCTGGAAGCAATCGCCGGACGGAGGTAGAGGAGCCCGACCGCTACATCATGCCGGAGAAATCGTACGTGGGATGATGCGAGCCGAGGAACGCGCTCGGAACCGAACGCCGGGACACTCAAATAAATCAGTCGCGCCAGGAGGCACGCCATGACGCTCCAGTTTCGGGCCCTCTATCAGGAGCATCCATTTGTCCGCCGAGCGGCGGTTTTTGTCGCTTTGCTTTCCTTGAGCATCGCACTGTCCGCGGCTGATTCGTTCGCCGTCAACCCTGTGCCGCTGATCAATCAGCCGCTGGTTCCGACCACGGCCGTGCCAGGCGGAGCCGCATTCACCCTCACCGTGAACGGCACGGGCTTTGTCAACGGGGCGACGGTGAACTGGAATGGCAGCGCCCGGACAACCACCTTCGTCAGCGGCGAGCAGTTGACCGCAGCGATCAATGCCGGAGACATTGCCGTTGGGGGCACCGCTTCCCTCACTGTGTTTAATCCGACGCCGGGCGGCGGGACTTCGAACGTGGTGTTCTTCCAAGTGACGAACAACGAAGGCTCGATCGTCGTTTTCGCCAACGCCCCTGGCTCGCCCGTCACCGTCGGGCTGAACCCGTATTCCGTGGCAGTGGGGGATTTCAACGGTGACGGAAAGCCGGACTTAGCGGTCGCGAACAATTCTAGCAACACTGTCTCCATTTTGCTGGGAAACGGGGATGGCACCTTCACGCCCGCTGCCTCTCCAGCCACGGGCGGCAAGCCGTATTCGGTGGCGGTGGGGGACTTCAACGGCGATGGAAAGCCGGACTTGGCGGTGGCGAACTATGGTAGCAACACTGTCTCCATTTTGCTGGGAAACGGGGATGGCACCTTCACGCCCGCTGCCTCTCCAGCCACGGGCAGCCACCCGGATTCCGTGGCAGTGGGGGACTTCAATGGCGATGGGAAGTTGGACTTGGCGGTCGCGAACCTATTCAGCGGCACCGTGACCATTCTGCTTGGCAATGGCGATGGAACCTTCACGCCCGCTGCCTCTCCAGCCACGGGCACCCACCCGTATTCCGTGGCGGTGGGGGACTTCAACGGCGACGGGAAGTTGGACTTGGCCGTGGCGAACAGAGTTAGCGACAACGTGACTATTCTGCTGGGGAATGGGGATGGCACCTTCACACCGGCTGCCTCTCCAGCCACGGGCACCGACCCGATTTCCGTGGCGGTGGGCGATTTCAACGGCGACGGCAAATTAGACTTGGCAGTGACGGCCGACATAAGCAACAACGTCATCATTCTGCTGGGCAATGGCGATGGAACATTCACGGCCACGCCTCTCTTTTTGGGATTCGGCTCCTCCCCGGGTTCAGAGGCGGTGGGAGACTTCAACGGCGATGGGAAGTTGGACTTGGCCGTCGCGGACTACCAAAACGGCTACGTGATCATTCTCCTCGGTGACGGAACGGGCAACTTCACTGCCACCGCCTGGCCTGCCCAGACGTGCAGCGCCCCGATTTCCGTGGCAGTAGGGGATTTCAACAGGGATGGCAGGCTCGATCTGACCACTGCCTGCAACTCCACCACCGACGTCTTCATCCTACCGCAAGGTGATCCAGTCACGTTCAGCTCCACGAGCCTGAGTTTTGGCAACCAGGTTGTGGGTTCCACCAGCGCGGCGCAAACCGTAACCTTGACCAATAACCAGAACGTGACATTGAACTTCGGGAGTATCGTGGCGAGCGGAGACTTCGCCGAGACGCACACCTGCGGTGCGTTTATTGGGGCGGGAGGGACCTGCACCATCAGCGTTACGTTCACGCCCACGGCGGTAGGCAACCGAACCGGAACCCTCACCATTAACGACGACGCCCCGGGCAGCCCCCAAACGGTGAGTCTCAGCGGAACGGGCGTGGGGACACCCGTGGCAAGTTTGACTCCTTCAAGTCTGTCCTTCAGCCCACAAAGTGTGGGCACGACAAGCGCCGGCCAGAATCTCACGCTCAGTAACACCGGCAACGCTACGCTCACCATCACCAGCATCGCCTCGAGCGGCGACTTTGCCCAAAGCAATAACTGCGCCGGTTTCATGCCGGCCGGATACAGTTGCACCATCACCGTGACTTTCACACCCACGGTCACAGGGACGCGCACCGGCGCCATCACCGTCACCGACGACTCGAACGGGGTGCCCGGTAGCACCCAGATGAGCACTCTCTCCGGTACGGGCGCGCCCGCGCCGAATCCCGTGCCTCTGATGAATCAGCCGCTGGTTCCGGACAGCGCCGCGCCCGGCGGGGCAGGCTTCACTCTTACCGTGAACGGCGCCGGCTTCGTTTCCGGCGCGACGGTTGATTGGAACGGCAGTCCGCGAGCCACCGTCTTCGTTAACGAGAGCCAAGTGACCGCGACCATCAATACCGCGGACATCGCTGTGGCGGTGACTGCCTCGGTCACAGTTCTCAATCCCACCCCCGGCGGCGGCGCATCGAACGTAGTCTTCTTCCCGATTACGAACCCTACGCCTTCCGTATTCTTCGGCAACGCGCCGGGCTCGCCCGTAGCCACGGGTAACACTCCATATTCCGTCGCGGTGGGGGATTTCAACGGGGATGGGAAGATGGACTTAGCAATCGCGAACTTGAACAGCAACACCGTGACCATTCTGCTGGGGAACGGCGATGGCATCTTCACGCCTACCGCCCAGTCTCCAGCCACGGGCCTCGGCCCGATTTTTGTGGCGGTGGGCGACTTCAACGGCGATGGGAAGTTGGACTTGGCGGTCGCGAATTTCGCCGGCTACACCGTGACCATTCTGCTGGGGAACGGCGATGGTACCTTCACGCCCACCGCCCAGTCTCCGGCCACGGGCAGCCGACCGAATTTCGTGGCGGTGGGCGACTTCAACGGCGACGGGAAGTTGGACTTGGCGGTTTCGAACCAAACCAGCAACAACGTGACCATTTTGCTGGGGAACGGCGATGGTACCTTCACGCCCACCGCCCAGTCTCCAGCCACAGGCACCGAACCGATTTCCGTGGCGGTGGGGGATTTCAACGGCGATGGGAAATTGGACTTGGCGGTCGCGAACTTCGACGACAACGACGTGACCATTCTGCTGGGGAATGGGGATGGTACCTTCACGCCCACCGCCCAGTCTCCGTCCACAGGCAGCATGCCGGATTCCGTGGCGGTGGCCGACTTCAACGGCGACGGGAAGTTGGACTTGGCGGTTGCCAACGGCGGCAGCAACACCGTGACCATTCTGCTCGGGAACGGGGATGGGACCTTCACGCCCACCGCCCAATCTCCAGCCACGGGCGACAAGCCGTTTTCCGTGGCGGCGGGGGACCTCAACGGCGATGGCAAGCTGGACTTGGCAGTCGGGAACTTTAACAGCAACACCGTGACCATCCTGCTGGGGAATGGGGATGGCACCTTCACGCCCACCGCCCAGTCTCCAGCCACGGGCAACGCCCCGATTTCCGCGGTGGTGGGCGACTTTAACGGGGATGGGCGGCTCGACCTGGCCGTGGCCAATAACAACGATAATACGATCTCCATCTTGTTGCAGGCTCCGAGCGTTTCGCTCTCCACCCCGAGCCTATCCTTCGGCGCGCAGAACGTTAACACCACCAGCGCGCCCCAAACGGAGACCGTCACCAACACCGGTACGGCCAACCTCACCATTTCGACGGTCACGGTGGGCGGCACGAATGCCAGCGACTTTGCCACGAGCGCCGACACCTGCACGGGGGCCACGGTCGCGCCCAGCAACACCTGCACGGTCAGCGTGACGTTCACGCCGTCCGCGACGGGGAGCCGTAGCGCCTCACTGAATTTCACCGACAACGCCTCCGACAGCCCTGAGTCGGTGGGCTTGACGGGGACGGGAGTGGCCACAAATCCGGTGGCCGGCGTCTACCCGCCTAGCCTGACCTTCGGCAGTCAAATCGTGGGAACGATGAGCGCGTCGCAGCCGGTCACCCTCAGCAACACGGGCACCGGCGCGCTCACCATCACCAACATCGCCGCGAGTGCCAACTTCGGTGAGACCAACAACTGCGGGGGCAGTGTCGCGGCCGGCGGCTCCTGCACGATCAACGTGACCTTCTCACCCACAGCCACCGGCCCGCTCACCGGCACCCTGACCATCACCGACAACAGCAATGGGGTGGCGGGCAGCACGCAGACGGTGACTTTGACCGGAACCGGGACGGCGCCCCTGGTGAGTTTGTCCGCCCCTAGTTTAAGTTTCGGCAATCAGCTCCTGGACACGACGAGCGCCGCCCAGACGGAGACCGTCACCAACACCGGCACGGCCAACCTAACCATCTCGGCGGTCACGGTGGGCGGCACGAATGCCAGCGACTTTGCCAAGAGCGCCGACACCTGCACGGGAGCCACGGTCACGCCCAGCAGCACCTGCACGGTCAGCGTGACGTTCACGCCGTCCGCGATGGGGAGCCGTAGCGCCTCACTGAATTTCGCCGACAACGCCTCCAACAGCCCGCAGACGGTGACCTTGAGCGGAACTGGGACGGCGCCCGTGGTGAGCTTGTCCGCCCCTAGTTTAAGTTTCGGCAATCAGCTCCTGGACACGACGAGCGCCGCCCAGACGGAGACCGTCACCAACAGCGGCACGGCCAACCTCAGCATCTCGACGGTCACGGTGGGCGGCACGAATGCCAGCGACTTTGCCAAGAGCGCCGACACCTGCACGGGAGCCACGGTCACGCCCAACGGCACCTGCACGGTCAGCGTGACGTTCACGCCCGCGGCGACAGGTGCTCGCAGCGGAACGTTGACCTTCACCGACAACAACAACACCGTGGCGGGCAGCACGCAGACGGTGAATTTGAGCGGAACCGGAGGGGGGCCCGTGGTGAGCTTGTCCGCCCCGAGTATGAGTTTCGGCAGTCAGCCCCTGAGCACGACGAGCGCCGCCCAGACCGAGACCGTCACCAACACCGGCACGGCCAACCTCAGCATCGCGACGGTCACGGTGGGCGGCACGAATGCCAGCGACTTCGCCAAGAGCGCCGACACCTGCACGGGAGCCACGGTTGCGCCCAACGGCACCTGCACGGTCAGCGTGACGTTCACGCCCGCGGCGACAGGCACGCGCAGCGGAACGCTGACCTTCACCGACAACAATAACAGCGTGGCGGGCAGCACGCAGGCCGTGACTCTCTCCGGGGTAGGCGTTGACTTCGCGGTGGCTACACCCACGGGGACGCAGACTGTCGCGCAGGGCGGGCAGGCGCAGTACACGATCAATGTAACGTCCGTAGGCGGCACGGATTCCAATGCGGTAACTCTGGCTTGCTCCAACTTGCCGGCGCAGGCGACTTGCGCGTTTGGCACAAACCCTGTCACCCCGGGGGCAAGCGGCGCCAGCAGCCAGTTGACGATCACCACCACGGCGCCGGCTTACGCCATGATGGTTCCACCCATCACCGGGCTGCCGCCCGCATCCCTGCCGGCACTGCTCCTGGCCACGATGCTGCCGGCTCTGGTGGGCTGGTGGCGAGTGCGCCGCAAGTCACCGCGCTGGGCGGCGGCGACATGCTTGCTCTTTGGCGCACTGCTCGCCACAACCTTCATGGCGGGCTGCGGCGCGGGTGGCTACCCGCTGGCGAAGGTCGGGGGTACTCCCGTCGGTACGTACTCGGTCACCGTAAGTGGAACTTCCGGATCGACGCAGCATACAACGACCGTCACCCTAACCGTCAACGCGTCCTGAGGAGGAGATATGATGAGCGTAATTCGCCGGAGGCTGGGTCCCTTGTTGGCAGCGTTGCTGTTGTGTACCGCCGCCGGGCGCGGTCAAGGTGCGAGCCCTGTCGAACTTTCGCTGGGTTATAGCTACGTGCGCGCCAATGCGCCACCAGGACAGTGCGGTTGCTTTAGCATGAATGGCGGCAGTGGCGCGTTGGCCGCCTCTCTGGGTCACGGGCTCAGCGCGGTCGCCGATGTGGGCGGCTATTTCCAGAACAACGTGGTCGGCGCTGGGCGCTCGCTGACAATCGAAACTTTTCTCTTCGGCCCGCGCTATTCTTACCGCCACTCGAAGAAATGGACACCGTTTGCGCAGGTCCTGGCCGGTGGAGCGCATGGCAGCGGAACCCTGTACGGTTCCGGCACCACTTCGGGAAGCGTCAACGGATTCTCCATGAGTGCGGGCGGGGGACTTGATTGGAATGCTGGACGGATCGTGTCGCTGCGTCTGTTTCAGGCGGAGTATCTGATGACGCGCCTTCCCAATGCCGTAAACAACAATCAAAACGATCTCCGGCTTACCTTCGGAGTGGTTCTGCATTTCGGCAAACCTCGGGGTCATTGACCTGTGTCTCGCCACAATCCGAGCTGCATCAAAGAAGATGCGTGGTAGGTGAGAGTTTCTGGTTTGAATGAAGGTTGGTCCTCGCGGTGAAATGTTTCCTGGCAGCGTCGTCCTGGCGCTGGCGTGGAACCGTAAACCCTTCTCCCGCGAGCAACGCACTAGGACACAGACCATTTTGTCATGCCGGACGACAGGTCGCCCCGCGACCATGAACGTTAACGACGGCGCCAACAACAGCCCGCAGACGGTTTCGCTGACGGGAACGGGAAAGTGATTTTGAGTATTTCAGTGGGTCAGTGTTTCAGTTTGTCAGTCGCTCAGTATTTCAGTTTGCCAGTCACTGACTTACTGAAATGCTGACACACTGACATACTTTATCGCCACTAACCGCCGGCCACTCGCCACCTGCCCTATTCAATTGGCCGTGCGTCGTGTGCGGCAGCCGCATTTGTTGCGTACGAAAGGTCCGACCGACGTCTCGGTTCGAGTCTCCCGCAATTCAGCGTGAGGCCGGGATTCTGGCCATGCGAGAGGAGTGCGAGGATTCCAAGCTGCGAAGGAAGGTGGCGGGCCTGACTTGGGCACTACGAGCCTGGACCGTGGGGAAGCCCAGGCTTTTGAGACGGGGGATGATCCCACCGCGCGACACACTTCTGCGTCGTCGCGCGGCAGGCTTACTCTTATCCGCTAGCCGAAGCGCTTAGTTCCTAGACCTTAGTTCCTGGCAAGTGAGGCAGTATCGGGCCCAGGGAAGTGCCTGAAGACGATTGCTGGAGATTTCTTCTCCGCACCCATCGCAAAGACCATAGGTCCCCTCGGCAAGCTGCCGCAGCGACCGGTCAATATCCTTCAGCATTCGCGAGCGAAGATCAAGCGTCACCGCCGCAACATCCTG
>Ga0116111_1002388_pt1 | contig 11482 bp, 7 predicted proteins | sample June2015DPH_8_10_FD_89720 | JGI IMG/M metagenome (GOLD analysis project Ga0116111, IMG submission 89720) | Peatland microbial communities from SPRUCE experiment site at the Marcell Experimental Forest, Minnesota, USA - June2015DPH_8_100 | ecosystem: Environmental > Terrestrial > Soil > Wetlands >... | reverse complement strand
GGCCGCACCGCTGCAAGGCGTCGATGCGCACGCGCCGCTCCGCACCAGCGGCCCGGCCCGGCTCCCGTCCGCCAGCACCGAGGGGATTGCATCCCCCGGAGTAAACCGGAATCTCCTTTTTCGTCACCGATTCCGTCAAATTGTACCGCTCCTGATGGGTATTCCAAGGCCAACGTTGCACTTGCGGTCGAAAAACCGCGCGATTTTTCACCGTACTGGACTCGCCTGCGCAATCGTGGTCGTTGCTCGGCGATTGGTGTGGCAACTGAGACCGGCTCGCACTGCTGATGTCAGCTTCAAGCGCATAGACTCCGACTAGGATGAATGACTTCTCCCCACAACCCCGTACCCTTGCAGAAGAGATCGCCGGGCTCGTAGAACGGGTCACCTTCTTCAACGAAGAGAGCGGATTCGCCGTCCTCCGGGTGAAGGTCCGGGGACAGCGGGACTTGGTGACAGTCCTCGGCTCCTTGCCGTCGGTGAGCGCCGGGGAGTGGCTGACCGCAAAAGGATGGTGGGTCCGGGATAAAGAGCACGGTCTTCCGTTCAAGGCCCAGGCGACAATATCGCCTCGTTGATCCCTTTGGCTGAGCACGACCTCAGCATTTGTTACAGGAGTGAGGGTGAATAGCCCGAAGCACGTCAGCTTAGAGCCTTGCGAATGACAGGAATGAAAACATGTAGAATCAAGGAATTACTTGCTAGTTTGCAGGGCGACTCTAGATGAGAGGAAGGGCGGGAGGGATGAGGGGCGAAGAACGAGGCAAGAAAACTGTGGCTCTGGCCAAGGGAAAGAGAACTGCGGTGCGGGTAGGAAAAGCCCTGGAGACAATTCCTGCCAGAGCAGTGCAAGTCATGGTGACTAAGGAGGAGACGCCTCCGCCCAGAACAGTGAAGGTGAGGATCGCAAAAGAGAGGATCTCTGTTCCGCTGGTGAAGAGTCATGAGAGGTCGCTCAAGGTGGTTGGCACGGAACGTGTCATTGCCAAGAAAGTGGGAAAGCGACGCTGAAATCTTCGCCGGGTTCCCTCCCTTATGAAGGGAGTGACGACCGGCACGCTGAGATCAAAGGAATTGCCGGGCACGGGATACCTAAACTAGACCCGAATATGAATTCGAGGCCAAAACCTTCACGCGCGCGAGATGTTCTTTGTTATTGACCAGGGATGGACCTGGTCCAGGATATGAAGAATCACCGGAAAAACAGGAAGCTTAGACCAGTTGAGGTGAACAGTCCCTTGCTTGAGTTTTCAACCCAAGCATGCACTGGAATTCAGCCAGCGGGCTATCCTCAATCCCGGAGGGTTCATGAAAATACAGGACATCGTTGTAGAGATCGATGCTGAGATATCCAGACTGCAACAGGTAAAGGCGCTGTTAACCGGCACCAGCACTACCGAGATGCGAAAGCCGGGTCAACTAGCCAATGCCCGCTTCGCCGGCAAAGCCAGGACAAGGCGTACGTTGAGCGCCGAGGCGCGGGAGAGGATCGCCGCCGCCCAAAGGGCTCGTTGGGCGAAATCCAAGAAAGGCGTGAAGAAAGCAGCGCGTAGCACCGCTGCAGTGTCAACCGCGAAGAAAGCCCCCGCGGTCGGGTTACGTGCAAAGAGTAAGAAGAAGCGCACCTTGAGCGCGGGAGCACGCGCCAGGATCGCCGCCGCTCAAAGGGCTCGGTGGGCCAAGGTGAGGAAGGCTGCGAAGAAAGCCGCTTCGGCAAAGGTTGCAAAGAAGTCTGCTCCAGCGAAGAAGGCTGTCCCCGCAAAGAGGGCTGGCGCATCGAAGACGAAGGCTCCTGTCGCTCCGGCAGCTCCAGCCACGCCAGTGAAAGCAGCTTCGTAAAGCTCCAGGTGAAGGTAATCTAGGCTACACAGGAGTCTGGGACGGCGCACTCGAGACTGTGTCGTTCAATTCAAGCGTAAAGGCGACTACGGCGGCAGCTCGGTGCCTCCACTTGAGGTTCCAGCAGCCGTTCCGGCCGTCCGCCGCATGCCGGCCCTCATCCGGTTCTTGGGGTACGATCCTCTGCCGCCGACCGACTCATCTTCCTTTCTCAGCATGGGGGACACAAATGAAATGCCGTCAAGAGGAGGCAGCCATTCAACTCCCGCATTCTTGGGGCCTCCATGCGCCTAGCCATCCCATCCTTCGAGTTCACATCCCAAGTGTGGCTCGTCACTCGCTCAAGTGATTTGGCGCACTGACGCTTTCTTCCAGAAGACTATCCTCCGCTTGTCATCAACCGGGCTCCCTGTTCCATTCCTCACCCCGAAGAGTTGATCCGATCGAGGAGACTTGCCATGAAAAGAACCATCTGCGTAGTCGCTGGCACTCGCCGCGGCAAGAGCCCTTTCCGCGTCCTTGCAACCCTCCTGCTGGCCTGCTGCGCACTATTGCTTTTCTGCGCTTCTTTTGTTGCCTCTGCCCAGGATCAGCAACCCACCCCGCCGGCCGGCCAGGATCAGAAGCCAGCCGCTTCGCCTGCCAAGGAGATGCCGCCTATGCCGTTAGCCCCTTCCGAGGGCAAGGCGATCATCTGCCTTTACCGGCCCGGGGGAGCCGTCGGCTCCGCCGCTCATGACCATCTTTATGTCAATGGCGTCTATCTGGCCACATTGCTCAACGGCGAATATGCCTGGACTGAGGTGGATCCGGGCACGGTCGTGGTTGCCGGGATGGCAAAAATGTACTACGGACCCAGCATCATCATGTCCAGCGCCGCGGCGGTCAACCAGACGAGGGGCCAGGCCGAGAGAATTCGAGTCCAAGCAGTGGAGGGGAAGATTTATTACTTGAAATGGAGCTCTGGAATGTTCGCCTCGGGCATCAAGGTGACGCTGATGGATCCAGAGACCGGCGCCAAGGAGATGCACAAGCTGCATCCTTCAAAGCCCGCGAATACGGGCGAAGACAAAGGCGATAACAAGGATGCGACGCCAGCGACGCCGAAGCCAACGACAACTCCCGCGCAGCCATCGGCATCTCCTGCTCAGCCCTGACGGCGCGCGCAGAGGATGGGGAATGAATCGCGCGAGCAGATTCGTCATCGTCCTTGTTGCCGGCGTGTGCCTGCTGGCCGTTGCCGGCGCACAAGCCCCAAGTCTCAAGGATTCCATCGCGCAGTACGAGCAGGAGGCCGCGAAGGCAAGGTCCGGTCACAAAACGCGCGAGTTGCTCCTCTATCTCAATCTTCTCGCCTCGGTCTATCGTGAGTCCGGGCAGTTGCAAAAAGCGCTCGACTCCCTCAATGAGGCGCTTCCCATCGAGCAGAAGGCGAACAGTGTGCTGGGCCAAGCCATGACCTTCAATACCATGGGCCGGGTCTACACCGATCTGGGGCAGGAAGAGAAAGCCCTGTCGTATCTCAACCAGGCTCTGCCATTGTGGCAAACAGTCGGCCAGCGCACCGGCGAAGCTGACGCGCTCACCTATATCGGCCGGGTGTACGAGAACCTTGGCCAGCATGAAGAAGCGCTCAAGAAGCTGAACGATGCCATGGAGATCTGGCACGACATCGACAACCCAGACACGTCCGTGGCCGTTGAAGCCGCTCCGAGCGGGCCTTCGGGCCGGTTCACACGAAGAATCGAAGCCGCGCGAGAGAAATTCGCCGCGGCGGCCAACATCAACATCGTCAACGCCAGTGCCATTGGCGAGGCGGGAACGCTCGATGGCCTGGGCAGAACCTACGCCGATGAAGGCCAGGGCCGTGAAGCGCTCAAGTACTTCCAGCAGTCGCTTCCAATCTTCCAACAGAGTGGCGAGCGTGCCGGTGAGGCTCTCGTTCTGAACGACATGGGTCCGGCCTACGCCGAGGTTGGCCAGAAGCAGAAAGCCCTCGAGTCCTTAAACCAGGCCCTTGGCATCTGGCGCGAAATCGGCAGCCGCCAGGGTGAAGCGCTCACGCTCAACGACATCGGCCGTCTCTATCGCGACCTCGGCCAACAGCAAAGCGCGATGGATTACTACAACCAGGCGCTGCCGATCTGGCGCGAGGTGGGAAACCGCAACGGAGAAGGGCTCGCTCTCAGCGACGTTGGCCGGGCCTACGGCGACCTCGGCCAGCCGCGCAAGGCGCTCGACCACGCCAATCAGGCCTTGCCCATCTTTCGCGAGACTGGCAGCCGCCGCGGCGAAGCCATGACCCTCAACCTCATGGGCAAGGATCACACCGATCTGGGAGAACCCGCCGAGGCAATGAAGCTTGAGTTGCAGGCGCTGGCCATCTGGCGTGAGGTGAAAGATCAGCGCAACGAGGCGCAGGACCTCATGACCATCGCCTGGTCGTACTCGGCGCTTCAGCAGCCCGACAGTTCCCTGGCCAGCGCTCTCGCCGCCTTAGGCCTGGCACAAGCTGTCGGCGATCCGGAGGTCGAGGGCGCCATCGAGACCTCCTTGATGATGGGATTCCGCAAACAGCATCGCCTTGAAGAGGCCATCTTCTTCGGCTTCGAAGCGGTCAACTCCTATCAGTCGATTCGCAAAAATATCGTTGGAATGGACAAGAGTCTCCAAGCGGGCTTCGCGCAATCCAAATCCGGCGCCTATCGCACGCTGGCCGAACTGCTCATTGAAGCCGGGCGCCTGGGTGAGGCGGAGCGGATTCTCGACCTGCTCAAGGAGCAGGAGCTTAAAGACCTCGTTCCCGGCTCGGCTCCGGGCGCCGCTGCCGCCATTGAACCGCTCAAGCTCTCGCCCGTCCAGCAGAAGGTTGAATCTTTGCTGCCCGATCTCGAAAAGAAGGCCCGCGACATTGAAGAATGGAATCTCCAGGCCGCTCAGCTCGAGGCCAATCCCTCGCGCGCTGCCGCCGACGATGAGCAGTTGAAAACGCTGGCCGCGAACCTGGAGCAGGCGCAATCGGCAATCCGTGATGGCTTCAACAATACAATCATTCCGGAACTCGACAAGCAGTCCGCCAACGGCCAGCCCATCGGCGACTCCACGCAAAGTTATCTGCAAAGCTCGCTCGCAAAACTCGGGCCAAACGTGATCGGCATCCGCATGCTGCTCGGCGAGGATCACGCGTACGCGATCGTCGTCACAGCGAACTCGCGCCAGAAGTTTGAACTTCCCGCCTCCTCGGCCGATCTTCGCAGCAAAGCTTTCGAGGCGCTGAGAGCCATTGGCTCGCCCTCCACCGATCCGCGGCCGCAACTGAACCAGCTCTACACCATGATCCTGGCGCCGCTTGAAGACGAGTTGAAGACCATCGAAGCGGCGAGTGGAGCGCAAGATAACGTCCCCACTCTGTTATGGTCGCTCGACGACGCATTGCGCTACGTGCCTATGGGTGCGCTCTACGATGGCAAGCATTATCTGGTCGAGCGCTTCCACAATGTCCTCTTCACCCCCGAAAGCTACGGCCACATCGCGGATGCGCCCATCCAAGGCGGCGATCCGCCTAGAGCGCTGGCCATGGGCCTTTCGAAGAGCTACGACGGGATGCCGGCGCTGCCGGGCGTCATTCCCGAGCTCGACTCGGTCGCACACGATCCTTCCATCCCCGGCTCGCACGGCCCCATGCAGGGCAAAATCCTATCAGACGAACAGTTCACGCTGGCCGCATTGAAGACCGATCTCGGCTCCGGCAGCGGGTTCCCCGTCGTTCACATCGCAAGCCACTTCGTCCTGATTGCCGGCACGGGCGATGAACCTTTCCTGCTCATGGGCGGCAACAACGAGGGCGCCGCGAACGGCTTTGAGTGGAACCTCTCTGAGATGGAAAACTCGCCCGTCGCCTTCCACGGAACGCGTCTGCTGACCCTCTCTGCGTGTAGCACAGCGAAGGATTACAAATCCCGGAACGGCTTCGAGATGGACAGCCTGGGCATGGTTGCCCAGCAAAAGGACGCTGAAGCCGTTCTCGCCACTCTTTGGGACGTGAACGACCTCAGCACCAGCCGTATCATGAGCGACTTCTACGATCGCTGGGTCAAGAATCCCGCCCAGGGCAAGGCCGAGGCGCTGCGCCAGGCCCAGCTCGCCTTCCTGCGTGGCGCCTCGGCCGCGACCGGCGCCAACACCGGCCGCGGCTTCGAATCCGTCGGCCCATCCTCGACGCAAACTTCAAGCCTCGGCTACGCCCATCCATACTACTGGGCGCCTTTCGTCCTCATCGGCAATTACCAATAGTGCGCTCGGCCCATGAAAGGAACTCCATGACGAACTCATCGCTCCGTCTGCTCCCGCTCACCGCTTCGCTGCTCGCAACAGTTTTAATTGCCCCATGCGCTCTCGCGCAGGAGGAAATCGCTCCTCCCCAAGGCAAGGGTCACGTTGTTGTCTTCGTCTCCGGAATCATGGGCCCCAAGCACGACAAAGCCCTTTCCGAGGCCATCGCCGCGCTCGGTTACGATGTCTACGTTTGCGATGGCAGGCAAATCGCCAAAATGCCGGGCGGCAATCTGCGTGCTGCCATTCAGGCGGCTCAGCGATCGCCGCATGCGCTGCCCGGCAAAGTTGCGCTCGTTGGCATTTCTCTCGGCGGCGGGTTCTCGCTGGCCCTTGGCTCAGAATGGCCCGACATTGCCGCGGTGGACATCGTTTGGTACCCCGCAACCGGTTTTGCCGCCAGGCTTCCCGGTTTTACCAGGCGCATGTCCGTCCCGGTGCTGATGTTCGCCGGAGAGTCAGACCATTTTGAGAATTGCTGCCTGATCGAGACAGCGCGTGCCATTGAAACCAGCGCGAAAGCCAACAACGCGCCCTTCGAGCTCGTTACCTATCCCGGAGCCGACCACGACTTCATCAAGGGAGGAAGAAACTACAATCCCGCCGCGTATGAAGATGCGCTCAATCGCACTGCGGTCAAATTGAAAGCAGCCTTCGCCGGCCAAGACAGCATGTCAGTTGGCGCCGGGCAGAGTTCCGACAACTAGCTCCCAGCCAATTGCACAAGCCCTCGTTTCGCCTCCGCATTCCCTGCCGCTGCGGCTTGCCGGTAGAGATTGAGTGCAATCTTCAGATTCCGGGGAACGCCTCGTCCCTTTTCATAGAGCCAGCCAAGATCAAACATGGCAGATGGATTGCCAACGTTAACCGCCTGCTGAAACCAGCTCGCCTCTCTCAAATGCCCGCCGCCACTTGAACACCTGGTTGGCGTTCACTCCATGGGCCCGCGCCACCAGCGCCACGCTGGCACCAGGCTCAAACGTCAACTCCACAATCTGCCGCTTCTCCGACACCGAACGCCACCGACGGACACGGCGTTCCCCGCCTGCACTCTCGACCTGCGCCATGACGACATCGTCGAGCTTGTACCCAAACCAATTCCAGAGGGGAAGACAAGACGTTTACTCATTTTCTGTACGCCTCGCCATCGCGCGCAGAGCGACCGCGATGCCGGACTTCTCCCGACCAAAGCGCAAGCGTCAATACTGCCCAACTGCTGGCGAGCTCCAGCGCAGCGGTCTTGTTGCACCGCACCGCGTTTGTCACGACATCAGGTTGGTGACAGGCGCCTTTTCAATCGACCCCGACAGCCAGTTCGCTGAGGCCAAGCCGACTTTCGGGGAGTAATCCGGGGAGAACCTGTAACGAGCAGAAAACAGAAACGTTATTCAGATTCTTGTTTTATTGCATGTATTGGCTGCGGGGATTCCGACTGGAGTCAATTCTGCCGCCCAGTAGCAGGCATTGCTGCTACCAAAACTTCCGCGGCACCCAGCACGGCCTTTGCGCCGTAGGCCCGCTGGGTAGTACACAAGTGATAACTTACGAGTGGCCGGTTATCCGCCCGGAATTTTGGATTGCGGCTTCCAGGCGCTCAAAGAGCGCATTGGCGATTTACCACGAACCGACACGGCAGCCACGCGAACAAACCGGCATGACTCGTGGGAGTTGAAGGACAGGTGTTTGAGAGCTTGCATCAGAACAGTGCACGGCGAGGTGGAGATCCCGGACGAGTTGCGGCTATAGCATGATTGAATAGCTGAATAGCAGTTCAGTCGCTGTGGTGGTGTAAACGTGAACCTTCCATCTCTGGCTCGATTCTTCCGGCAGCAAGTCCTTTACATTGCTATCGCCGCAGTCATAGCCGCCATTTCCTGGGCCATCGGACAGAAGATCTATCCCGCGTCGGTCCTGGTGTACTCTCTCTGCATCGGGAATCTTCTCTCGCTCGCCATAGGTTGGTTGGGTTTCCTTTATGAGGAGAGGCCTTTCCCCTACAATATCCTGATTTTTGTGCCTCTCCTGATTGTGCTGACGGTCCCTATCTACCTGATTACGAGCGTAGTCGTTTGGTTGGTTGCTCCACCTTTTCCGCTGGCACTTTCCAACCTAATTATGTCGGAATGGAAGTTTTCATTTGTGGTCACATTTGCCTTCGGTTTTCCCCTGTTTCTGTACCACAGGACAAAGGAGCATCTGGAGCGGCGTAACGTTGAGCTCCAGCAAACCGTCGAACGGGGCACTGCCCGGCTTGAAATGCAAGAGGAGGAACTGGAGCGTGCCCGCGAGATCCAGCAGTCTCTACTGCCAAGAAACATTCCCCAGCTTCCAGGCTTCGAGGTCGCAGGAGCGTGGCAGCCCGCCAGCACTGTGAGCGGAGATTACTACGACGTGCTCCGGCTTGGCGATGACCAGCTTGGGATCTGTATCGCCGACGTCGTTGGCAAGGGTGTGTCCGCCGCTCTGCTGATGGCCAATGTGCAGGCCGCGGTGCGCGCGTTTGCGAAGGACGGGGAAAGCCCGGCGCGAGTATGCGCCAAGGTCAACCGTTTGTTGCACGAGAATATCGCAACCGGAAAGTTCGTGACCTTCCTGTATGGAATTCTCGATGGCGAAGCGCATACGTTCCAATATTGCAATGCCGGGCATCTTTACCCAATCCTCCTATCTGGCGGTGCGGTCCGAATGCTTGAGCAAGGCGGTGCGGTGCTCGGAGTTTTCCCGGACTGGACATACGAGGACTTCAAGATCGAGTTGAGGGAAGGGGACCGGTTGCTCTTGTTTACCGATGGCATCACAGAGGCGTCGGATGCGAAAGGGCAGGAGTTTGAAGAAAGCCGGATAGCAGCATTTGCGGTGGCCAACGGCACGCTCTCCGCAAAGGAATTGAATAGGCGGTTGCTGGCGCAGGTCACTTCCTTTTGCAACGCGCAATTTCGGGACGACGCGACCCTGCTCGTAATTGCTGCATATTGAGCTTTCCAACGCCTTCCAGCACAGGGTGCACCTCGATTTGGCCAACCTTCTTGGCTCAATCGCATGGAGGCCAACACCCTGGCTAAGTGGACGAGACCTGCGCCAGCCCTTCGTTCGCCAATTATCTAAAGATCCTGGGCCGATGCATTGCGGCGATGGTATTCAAAGTGCTGAGTTCTCGCCAAAAGCCCAAACCGTGTTTCTAGCTCCTAATCTCGCGGTTCCGGTTGGTTTGTCGCCAAACCGGAAATTACTAGTTGGTCTACAGCCGCCGCCGGCCAGGTTCGTAATGGGTCCGCACGAAAGGGATGGCGATCGATGCAGCACGTCGAAGCTGACCAATATTCAATCTAAAACAGGATCAGTATCGATGAACGCCCAAGAGTCCGCCGAGCGATGCAACGGCCGAAAAGTCGGCACCGGCCCCTTCGGGCGCTTTGGGAGACACCTCGTCCAGAACAGGAATAAACTCGGCATCAATATATATGGATGAAACCGACACGGCCCACCGCCCAGCCCTAACCGACCGCCAAAACGACTGCCCTCCGGTAGGCAACCAATGAGGGGTTATTTTAGTCTGTATGCGTCTCGAAAGTGGGCAAACTCGCGGTTGGGAAAACCACATAAAAAGGGTGGGGACACGTGTTCCCCACCAGAGCACTGGGGCTTCCAGTACAGGTTTACGAAACCACTGGGGCTTCCAGTACAGGTTTCTGGGTTTGAGGTGGTTTTACCTCTCGCCCTGTAGAGCCGCAAAACCCATCTGTGTTTGGGGGTGAACACCGATTTCCCTGCCCAAAGGCCTCCGGCCGAGGCGGATCCTTCCCCATAGGCTGGTCCATACCACCTGGCCTGGCCGGCCCGGGTGCGGGCACGCCATCCTAATACTGAGAGGAATCAGGGCAAAAGATGGGTGGGTCGCTTCCGCACCTCGCCTTACAGCCAGAATCCGAAACTCCCGAAGATTCGCCCCTACTTCTGGTCAAGCCACTCCCCGATGCTTTACGCCGGTGCGCTTTCCAAGCCGTCATCGGCCTTGCTGAAGTACTGCGCGTCAGCCGCTTGATAATGAACAATTGCTTCCCACAAGCCGACATTTCGGTACCGATCGTGTAATGCCGAATCAGCTTGCTGATTTGGAATGGCTTGTGCCAGTTTTGCGTTGAGAAAACTGGCGCTGAATTCGTGTCGGCAATCGCATTCTATTCGAGAGCGAGATTTCGAACCACACTATATTCGGAATTGAAGGTGCTCCAAAACCGGGCCCAAAGTCAGGACGGGCAGATAACTCAGGGCCGTCACGATCAGCAGGAATGCGGTGAGTAGAGCGCCGAACGTTAAAGAGTCGGTGCGCAGCGTACCTCTTGTCGGCGGCGTATTCTTTTGCTGAGCAGCCAGTCCAGCAAAGCACAACGCGGGAACTGCCAGCCCAAAGCGCCCCGCCATCATGGCGATTGTGGTCGTGATGTTATAGAAGAACGTATTTGCATTCAGTCCTGCGAAGGCCTGGCCGTTGTTGCCGAACGATGAAGCAAAGGCAAAGACGACCTCAGTGAGGCCGTGAGCGCCACCGTTGGTGGTGAGGCCAGCAAGCCCGGCTCGTGTCATCAAGGCAATTGCGGTCAGAACCAGGATCGTTGCCGGCCCAGTGAGCGCGTAGAGAACGATCATTTTGTTTTCGCTGGGGCCGATCTTCTTGCCCAGATACTCCGGCGTTCGGCCAATCATTAATCCGGCGAGAAAGACGGCGATCACAGCGGTCATGATGAGACCCGCCAAGCCTAAGCCTAAGCCTCCAAAGACAACTTCTCCGAGGAGGAGATTCGTAAGCAAGACGAGACCGCCGAGAGAGGTAAAACTATCGTCGGCTGCGTTCGCTGATCCTGTGGAGGTGTTGGACGTGACAATGCCGGCGAGCGCCGTTCCGCCAATGCCAAAGCGTACCTCCTTTCCTTCCATGTTGCCGCCTGATTGCATTTGCGATTGCCGGAAATCGACGCCATGAATGAGCGGGTTGACCCGCAGTTCAGCGAAGTGCATGGCGACCATTCCTCCGCAGAAGAGAACGAGCATGACCCAGTACAGCATCCAACCCTGGCGCAGGTGTTGAACCATCCGGCCAAAAGTGTTCGTCAGCGCCGCAGGGATCAGAATAATGGAGAGCAACTCGAGGAAATTCGACAACGGCGTGGGATTCTCGTACGGATGTGCTCCATTGGCATTGAAGAAGCCTCCGCCATTGGTGCCGAGATTCTTGATGATCTCGAGCGCCGCTACCGGACCCTGTGGAATCACTTGCCTCTGGCCTTCAAGCGTGGTGGCGATTGCATACGAG
>Ga0116111_1002386_pt1 | contig 11492 bp, 13 predicted proteins | sample June2015DPH_8_10_FD_89720 | JGI IMG/M metagenome (GOLD analysis project Ga0116111, IMG submission 89720) | Peatland microbial communities from SPRUCE experiment site at the Marcell Experimental Forest, Minnesota, USA - June2015DPH_8_100 | ecosystem: Environmental > Terrestrial > Soil > Wetlands... | reverse complement strand
CGATTTCGCAAGCTGTTAGTGAGTTTTGAAAAGACCAAGGAAGGCTACGTCGCGCTGTTGGCCTTGGCCGCGGCCATGATTTGTTGGCGGCAAACAATTGTTATTTACGGATAAGCTCTAAGAATCGGCCTTGACGATGACTCGAGAACTCTCGCCGGTAAGAGTCGTGATTCCCGGAGGCGTCTGAAAGAAAACATCTTCGACCGATGGTGCGCTGCGAATGCCCTCAAATTGACTGCCGTTCGCGCGAAACGGCCCATAGCCGGGCTCTTTGCCCTGCAATTGGACGTACACGATGCGGTTTGCGTCCTTGTAAGGAAAGGGATCGAATACCACTGCATAAACCAGACTGAAGAAAGCCGTCGTCGTGCCGATTCCCAGAGTCAGCGAGAGAATCGCACTGATGGTAAAGCCGGGCGATTTGAGGAATTGCCGAACCGCGTAGCGGTGGTCCTGTACGAGATCGTAAATCCAATTTACTTTGCGCGTATCACGGCACTTCTCCTTGACCTGCTCGACTCCGCCGAATTCCCTGCGCGCGGCATAGCGCGCCGCTTCCAGCGACATGCCTTGGGAAACAAAATCTTCCGTCCTGCGCTCCAGGTGGTCGCGGATTTCCTCGTCCAAATCCTCGTCCACCTGAGGGCGGCGGAAGAGCGATCGTAGGCGCAGAGGCAGCGTGTAAATCCAGCGTTCCGGCCGCATGAAGTTCTCCTCCCGAGCATTCGACGTGCTCAGGCTTCCTTCAGCTTCACTACATTGGAAATTGCTACCGAGAGGCGGCGCCAATTGCTGGCCTCATTCTCCAATTGCTTCCGGCCGAGGCGGGTCAGCGAGTAGTACTTGGCACGGCGGTTTTTCTCGCTGGCTCTCCACTCGGCCGCGATCCAGCCTTCCTGCTCAAGCTTGTGCAAGGCTGGATATAGTGACCCGTCGCTGACATGCAGCACGTCGCCGGAGACCTGCTTCAGCCGCTGGCTCACGGAGTAGCCGTTGAGCGGCTCAAGCGCGAGAATCTTCAGAATCAATAGGTCCAGGGTGCCCTGGACCAAATCCGATGGTTTGCTCATCTTCCTCCTCGGTTACCGAGGTCAGAATATAACAACTCCTCTCGGTAAGCAAGGGAAAGTGCGAGCGAAGAATTGAAAGAAACCAGCGCAGACATCGATGCAGTGCAGCCTTGCGGTCACTTGGCCGTATCGCGAAACCGTAGATGGGGTCTGCGCTGTGATCTTTAAGGGCCTGGTCTGGGGGGGGCCGATTGGAAATGTACAGGGAAAGGCAGAACCCTTCCGCAAAGCAGGGGGGAGCCCCATCAAACCCCATGATGGCTCGCTAATTCGGACAGCCTTGACATCGCGAAAGACCTGCGAGTTTTTCCGCAGCTTCTGAACCCCGCGCTTTCCGCGACCCTCCAAAAGCGTACAAAATGGCCCACAAATGCGGGCTGGTTGCGAACCCGGTAGGACATTTTCGGCCTACGATGACGCGGAAACCCGGGACCCCGCCGGCGAATTTCCTGCCGGTAGGAAATTCGGACTCCCGATCTCAATAGATTTTCCTACCGGCAGGAAATTGGTCAATACTTCCCAGACTTTGGCCCTATAATTGTAGCCTATTGTGCGGAGAGGTGTGGCGGCGTGAAATCGCGCAGTTCGGCCAGTTACCAGGGCTAGTCCCATCGCCTGACACCTGCCACCTGGTACCTGACACCTGCCACAAGGAGGTTTTCATGTCTTTACTCCCAAAACGGAGATTAAGAGAAAAGGGGATGGCCGCGAGGCGGTCGAATGCCCGCAAATCGCGGGGGCCGGTGACGCCCGACGGCAAGGCGCGCGCGGCGGCGGCGAATCTACGGCACGGCTACTACTCGAAGGCGGCGGAGGTGGTTTTGACCGCGCTGGGTGAGGACCCGGCCGAGTTCAAGCGGCGTTTGGATTCGTTGATCGACACCTTCGAACCCGCCGATGCCCTGGAAATGGGCCTGGTGTTCCGCAACGCCCGCTCCCCGTGGCGGATGGACCGCTTTGACCGCATCGCGGAAAGCATGGTGGTGAAGCGTCTGGAGCAAGCGCAGAAGGGCAAGCTGTATGTGGAGGCGGTGACCTGCCTCGCGGTCGGCGATAAGATGGAGCGCCTGAAAGCGTTGTTTGACGCCACCTGCCTGGAGGTGGAGCCCGTTGTCGGCCCAGACGGATTGAAGTTGTTCGCAAAAGCTCAGCACGAGGTCGAAGGCAAAGGAAATTCTGCGCCTTCTCCTGCGCCTGCGGAAACCCGGCACGGCCGTAGAACTTGATCCTGAACTGGAAGCGCTGATGGAGGACGACGAAATTCCGGTTGTGGAAGGGGAAGGCCGGAGAGCGGCGAGATTGGAACTCGGCGCCCTCTTGGCGCCTGAAATCGAGCGCCTCCAGAAACAATTCCTCCAACCTCGCGAAGGCGCGGACAGCGTCCAGGCGCAGTTCGAACGCGACATCATTCTGGCAAAAGCCCAGCAGGAAGCCGCGGAGATGAATCGGTGGGAGGAGTCGAGCCTGCGTCAGGTCTGGCGGACAACACAATTATTGATGAAAATCAAAAAGGCAGCACAAACAGAAAAAAGATGTCAAAAATGAAGGAACCTCCGGGGATGTGTATGAAAACACAGGGAAGATGACAGAATGTCTAGCGACAATTTCGGCTTTCTACACGAAATTGCACCAATTGAGAGCTATTTGAGACGAATCGGTCGGGCTTCTTGGCCGAGAATGCGGCAAGTGGGCGATTATTGAGGCGAAGTGGGCCCGATCTTTAGAGACTGCCATTCGGTTCAGTAAACGATTCGTCGGGTCTCGCCCCGGTGCGGCACGGGAAGATCGTCGCAACTTATCGGGGTCCCACCTGGGACGGTCAAAAGGCCAGGATGGCCAAGAGCGACGTGCCACGGGCATCCTGCCCGTGAAGGAGGCATGGCCAAGATGGCCATGGCATACGGGCCGACGTTACGACGTCCCCAGAAGGCAACTATATACTAGAAATAAAAGGGCTTATCCGCCAACTACAGAAATAATTAGACGGAAGTATGTACTTTACGCAAGGCCAGAGGTGTGCAATGATTAGCGCCCCGAGGCCGCACCAACCAGTATACGCGAAAGTTCCGTGGCGGCTATCTAGGAGTAAATCCATGACGATAGCCGCTGGCTTCAGATGTTTTGATGGTGTCCTTTTGGCGACGGATTCGGAACACACCGTAGGGCAGTCAAAATACAAAGCGCAAAAGATTTTTGAGGTAAGATGTGGAGACTTTTTCTCTGGAGCGATACCTGAGTGTTCAAGGATGTTAGTTGCGGGAGCCGGAGACAACGGCGCAATTTCAGAGGTGGTTGAATCGCTTGGTAACTCCGAGGAGGTATACACCCAGTCTGTCACATTCGAGGGCATAGAAAGGGCTATCAGGCGCTGCAAGTTGGGGAAAGGCGCAACAGTTCTGATTGGAGTCAAGGTATATACCGAACGGCAAGCTAGGTTGCTCAGGGTTGAGGAAGACGATTACGAGAAAATACGAATCACGCAGTTCTGGCCTACTTCGGAGTATTCCTGTACGTTTACTGGCACTGAAGTTGCCGAATCGATATGCAGGGAGATTTCCTACTGGCTCTACAGTTCCGGCCTTCCTGTTCTATCAATGAGGGAAATAGCAAAGCATCTACTTGGCAGGGCCATAAGCCACTCCCTCTATTGCGATTTCCCAGTCCAGATTGACTATCTATTTGATACGGGATGCGCTCAGCTAGCGAGAGATATCGCTCTCCCAGACTACGGAAAAGGCTATCTATGTGGCGTACACACTCTACTAGGCAACGCATTTTGTGGCTGCGTTGATCCTACCGTTTCAGATGAAAGGTTTGAGAAATCACTGCAATCCTTAGTTGATAAGCTACGGGAAGTGCGCAATGACACCCTAAACCCTAAGTGATTGATTACGCGACGAATATAGTTGCATCTTTTTACTTGACACAATGCTTGCGGTAAGTATATAGTTGTTTCATGAAAAACACAGACCAGCACAACCTAAGCAAGTCGGCAATGATCGAAGAGATTCCGTTGGCATGTTCCGATGAATTGGCAGCGGTAGAACTGCTAGAGGGTCTGCGGTGGGGAAAGAATCCAACTTGCGTACACTGCGGAAGCGCGGCTGTCTACAAGATGACGGACGCTGAAACAGGCAACCGGAGCAAGCGGTATCTGTGGCGCTGCCACGATTGCCACAAGCAATACACTGTCCGCATCGGAACAGTTTACGAAGAGAGCCGCATTGACCTCCGCCACTGGTGCTATGCTTTCTGGCGTGCCTCCACTTCCAAGAAGGGTGTTGCGGCTTTGGAAATTCAGCGCCAGTGCCAAATCAGTTATAAGTCTGCTCTCTTCCTCATGAATCGCATCCGATTTGCGATGGCTCCTGACACCGACAATCCTAAACTAACTGGCACGGTAGAATGCGATGAAACCTATGTCGGTGGGAAACCCCGCCCTGGCACTGGCGATCACAAGCGTGGACGCGGCACAAAGAAAACCCCAGTCTTTGCGGCTGTCGAACGCGATGGCGATATCCGCCGTCAAGTAGTAGCGGACGTAAGCGGGAACACACTCAAGGGTGCTATCCGCGAAATGGTTGACCAGCAAGCCCGCATCATGACGGATGATTTCCCGGCCTACAATGGTATCGGCAAAGAATTCGCTGGTGGGCATGAATCGGTCTGCCACAGCACGCGGGAATATGTTCGCGGCGATATCCACACCAACACAGCCGAGAGTTCTTTCGCGCTTGTGAAGCGCGGCCTCATGGGAATCTACCACAGTGTCAGCAAAGAATATTTACACCGCTACCTGTGGCAATTTGACTTTATGTGGAACGCTCGTAAATTCAACGATGGCGAACGGACCATCATGGCAATCAAGTTGGCCGAAGGAAAGCGGCTCATGTATAAGAGCCCCGAGATGGTGTGAATAGGAGGGAATGACCATGGAGGGTTTTGGAGACTTCATTGCGTTCGTGCTAGGTGTCATCGTATTGATTGTTTTCTTTATATTGGTTAATCGTGTCGGAACGATACAAAAAGGCATTGCTAATCTTCAGCAGCAAGCGGAAGAGCAGACGCGCTATCTCACGATCATTTCTGCCAATATCGCCACAGCTATGCGGGTGCGTGAACCAAAGCAGGAGGGGCAATGACAAGGGAAAACCGTCAGTTCATCAGCCTAGATGAGATTGTCGCTCTCAATTTCGAATGCACCGATAAGACCTGTCACGCACGAGCCACGGTTCCCTCAAAAGCTTGGGATAAACTACCGCGTAAATGCCCTAGTTGCGGGATTGAATGGTGGTCGGATAAAACGCACAAGGACAGTGCCTCTGTGGAGAATACAATTCATGCTCTACAGAAGAGCATCCTGCGTTTAGTTTATATCGCTGAGAATCAGGAGCGGTTAACAGGGGACGCCCATCTCGGATGTAATATAAGCCTAGAAATTAACGGAGATAAAAATTCCGAAGAAGAGCAACCTAAGAAACTAGAATTGTAGAATCTTCTAAGGGGATAAAAATGGGGAAAGAGTCTAGGCCACATAAGCCAGTTAGCGCACGAGGGCCGAAGCCAGACCTTCTCAAGATCAAGGGTAGCTGGCAGTCCGCAATGAAGAAATCCCTGACCAAAAAGAAGCCTCCCGAGGGATGGCCGAAATAGGGACGGGCCGTGGTATGCTACCCTGAGAGCGTGTCCCCTTGCGTAAAGTACATACTTCCGTAATTAGAAAATATATGTCATTGAGATTAAACGAGTTAGTTAATTCTCGACAGCGAAGCGAAAAACTGATGTCAAAAATGAAGGGTGGTCCGAATAACTTATTGAAAACAAGAGGCGAAATTAGCGACATTGAGTCATACCCGAATTAGTTCATGAAAACAAAGTACTTATCATAAGTTACGGATTAGTTTATGAAAATAAAGGAGATATCTAGATTATCGGGCCGTGTGAACCCGAAAAACCGCATCGTTTCCCCGCTATCCGAATAACTTATAGAAAATAAGTAGGTTGTACGATGACGATTCTCCGTAGGCAGATAGATTGTTGAAAAATAAGCTGTTGCTGGCGGTGATCGAGAACCCAATCCGTGCGCGTGATCGCCCACGATCCTCGGTAACAATCGCTGCTCCCTAAGTGAGACTTCAAATCATCCGGTGCGAAGGCCGTGACAAAAGACCAGTGATGAGTGACCAGCGACGATGTGGCAAATCAAGGGTGCGGTTTGTCTCAGTCCAAAATCCAAAATGGCCCGATGGCTCGATGACCCGATCGCCCCATGATCCGATTATCCGATTGCCCAAAGATCGGCTTTTTGTGGTATCCTGCCGCTCGATTCGCCCCAAGACTTTGCCGTTACTTGTCACTGCTCTTGGGAGGCCGCGAATCGAGAAAGCGACTGTTGATGCTTCACGTCCGTCCCAACCGTCCTGGCTGCCTCACCGCAACTCTTGTGCAGCCCACAAATCTAATCTGAATCGCCTTTATCTTTTGCGGTTCATAGGGAGACCTGGCATGTCTGAATATCGTTATCTTCTTTCCGAGCGAGCGATTCCCAAGACCTGGTACAACGTGATTCCTGACTTACCCAAGCCCCTCTCGCCGCCTTTGCATCCCGGCACGCTGCAACCGGCGGGGCCGCAGGATCTGGAAGCCATTTTCCCCCACGCGCTGATCGAGCAGGAGGTCACGGCCGCGCAGAACATTCCCATCCCGGAACCGGTTCTCGACATTCTGCGGATGTGGCGGCCCACGCCTCTGCACCGCGCGATGCGGCTGGAGAAGGCGCTGGGAACCCCGGCCAGGATTTTCTATAAGAACGAAGGAGTCTCACCTGCGGGCAGCCACAAACCCAACACCGCCATCGCGCAGGCATATTACAACAAGGCCGCCGGCATCAAGCGCCTGACCACGGAGACGGGCGCGGGGCAGTGGGGCAGCGCGCTGGCGCTTGCCTGCAACGTGTTTGGCATGGAGTGCATGGTCTACATGGTGAAGTGCAGCTTCGATCAGAAGCCCCACCGCCGCACCATGATGCAATGCTGGGGCGCGAAATGCGTTCCTTCCCCCAGTGAGCTGACACAAGCCGGGCGGAAGATTCGTGCCGAAGACCCTGAAACTCCCGGCAGCCTCGGGATCGCCATCAGCGAAGCCGTGGAAGACGCCGCCACTCGCAAAGACACCAACTATTCACTGGGCAGTGTGCTGAACCACGTGCTGCTGCATCAAACCGTGATCGGGCAGGAGGCCATCGCGCAGATGAAACTCGCCGGAGCCTCGCCGGACATTGTGATCGGATGCTGCGGCGGCGGGAGCAATTTTGCCGGGCTGGCATTCCCCTTTGTTCCGGTAAAGGCCGGGGGCAAAAACATTCGCCTGATCGCAGTTGAGCCCGCGGCGTGCCCCACCATGACCAAGGGCATTTTCGCTTACGATTTCGGCGACAAGAGCGGTATGACCCCGCTGCTCAAAATGGACACGCTGGGGCACGACTTCATCCCGCCCGGCATCCACGCCGGCGGCCTGCGCTACCACGGCATGGCACCCCTGGTGAGCCTGCTTCACCGGGAGGGCATCGTGGAGGCGGTGAGCTATCCCCAATTGAAGTGCTTTGAAGCCGCGCTCACTTTCGCGCGCGCCGAGGGCCTGATCGTCGCGCCGGAAACCTCCCATGCCGTCTGCTGCGTGGTGGATGAAGCGCTGAAGGCCAAGGAAGAGGGCAAAGAGAAGACCATCCTCTTTAACCTCAGCGGGCACGGGCACTTTGATATGGCCGCCTACGAGAAGTATTTTGCCGGCGAGCTTTTCGATTACGAATATCCGGAAGCTAAAATTCGCGAGGCGCTTGCGCACTTACCCAAGGCTTCGTGATTTTAGATTTGGGATTTTAGATTTTGGATTCTGAGACCTGGCGACCCGCGGCCCCAATCGAAATCCAGAATCGCAGATTCAAAATCCGCGCGTGGCTACTTGGTTTTGGATTTTATACGGAGCAATGCCCAAGAACTTGGGACGCTACGTATACATTTTGGATTAGTGCTTGCATACCGTCATAGTAGGCGATGCAAACTCAATCCAAAATCGAAAAATCCAAAATCGGGCTACGCGTCCTTTCCGAACGCGACGACAAAATACTCCGCGGGAGCTGGACCGGGATTGCGGATTCCGTGTTCGTCGTTCGATCCGACGAATGCCACCGAGCCGGGGCCCAACCGGGTCGATTTCCCGCTGATCGTCACCTCGAGGGTTCCGTCCCTGACCAGGAACATTTCCTCGTGGAGGTGGTGGTGCGCAGGGTGGGGCATTTCCCCCGGCGCGAGGCGTGTCTGATGAACTTCCAGATAGCAGCCGTTGTGAAGGTCGCCCGACAGCACCGGGCGGAATTCGTTCACACCATTCTTTTGCACCGGCATTTCGTTGTAAGGGGATGCCTTGCTAGGTAATGCCGTATTTTGGGCCGTTAACCCTGGGGGTGTGGCAAGCGCGGCAACCAGCAGGCACATATCTCTTCGTGAAAAGGTCATGACTCTCCTCCGCTCGAACAAGGTTTACCTCTTCGAAAGCCCAGCCAAGAGCATATTCCCGAAGAGGGATTTTGCAAGTATAGTTTCAAGCTCAAGATAGAACAGGAGACCACACATGAATGCGCCCGGGAGCAAGCTGCTGGTCGGAATCGATATTGGCGGCACCAAAACCGCTGTCCTGCTTTCCTCAACCCCGCCGGAAGTCATCGCGCGCAAGCAGTTCGCTACCCGTCCTGCCCAGGGGCCGGACAGAGCTCTGGAGTTGATCAAATCGGGAATCCGCGAGATGCTGGCGGAGCAGGGTGCCGACGCGACCGCCATCGCGCGGCTGGGCGTCAGTTGCGGCGGCCCGCTGGATCGCGTGCAGGGGATCATCCAGTCGCCGCCCAATCTGCCCACTTGGGATGACGTGCCGATCAAGGCCATCCTGGAGCACGAATTCCAAGCCGAATGTTCGATCGAAAATGACGCGAACGCGGGGGCCGTCGCCGAACATCGCTTCGGCGCCGGCAAAGGTTGCCAGAACATGGTGTTCCTCACTATGGGCACAGGCCTCGGCGCCGGCGTCATTACGGACGGGCGGCTCTACCGCGGCTCGAACGACCTGGCGGGCGAGGTGGGCCACCTTCGCCTGACCCGCACCGGCCCCATCGGTCACAACAAGAAAGGCTCGGCGGAAGGTTGGGCAAGCGGCGGCGGCATGGCACAGGTGGCGCAGCAGGCGGTGGCCGCGGCGCTTAAGAAGAAGCGCCCAACGCTCTTGGCGAAGTTGTATCGGTCAGGGGGGGCGATCACTGCCAAGGATATCGCTGTGGCGGGCCGGAAGGGGGACGAGGTCGCGCTGGAGGTTCTCGAAACGACGGGCGAGAAGCTGGGAGAAGTATTGGCGATTCTTGTCGACCTGCTGAATCCTGACCGCATTGTCATCGGCGGTCTGGCCATGCGCCTGGGCGATTTGCTTCTCGAACCCGCTCGCCGTGTCGTCACACGTGAAGCGCTGGAACTGCCGGCGCGCACGTGCCAGGTCATCCCGGCTGAACTTGGTGAGAGCATCGGCGATGCCGCCGCGCTCTGCATTGCCATGGGGATCTAACGCCATTATGGTCGCAAGGGGTTAAATTGGAATGAGACGCTACTATTGCCCGGGTTGAGAAGGGGCGGGCGCGTCGCGGTGCCGGGCGAGCTGCCGGCAGACATCCGCGACGGTATCCATCGAGATGTCGGAAGCGTGCCAGTTGTAGGTTTTGGGGAGCCAAAGGGCCTTCTGCACTTCCTCGGGTGTTTTTCCCTGCTTCAGGCGCATCTCCACTTGGGCTACGAGCCATTCCAGGAACTTGCGGAAATCCACCAGGTCCTTCTTGCTGCCGGGTGCGCCGTGACCGGGAACATACGTGTCAACGTCCCAGCTCTCGACTTGCCGCAGCACCTCGATCCAGCGGTTAATGTTTCGGGAACCGATCCGCGGAAAGTAGTGGTTGTCGTAGAGCTCACCGAGAAAGAGCGTCTTCGCGGCAGGCAAATAAACAACAGTGTCTTCGGGGGAATTCTCGCTGACCAACAGACTGGATAAGCGGATTTCTTCCCCACCCAGTTTGAGCGTCATTTTTTCATCGAAGGTTTGGGTGGAAGGCGTTACGTGGAAGCCCCGCATGCGCGCTTGTAGCCGCCATCCGGTTTCACCGCGCATTCGATCGAAAAGCTCCTGCCGATACTGCTGCATTTCCGCTTGCGCCATCTTGCTGGAAATCAACGTGGCTTGTTCATCGGTGAAAACTTCGTTGCCCAACATGTGGTCGGCCGCCGAGCTGGTGTTAATGACGTAGCGGATGGGGAGGTCGGTGCGCCGGCGAATCTCATAGAGCAGGTCGCGAGCATGCATCGGACTATTGGCGGTATCGATCACGATCACGCCCTCCGAAGTTACGATGAATCCCGCCGTTGCCGCCCGGCTAAATAGGGGATCGCATTCCTGATCGATCACATCGTCAGGAGTCCACGCGAAAACCTTGGGTTTGACCTCCTGGACAGTGTAGAGCAGCAAGGAGTCAGACAGACCGCGAGAAGAAGGCATAAGACCGAAAGCCGTCAACACGAAGCCCAGGGTAAGGAAAAACGACAGCCGGTGGCTTGCAGGGAATGAATAATTCCGATGGTCTTTAGATATCCACATAAACTTGCGCTCGCCAGCCCCGCGGGGTTTTTTCCAGCGCGAGTTGATGATATGTGATCGCTTTGACCAGCAGTTTGGCCTGGTGCCTCGACCGCTGGAATCTTTCGCCGCGCGCCACGGCGCTCAGCGAAGTGTCCTGAAGGGATTGGATCTCGAAATCCCGAAAGAGCCACCCTTCGGCATCGTGCAGGTATACGAGCTCGCTCAACCAGTTGACCAGAACACTTTCGGGGTCAGCCCCTTGCACCTGCACGGACACCTCCTCGCGAGGATCGATCGAGTCCAATTCTACAATCAAGTAAATCAATGCGCGAGCGGCATTGACAAAGGCTTCCTCGCGCGTCGAGCCGAACGCTTCGAAGCCCACATCGGCGGTGTGTTCCAGAATTCGAAACTGTTGCATTCCAGCGTTCCCGGTCATCACCCCTGATTCGGCTGATTCGCCCGCAATCGAAGGGCGGTCGAAGCGGCCCCTCATCATACTCAAGAGATGGCCGCTTGGGTAGACCACCGCCAGGTCTACGAAGACGACAGGAGAAGGGAGCTCCGCTGAGGTGATGGTGGATTAAAGCCGCGAAAAACCCGACGAATCGCCCCCCCATTCGCACCGCGGCAGTCCCCAATCCGTCGATAGGGGAGCAGAGCGGGTAGCAGGCCTTGGAGGACGATGGAGGGCAAGGGCTTGTAGTTTGGTGGGTTGGGCGATTGAAAGAAGTTTGGTGGGCGTCGAAGAGATTG
>Ga0116111_1002382_pt1 | contig 11510 bp, 14 predicted proteins | sample June2015DPH_8_10_FD_89720 | JGI IMG/M metagenome (GOLD analysis project Ga0116111, IMG submission 89720) | Peatland microbial communities from SPRUCE experiment site at the Marcell Experimental Forest, Minnesota, USA - June2015DPH_8_100 | ecosystem: Environmental > Terrestrial > Soil > Wetlands... | reverse complement strand
GCATAATCTGGGGTGCTCAAGGGTTCCGGGTCCGACTCACTTACGGGCTCACTCGCACCAAGGAATGAACGACCTCTGTGCCGACGCGCAACAACACTCTACGACAGGATCTACAACTGTTTCCTCCCCTGTGGGTCGGCATCGCCGGTGGCAGACTCACTTGAAGCGGTCGGCCTGGGTCCTGACCGAGAACCTTCCCAAAGCGTCCTATGATTCCATCCGCAGCTTCTCCGCCCGCCAAATCCCGACGTTCGCCACCCGCGAGGAAGCGATGGAATACCTGGTGAGTTAAGGCGGGGACGTTCGGGGCGCCGGCACAACAGGGGGGGCCGTTCCATAGGAAATCATTCACCATGGAGGACACGGAGGGCACGGAGTTTTGCTTTCTATCCGGGAGCTATCTCATAGATCGGGTTTTGAAAGGGCATGGTTTCAGCCATGCCGCAAATAGCCGTTTTCGAAGCGGGCTTTAGCCCCTGAGGTACTTCTCCTGGGCCGTTCTGCTATTTATAGTTTTCTGCGTGATCTCCACGTCTCCGTGGTGATCTTCATCCCTATAAGCGGGCATGTGACATCCAGAGCGACAACACCAGTTGCTGTGGGGACGGGGCGCGTGCGAGAGTGAGCGGTGGAGAACCACGCCTCGTGAGCTGCTGAATGCCCTGCTTGCTCTATTGCGTTACCCAGCCGAACCAAATCGTGAAAATGGCCGCGGGAGTGTGCGACGGCGCGGTCGAGTCGCGTGAGATGCTAGGAGTGCAGGTGTACTGGGGCGAGATCGCCAATCCTGAAGCTTGCCTGGGCTCGGCCGAATCGCTGAAAAAAGCGGCGCTGCAATTTCACCAGGTGCTGCGCGAGATCCTGGCGACAGCGACTCCGATTCCGTTTCGTTTTCCCACGCTCCTGGAGAGCGAAGACGGAATAGAGAAGCAGCTCGCCGAGGGGCAGGAACTGTATCGCGGGGCCCTGGAGCGGATTGGCGATGCTGTGCAGTACGAGGTCGTGGGAAGCTGGGCTGAGGATGAGCAGATTGACCTGGCGACACCGGTCAGCGGCCGTGAGTATCTCAAACGACGTTCACAGGTGACAGGACGGATCGCGGCCATCGACAGCAAACTGAAAAGCGTCACCTCTGGCTCCGTGCGCGAGTGGCGGGCACGGCAGGAGCGCAAGAGCCATCGCTGGTTTGCGCTGGTGCCTCGGGAGAGCCGCGACCGTTTCGTCGCGTCGCTGCGAAGCGCCGGACCATCCCAGGGGGTTCGGCTTCGCTTGAGCGGGCCCTGGCCTCCAGCCGAGTTTGTCACTCCGCGAGCGGAACATGGATAACCCGAAGCCGTTAACCCCGAAGGACGTGGAAGAAGCCGTGTCACAGTTGAGGCGGCAACTGCAGGGCATCACCGAGCCATCGCTGGAGCGCATTGGCTGCTACCCCGAGACTATAGAACAAGGTTTGGCGAAGCTGGTGCTCGGCCTCATCGAGTTGCTGCGCCGATTACTGGAGCGGCGCAGGCCATCCGCCGCATGGAGGGCGGCTCCCTTACGGACCAGTAGGTGGAAGAGATGGGACTTGCGCTGATGAAGCTGGAGGAGAAAATCAAAGATCTGGGCCGGCAGTTCGGCCTGAAACCCGAGGACCTGAACCTGGATTTGGGACCGCTGGGCAACCTTCTGGAGTGAATTTGCGTCCAACGCGATGCCATTAGCTGTTCCCCCAAAGACCTTCTTCCATCTTCAAAACGCGGACAGGGGAAATATGGCGGACGAAGTGTTTCAACCGGGGACCCCGGTTCCAGACGCGGGCGTATATCAGGTATTGCATTACCGCCATCGGCTGTATCAAGTGACTATACTGCGCGCCGGCAGCTTTCCAACTTGTTCCGAGTGCGGCAGCAACGTACGTTTTCGGCTGGTGCGGTCAGCCCCGCTCATTGAGGAAGACTGCAACTTCGGTGCCTCGAGTGCCTGATCGCCGAGGTTGTCTTCGACCCGGCGACAATCCCTCTGGGCACAGATCCCTCGAACTGGGACAAGCTCGCGCAGCGCAACCTTGCGGGGAGTTCCGTCGGCTCGGCTCAGGCAGTCACCAATTTTGAGATCCGTCCGACAACCGTCGGCCTGCCCGCGGGACAGCAGCCAGACGAGCTCATGATCGACTGGGGAACGACACCGGTTGGAAGCGTTGCCTCCCTCTACCTGCCGGCGGTGAGTGCCCGTACGAGCGAACAACCCAACGCCTACTCGGAGATCGCTATTTCTAGGCAAGCCAAGAGTGCAATGTAGCCGCTGACAACCCGATTCGTCGCGAGGTAGTTATGCTCGCGCGGACCTTGGCTGTCCCTACCAAGAAGTCGGTTTTCGCTGAAAGGATCTAAGCGATCGGCTTCCACCAGCCTGAACAACGTCTTATTAGGCGCTGGCGACGTCAACCACAGAAGCGAAGTTCAAACCCGCCACTGACACGCAGAGCGGCCCTCTGGCCATCCGTCCCAGTGGGTGCGAGTAAGCCGTAGTTTCGAAATGCCAGCGACCAGCATCAGAACGAACAGCGCGATCCAGGGAAGCACCCCGGTTATTATTTTCCGATTTGTTCGTTCGCTGCCGTAGCTTTGACACCATCATAGACAGGCGCTGTACACCTGGCGGGAGAGATAGCCCTAATGCCAGCGGCCCTGGCCTTGCGGTCGTGCGCCCTCCGCCGCTTCCCAAGACATCGCGCTCGTAGTCGTTGACAGGTGAAATTTGTAGGTGCGCCTTGCAAGTGCTCCAAAAATGGTGCTTTCCGTGGATTTCATTCATCTTATCGCCGCCGCTGCCGATTGCTAAGGTTGCAACACGACCAATGGTTGCCAACGCCGGACAGGAGCTCAGGCATCTCGGATGGTTGCGCGAATGCAGGCGCAATGGGAATCGATGAGATGCGCTGTTCATGGACAATAAGCCGATGACGCCGTTCTCCGATCCCATGGTTGCCAGCGCCCGAAGGGCCCTCATCTGCATCCCCATCGTTCATACCCAAGCCGACATGGGAGCGCTGAACGAGCCCATACAACGGTTGAAAGTCAAGAAACTGGGAAAAAAGATGTGGGAGCATAACCTGGAGCTGGTCAAGGACTTCTGGACGCAGATCGAACAAGCCACGGAGGGCCTCGCCCTACCCTACGAAAGAGTTCGTCTCTATCAGGATGGTTTGCCGGTTTGCGGGCACGAATTGGAGATTGTCACTGACTTGGCCAAGGCGGGGAGTCGGAACTATCAACTGCTGCTTAAGCTAAAGGAGAAGGGCGCAACGCTCATGGGCACCGAGTCCTCCGAACTTCTGCTGGAAGAGTACGAGCTGGTTAAGCAAGTTTTTACGGGAGAAATGTTTCGCGGGCCTTCTAGGCACGCGGCCCGGGCCAACGATTTGCAGCATTCCTTGCTGCAACGCCGCGACCAGTTCATAGCTCGTCGAATCAGCCAGACGCTGCTTGGCGGCGAAACCGGCCTGCTCTTTGTCGGGATGCTTCACTCCGTGGAGCCCTGGCGCGCATTGAGTGTGAGAGCCTGAGCGCTTTCGCTCAAGTGATGAAGGCCGGAACGCCGTCGGTCGGGTCTGAAGCCGGTGAGGGCTTGCAGAGCCGGTCCGGCCGGTTGAACTTCGATGTCAACGGCGCCAAGAACGGACTGGGACAACTGGTGCTGACTCTGGTTAAGCTCCTACACGAATTGCTGGAGCGCCAGGCCATCCGCCGCGTGGACGCCGGCTCGCTGACCGATCAGCAGACCGAAAGGCTGGGACTGGCCCTCATGCAGCAAGCCCAGGAAATCGAACGGCTCAGGAAGGAATTCGGCCTGGACGAAGAGGACCTCAATCTCGATCTCGGCCCGCTCGGAAGGCTTCTATAAGGAAACATTATGCTACAGCAACAAGCGTTATCGCATTCGGTTGAGTCCTCTACCTTCGCGGATGTCCTCGAGCGCGTTCTCGACAAGGGAATCGTTATCGCCGGCGATATCAGGGTAAAGCTGGTTGACATCGAGCTGCTCTCCATTCAAATCCGCCTAGTCATCTGTTCCGTTGACAAAGCCAAAGAAATGGGTATGGATTGGTGGGTGAATAACCCTATATTTCGTGCGGACAAGCACCCAGAGATCGCGCCGGCCTCTCTTACCAGCCTGGAAGAGAGACTGGCTACGTTGGAAGCCACTCTGCGCAACGCGGCGGCGCACGGCAGTTGAGCTGCCAACGTTCACCGTTTGTATCGACACCTCGTCTGCTCTAACCCAGGGTTTGTCACTCTAACCGGTGACCCGGATCACGGCATGGGACGTGGGTAGACATGAGAGTCTATAATGCTTTTGGCGTTCATCCTGGCCGGATTCGAAACCAAGGCTTAACAAGACCTTCTACCTCGTCCTTCGATCTTCTAGGTTCAGGCTCTCTCGCCAAGGAGGCTGGATATGAAATACCGGGCCACGATCCTGGTTCTGATTCTCCTCCCCATCCTGGTAGGCGGCGGTTTTGCCCTCGCCAAATGGCCCATGAACGCTCCCGTGATTGCAATCCTCGGGGCGGTCATGATCTGGCTAGGCTACACCGGATATGCCCGCCGAATTGACCAAAACGTCATTCAACCTGATGCCAAGAAGGCTACTCCCGCGCGCATGTACATGGACGGGGTTGACTTCATGCCTACGAGCCGCAACGTGCTCTACGGCTACCACTTCAAGTCCATTGCTGCTGCCGGTCCCATCGTGGGCCCGATTGCCGCGGTCGCACTCTGGGGATGGTTGCCCTCGCTACTCTGGCTCACGCTGGGCGTTACCTTCCTTGGCTGGGCCAGCGACTACTCCGCCATCATGGTGGCGGTGCGCAACGACGGCAACTCGCTGTCGGCGATTGCACACCGGCTGATTGCGCCGCGAGCTCGGGTCATCCTCTTTGTGTTCATCTTCTTTTATCTGCTGCTGCTGGCTGGGGCCTTCGTGGGAATCATGGCCGGCATCTTCGACCCGCGGGCCGATGTCCCGTTTGGCATCTTCATTCTGGCCATCATGGGTCTGGTAATGGGTCAGATGCTCTATCGCTGGAAGATGGACCTGATCGTCGTCACGGTCCTCGCGGTTGGCTTGACGATGGGCGCGATGGCGTGGGGCGCGCGTGGCATGTCCACGGTGAAGGGGAAAACTCCGGCCGGCCAGCCTGGCGCAGCCGTCGTATTCGGTGGTCCTGTCAATTCTCTGGTGGAGAAGCTGAATGGCGCCATCAACCAGCTTTCGGGGGGACAACCTCTGTACACTGTAGTCGATCCTACGAAATCGGATCCGCGTCTGGCGGCGATGACCGTCAATGCCCAAGGCCAGATTGTGCCGAAGTACGTGGCCGGCGGCGGCGCCATCAAGATGCTGCCCTCGTTCATCTTCTGGTGCCTATTCATCTTCGCCTTCTCGTATCTGGGGACGGTCTTGCCGATCTGGCGATTTGCCCAGCCCACAAACTATATAGGCTTCTGGATCACCTTCCTCACCATCGGCTTCTCGGCCTTGGGTGCAGTCGTCGCGGGACTCCGCGGACTGTTCGGGAACACGGTCATGACGCAGGCTGTGACCTTCCAGACGAAGGTGTTTGGGGCCTGGATCCCAATGACGCAGGCGAAGGATGCCGCCGGACACATTATTCAGAACCTGCCGGCGATCCAGCCGATCTGGCCGATGCTGTTTGTGACCATCGCGTGTGGCGCCATCTCGGGTTGGCACTCGCTGGTCGGTTCTATCGGCACCGCGCGGCAACTGGAATATGAAACCGACGCGCTGCCGGTGGGCGGCGGCGGCATGTTCACGGAAAATGCGCTCGCCTTGCTCGCCCTGGTGGCGGTTTCCATCGCCGGCGGAGCGGGCGCGGGCGCGTTCGCCGGCGGCGTCGGCAAGCTGCTGGGACTGGTCACCTTCGGCGGGATCCAGCAAGCTTACGGAACCGCGCTCGGCTTCGGCGTGTTCGTGGTGATCGTGCTGACCATGGTGCAACTGGTCTTCCGCGTCATGCGCGTCACCTTGGGTGAATGGCTGGGCGATGTTTGGCTGGGCTTCAAGAATCCGCACATTTCGGCCATCATTTCCATGGGCTTGACGATGCTCTTGGTTCTGAGTGGGACCTGGATCTACCTGTGGCAACTGTTTGGAGCTTCCAACCAGTTGATGGCGGCGCTGAGTCTGCTGATCGTCAGCCTCTGGCTAAAGTCGGTGGGGCGCAGTCCGCGATATGCGTTCTGGCCCATGCTGTTCATGTACATCACGACCATGGCAGCCATCATCGTGACCGCCTACAACCTGTACGCCAGCATACTGTCGAACCAGCAGATTGCCTCGCAGACCATCAACATGCTCGGCGCAGTGGCGATGATCGTGGTTGCTGTCTTGCTGTTTGTGGCGGCGCTGATTATCGCGTACGACGCCTGGCATGCCTGGGGCCGGTTAAAAGGGCCGGCGCAGGTGCAGCCGATGGCGGCGGACTGAGAAGCTTAGCGGGGCTTGCACCAAGCCTTCGGGCTTTATGCAAGCCTCAAACTTGGCGAGCAAGGCGCTGAACAGTTTCGAAAACGGCGCGTGCCGCAGATGCTGGCCGCGAAGGCAGCCGCCACTGCATCTCGAAGCTGTTCTTGGTTCGCCGCACTCCGATGCGAACCAGCGAGAGGCCTGGGCGTTCAGCTTCGGCCATCAGTTCAGCGACGTTGGCAACCGGAGCGAGAGCGTACACCTGGAACCCAGGGTTTTCGAAGGGAACCAGTTGCCACTGCTGCTGTCGAACTTCTTTATCGATAGCGCGGACCGACCAGGCTTGCCGATCGAGGATTTCGACCTGTATCTTGGGGACAGAACGCAACTCGGTACGAACAATCAGCAGATCGCGTCTGCCGCGCAGGCGCGATAGCAGCCACAATGGCGGAACGTCGCGGGGTTCCAAAACGACCAGGACTTCGACTCGGCGGAAAGGCTCACGGGCGTTTTCGATCTGGAGGTGGACGACGGAAGAGCCCAGCCAGCGCAGGGTGGTTTTTTCTCCGACCAGCGGCAATCCGCTCTGTAGCCATTCCAGAAAGCGGTGGCCCTTGCGGACATTCAGGTGCGTACCGAGCGCAAACCATCCGACGATGGCGATGACAACCACCACGAAGATGGCTAGCTCTGGTGACATTGGTTTTGCAGCTGAGGCAAAGGATCGACGACCATTATGGCATACGCCCTCGCCCGGGAAGGGCGCTGACATGCGCGTAATCACCATGCCGGCAACACGAAGTTGGCTCGACAACGTCCGCGAGTTTTTTTACGGGATGGTCTCTTTCGAGTTCGAGCAGCAAGCCCGGGAACAGCGGGGAGAACTGGAGTCCGCGTTCATGCTCCTGACCCTGGGTGACATGCTTGGTGTCCCAGTGATGCCCCCGCTGTACGCGCTTCGCATCTTGCCCTATGCGGTACCTATGATTAGTACCTGGAAACGGAGGGTCGGGCGCGAGCGTGACCTCTCCGAGCGGGAAGAGTTTCATCTGCACGGGGTGTGATGCCCCGAGCCAATAACGGACACGGAATGGAGTTGTGAATATGCCAGACGATCCAAAGAAAAACGAAACCGAAGGGAAAGAAGAGAAACAGGGACTGTTCAGCAAGCTGAAGGAAATTGCTTACGGCATGAGCGCGCATGACATGTCGCGTTACGCCTTGCGCACCCGCGCCAGCATGGAACACCTGTTCATCCTGATTACTATGGGGGACCTTATCGGAGTCCCCATACTTCCGCCCTATTACTCGCTGCGGCTTTTGCCCTACGTCGTTCCCAACATCTCGACGTGGAAGCGCCGCATGTTGCGGGAAAAGGACGTATCGGACGCGATGTTCTGAGCCGGCAGCACCGCCAACCAATACCAGCAATTCATACGAGGACTCTTCATGTCATTGCGAGAAGCATTCGAAACCCACAAGGACCGCCGCTACATCATGTTCGGCGGCAAGGGCGGACTCGGTAAGACCACCTTCTCCGCGGCCACGGCGTTCTGGCTGGCGAAGCAGGGCCACAAGGTGCTGGTCTTCTCCGTCGATCCCCAGGCGTCGCTCAGCGACATCTTTCAGCGCGACATTTTTGGCAAGGGCGCGGTCGAGATCATGCCCAATCTCTACGCGCAAGAGGTCGATGCCGACCGTCACATCCACGATTACCAGGAGCAGATCCGCAAAAAGATCCGCGACATGTATGGTCTGGATGCCGTGCCCGAGGAAATCGAGCAGTACATTCAGGCGGCGTCGGCGGAACCTGCCATGGAGGAGTCCGCCATCTTCGACGCGGTGGTCGATATCGTGGTCGGAGGCGAGTACGACTATTACATCTACGATCTGGTTCCCCTGGGGCATGCGCTCTACTACCTTTCCATGGCCAAGGTGTACGACGAGTGGATCAATCGCATTACCAAGCTTCGCCAGGAGATGCGCGAGCAGGAAGAGATGGTGGCGCGAATCAAGCGCCAGAAGACCACCGAAGAAGACCATATCCTGACCGAACTGCAATACATCAAGGACCGCATCAACCAGTCCTCGCGTATTTTGACGGACAAGCAGAAGACGGCGTTTTTCTTCGTGATCGTGCCGGAGGAGATGATCATCCTTGACACCGAAAAGGCGGCCGGACTGTTCGCGAAATTCGATGTTCCCATTGTCGGGTATGTGGTGAACCGCGTGCTTCCGGCGGACCTGGCCGGACAGGTAATGCCGCCCTACCTGCAGAAGCGTCTCGCCATGCAGGGAGACTACTTGCAAAAGATTGACAAGATTTTTGGCAAGCAAGTCGTGGGGCGCGTTCCGGAACTCGAGCGTGACATTACGGGGCTGGCGATGATCGAGAGACTGGCCAACATCATGTATGGCAACGGGAAAATGTGAGCGGAATATGTCTGAGATAAAAGAGAGCTTTACAGAATTTGTGACCGCGCATCCCAAACTGAAGTTCATGTTCTTTGGCGGCAAGGGCGGCGTAGGCAAGACCACCATGGCGGGCGTCACCGCCCTGCACCTGGCGCGCGAAGGCAAGCGCACCATGCTGGCCTCCACCAACCCCGTGCACAGCCTGAGCGGCTTGCTGGACCAGAACGTCTATGGAGCGCCGACCCAGGTCACCGGCGTCCCTAACCTGTGGGCGTACGAGATCGACACCAAGGAGACCATCGAACGCTCCAAGCAGGACATCAAGACCAAGATCCGCTGGTTCCTCAAGTTCGCCGAAATTTCCACCCAGGCCGACGCCTTTGTCGAGAGCGCCACCATGAATCCGGCCTTCGAAGAATCGGCAATGTTCGAGAACATGGTTGACCTGATGCTCAAGAACGAGTATGACGCCTACGTCTTCGACACCGCGCCCACCGCCAATGCACGCCGTCTGCTGGGAATGAGCAAGGTGTATTCGCTCTGGGTCAACAAGATGGTGAAATCGCGCGCGGAGGCGCAGTCCCTGCGCGAACTTCTGTCCTTCACCAAGAAGAAGCAAACCGACCCGCTGATGGAGTACCTGGTCGGTTTTCGCGAACGGATCTTGAAGGCGCGAGAATTGCTCACCGACGCCGAGCAAACCGCCTTCTTCTTTGTCACCCTGCCGGAGGCATTGCCGATCGCCGTGATCAAGCGATTCATCAATTGGTTCCACGATTTCGGTATCCCCGTTGGTGGGGTCATCGTGAACATGGTGATTCAGAAAGACCAGGTCCGGCCCGACTCGCCCGAGTTTGTCCGCAACCGGGTCGCCATGCAAGACGGCTACATGCAGGAAATCTGGCGCGACTTCGACAATGTGCGGGCGGTTGTGCCTCTGCTCGATAACGAAGTGCGCGGGACGGAATCGCTGCAGGGAGTTGCGCGATACGTGTTTCCTGCCAAACAGGAGATCAGTTCTCCCATGGACGCGCTCCGCTAGCCGTTCTGCTACGCGGCTGCAATGAAGGAGTTGGGCCATAACTGCCCCGCCCTAGCCAAAACCAGGCTAGAACGGGGCACCCATGTTTACCGGGAAACGCTAGGGTGGGCCACCCGCCCCATGTGAATAACATGGAGCCTTTTCCGTTACCCGCGAACTACAAGACTTTGTCTACAGGTGAGCCGCGCTAGACACTCTCTCGTCAACTTGCTGTCCATAGATCCATTCTAGGCAGACAGTCTCCGCCTTCCTCTCCTCAGCCTCATGATCGCGAGCGTTGACCCCACCCAACTGTTCTGAGAGTGTACGCACTTTTTCAGCTTTGGGTGGCGACACGTGGCGCCACTTTGCGTAAGCGGCTAGAAGAAACGTTTTCGCGAGTTCTCGTTGACCACGAGCCAGCAGAACTTCGCCAATCCAGTACCTGATATATCCTTGATTCAGTACCGTCTGACCAGACTCGCGTCTCTCAATGAGTAGAGCCGATTTCCGGTAGCACACGAGTGCAGAATCTGTCTGCCCCATAAACTGGAGACACCGGCCAATATTGCCATAGTAGTACCCCGCGCGCTCTTGATCTATGCTCGCCGGGTTTACTACTGTTGCTAACGGTTGGCCCTGCAAAAAAGTCTCCAAAGCTACTTCGGGATGACCAGAATCCCGCTCGGCGAGAGCCAGCGTGCCCGCGATCTCGTAGCGGGTATCGACGCCAGAGTCCTTCAATTTCTTTCCTGTCCGGCCCCACTGAGCAGCCGTTGCAAAATCCCCCTTTATCCAGTGGTATTCACACTGCATCCCGCAGTATTGGATGTAACGAGCATCTCGATTCGGCACGGTGCGCTCAAACTCGCCTAGCAATCGCTCCGCCTCCGAATATTCCCCCAAGTGCGACAGAAGGTTAACATTGACGGCGAAAACCTTTTCGAAAAACTTGAATTTGTAATGATCTGAGATCCAATCAAACCTGTTTAACAACATTCGCGTGACGCGGCAGAACTCTCTTGAGAAAGGACTCGACTGGAATGCATCGGCAACTTCGGCGAGGTGAGCAAACGCCTCCTGAATCTTGTTAGCCGCGATATAGAGCTCTGCGATTTGCGACCAACGTTGAAGAATCGATAGAGGCGGACGTTGGGAGAGCTGCTGTCTACTTGCACCTACAACAGCTAGGTAGATGCTGATGATGCGGTCGATGAACGTCACGCGTTCACGAGGGCTGAAATGCTGACGAATGAATTGCCGCACCAAGGGGTGTAATTCGAGAAGGTCTGGCGCATTCTCCCGACACTTGATGACCACGAGGTTTGATGCGCGAAGCGCCCTGATCGCCTTTGCCACCTTGTCGTACCTGATTTCGTGGCCAAGATACTCTGCGATTTCATCAACCGTGTCAGGCTTCACGGTTTCAGCCATTGCGCGTAGGACAGTTTGCTCGCGCTTTGGGAGTGTTTCCCATATTGGGCTCTGTAGCAGAATCTGTGGGTAAAAGGGGCCGTGGAAAAAGCCACTGCGTGGAAAAGTCCAAAGACGGGACTTTCCCCCTCCGTTTGGAAATCCCGCAAGAGCGGCGGGATTCCCACTT
>Ga0116111_1002375_pt1 | contig 11537 bp, 8 predicted proteins | sample June2015DPH_8_10_FD_89720 | JGI IMG/M metagenome (GOLD analysis project Ga0116111, IMG submission 89720) | Peatland microbial communities from SPRUCE experiment site at the Marcell Experimental Forest, Minnesota, USA - June2015DPH_8_100 | ecosystem: Environmental > Terrestrial > Soil > Wetlands >... | reverse complement strand
CCTGTATGTTTCCAGCGTCTTGTCAGGCATGTTGTAGTATTCGAGCATCATCGTAAAAGGCTCCAGGGGCCGGAAGACGATCTCTCCCGGCTCTCCCGCGGGCACTTCATTGTCCAGATCATCGAAAAGCCTGATCTCGTAAATAGGCAGCGGTTTTCCACAGGAGCCCGGTCTCCGGTCATAGAGGGTCGTGTGGACCGGGATGCCTATCTCCGTCATGCCGAAGCCTTCCATGCACGTCAATCCGAATCTTTTCTCAAAGCGGTCCATTACCGCCTGGGGACATCCCGCCCCAAAGGCTATGCGGACCGTGTTGTCGATGTCGTCGGGCTGTTCCGGGTGTTTCTCAAGAATGGGGATCACCGCCCCCAGGTAGTTGAACTGCGTCGCCCGGTACTTGCGGATCTCACCCCAGAAGCGGGTGGCGCTGAACTTATCGGAAAGCACCATCTGGCCTTCGGCGATCAGGGCCGTTATCGTCGTGAGACATTGACCGTTCATATGATAAAGGGGCAGGAAGGTGTAGAAGATATCGTCTCTGCCCCCCTCGCGAAGCGGAAGTAACTGTTCGGCTACCACGATCCAGAACTTGTGGGGACCCAGGGCCCCCTTGGAGAGGCCGGTTGTCCCCGAGGTATAGATGATGTTTTGAGGGTCCGAGGGGAAAACATCGATATGCACCGGGTCGTCCGGGACGTTGAAGAACTCCTCGAAGTCCATCATGGGGATCTTGTACCGGCCGGCCTCCTCCTCCGTGAAGCCGCCCACGACCACTATTTTTTGGACCTTCTTCAGGCCGTCCTCAATCAGCTTGACCCTATCGAGAAACTCATGGGCAATTACCAGCACCTTCGAATCCGACTGGTCGACGATGTGGCGCAAAAACTCGCCCTTGTAGGACGTATTGATGGGGACTTCGACCGCCCCGATCTTTGCCGAGCCGAACCAGAGATGCAGGTACTCGGGGCAGTTGGGGAGCATAATGCTGATCTTGTCCCCCTTCGCGACTCCCTGGTTCAGGAAGGCATTCGCGCACCTGTTTGCCTGACGGTTCAGCTCGTTATAGGTGAAGGCCCTGTCTTTAAAACGGAGAAAGATTCTCTCCCCGTTCCTCCGTGCCCTGTCTTCCAGTAATTCTCCCACTACATATGGTATGGTATCTCTCGCCATGCCGGACCTCCTTTACGATTAATCGAGGCAGGACCTTCTCAGGCTCCCGCGCGCGGGCTGGGTCAATTATTGTGTGAAAGGATAACCTTTGCAAGACAATATTTCTAATGAATTCATAAACGATTCCCGAAAGGAGCTCCAGATTGAGGAACCAAGCTCTGACGCAAGCGCCCTTGTCAGACCCACTAGCCCTCCCTTGGATGCAACATAATGAGCAAAGCCATGGGAGCCCGTAAAGAAGGTCTCAGAGCTATGTTAATAATCTTTCCCTTGCCCTGGGCCTTCATGTAAGGGTAGACGGCACGGGTAGACATCCATGCGCCTCTTACGTTTGTGTTCATCACCTGCTCAAACTCCTCAGGTGAGATCTCATAAAAAGGCTTTCGCGTCGGGATAAATGCTGCATTATTTACCACAACATCGATCCTTCCAAACGTGTTTTTTATCTCCAGCGCAACCCTGGTATGATCTTCCTCTTTGGATACATCGGCCTGAATCCATATGGCCTTACCGCCATTGGATACTATTTGTTCCTGTGTCTTTTTCAGGCCTTCCAGATCCTTTCTTGTCACCACAACCACCTTCGCTCCTGCTGCAGCCAAATCGAGCGCGAAGGCTCGACCTAAACCCCCTGCGGCGCCTGTCACGATCGCTACCTTTCCGTCAAGTCGTTTCATAGCACCCTCTTCATTGGCGGTCCCTTAAAGCGTCCTTTTGATTAACTCCGCCATGGCTTCAAGGAGTGCTCGCGGCCCCTTCTTCGCTTTATCAGCCATGCCCCGGCGAAGGACTTCCAATTCCTTGAGAAAAGATTTGACCCCTTCGAATTTCCTTAGATATGAGGGTGCAGCTCTGCCCGATCGCGCAAGGGCTTCAACAATGGATTCTCCGGCCAGAATTCCGCTTTTAAGGGCAGACCCTATACCTTCGTGGGTAAAGGGGAAAAGCATAGCTCCGGCATCACCTACGAGGAGAATATTGTTTTTGGCGGGGACGAACGAACCCGTAAATAGCAGCTCATCATGCAGGTCGGGATTGACGCAGCCATCCACCCATGTGGGTTTGGCTTCCGGCGGAAAACCATAATCTTTCAGAATTTCCGCTATAGTCCCTCTCACTGCTTTTAGGTTACCTTCCAGGAGAAAATGGCCCTCTTTATAATTCACGTCGAATCGAGGCGAAGCAGACACTAAAGGGAAGAACCAATGAAACTGCTCTTTTTCAATCGAGAGCTTCACCTGGTAGCATTCTCGCAGCACGGGCCGGTAACGCACCTTCAAATCCGGCCACTTCAGTTTCCTGACGGTCGAATTGGCCCCATCTGCACCCACGATAAACCTCGTATAAATTCTACCTGTTTCTTTGTTCTCACCGACGACCTCCAGCTCGTAGCCTCCCTGAACCTCACTGATACCCGATAACCGAGTGCCGTCTTTTATCTGTACCCCCTTTTCGATCGCTCCCCGGCACATCCAATAGTCAAGGTTCTTCCTCCAACCCACGGAAATGGCTGTCTGAACCGTAATTGACTCCTCCCTGCCAATGTGAAAGGTAACCCCGTTATAGGGTTCGACCAGGACATTAGTCGGTATATCTCCAAACTCCTGCTGTACCAGGTCCGTTGCCCATTGTCCCAATATCATCCCTGAACAGACTTTGTCTCGAGGAAGCTTCTTTTTTTCTATAAGTAGAGTTTCTAGGCCGGATTCGGCGCATTTTTTTGCTGCAACACTACCCCCCGGGCCGCTGCCCACTACAACAACATCCCACCACTTCGTCTCCATGAGACCACCCCCCCTGCATCTACCTTCCGACCGGCTGATACTTAAGGCCAAGATCCTTTGCAATAGCCCTATAACAGTTATAGCTGCTACCTCGTCCGATGCCGTGGGCTGAGTGGGCAGCGTGAGAGCAGAGATAGTAATTCTTTGCGGGGAGACGGTAATTGTGTACCCCTACGAAGGGTCTGAGCCTCCCACATCGCTCCGGCGTGACATCAAGAGCCCCCCAACCACCGCCATGCGCACACGGGTTTCTGTTGAGCACGTGATCAGGTGTCGTAACATAAGCCTCGATGAGGTTGTCCATAGTCATATTCGGCGCATACCTCGACCACTCCTTGAGCCAGCGGGGAGGAACTACCTTATTCATGCTCAACCATTTTCTTTCGGGCCAATTTCTCCATGGCCACGTAAATTCTTCTATCATTTGGGTATACCTCCCCGGAGGACAGCGAGTCGGATCATAGGCATGATCCGCCGACGCAACAGCCAGGTACACCTTGCTCGACATCCCTGTTTCCCATATTTCTTTCTGATACCGGCCGCTCAGAAAATACTCGGCAGCTCTTTCTCCGAAGTATAACCTCGCCGCCAGATGCATGTCCTTGTGGGAGGTAAAGGCCGGAGGTTCCATCATCGCAAGGGCGCCCCAAAAAATGCTTGTCCTTTCATATCCCGTATCGTTCATATGGACGGGCTTTTCCAGGAGTTTCCGGGCCTTCATCCATATATCATCCGGAACGTGTTCTTTGCCCAACATATCAAGGGACAGATTGATGCTGAGATCACTTATAACGATGTCCGCTTTTATCTCTGATCCGTCTTTCAGCCGTATACCCTTAGCGGTCCCGTTCTCGACGAGCACCTTTTCAACCTCATGCAGAACGAAGAACTCTCCGCCCATATCTTCATATGCCCTCAGCAAGGCATGGGTTATGCTGTGGCTTCCTCCCACTGCAACAGCCCCCGGCTCCATGGACAACATCAGGGCTAATACGTGGATAAACCACATAAGCCCACACTTTTCGCTCGGATACAGGCCGTGTGATGTCATGTGGCATCGCATATAAAATGTCTGCATCTCCGGACTTTCCCACAGGGCGACTGCCTGTTCTCCGATCGTCATATCGATATACTTTGGGTCGACACCATATTTCGGGTCATCAAAGAGCTCTTCGATGGGATCTTTACCATCCCCCCAATCGTCCGGACCACTAAAACGGAATTTTCCGAAGGCCGTTTTCCATCTATTCTTGTATCGTTCTATGATATCTTCGGCAACCCCGGCATCATGCTTGCTGAATTGGGCAATCTGATTCACGAGGTCCTGTGCATTCTCAGAGGAAAACTCAGCCCTTCCTGTCAGTTTGTCTTTAACATCATAAATTGCCTTCCCCAAGATATAGCGCCCGTCAGGAAAAGCCCACGCCTCATTATATTCAGGAAAGGCATACACAAGCCCATAACCTCTTAAATTAAACTCTGTATAAGCCGGATGTGTATAGAATCGGGTCCATTGGGCGCATGGGTTCATGATAAAACCAGGCAACGGCAGCTCTTCGCCGCACGCGCCTCCGCCCATCTCATGCCACCTCTCAAACATGGCTGTCTTGAGCCCGGCTTTCTGCAGGTAACAAGCTATAATTGTAGCGTGATGTCCGCCGCCGACAATGACTGCATCATACTTCTTATCTGGCATATCGACCTCCCTAGTCGCTTTCTTCCTTGAGTTTCACTATCTGCTGGGGATAGGCGCAGGCCCGACCTTGACCGAAACTGGTTCGGGTCCGGCTTTCGCAGGCGCCCTTGCAGGCCCATGTTTCGGTGCAGCCGCAACCCCAGCCTGTCCGTAAACCGGGTCTTTTGAAAAAAAGAACTTTACACCCTTAAGCAGGAGCAACGGATTCGTCAATAGTATCTTGACCATCTTTCTCAAATCGGATGGATCAATGAAAGCGCGTACCGTCCAGTGCACAGGGTTAACGACCTCCATAACCAGCATCATACGCGTAGGCTCGCTAGCCCCCTCCTTCGGTTGTTCCAATGTGGAAGGCACAATCGTGGTAGCTTCAATGTTGGCTACCTTGGCGGTGAGTAACGTCCTTCCTAAACCTGTTGATCGCATAAACATGTTAGCCTCCTTATATTCCGGCTGCTAAAATAGCCCGATATCTCTTGCTTCTTTGACGCCCCGTGGCTCAGGCCACCATTTCTTGATACCCAAGTCCTCGACTATTTTCTCTGCAGCGTTGAAGCCGGGACCGTAGGTGATCATCCCGCCGGAATGGGTGCAGGCCCCTCCAAGGTACAGCTTCTTGATCGGCGTATCATGCTGGCCGCAGTATTCATTGGGTCTCATGTACCCCATCTGGAGCGGGAGATAAGCGCCCTGCTTGAAACAACCGTTCTTCATGTCGGGAAACTTGTTTTCCGTATCCAGGGGTGTGCCTATGTAATCCCACACGATGGCCTTCTCATTCATATTGGGCGCGTATTTTTCGAGGATCTTCTTGCACTGTTCCGCGTAGGGCCGTCTCATTTTGTTCCATGCCAGCGCGCCGCCGTCCTTCAGGTTATAGGGGGCGCATTCCATGGTGATCAAACCTATGTGCTTTACCTCGCTTCCCGGATGGCGATGGACTCGGATCGGGTCGTGGATGGAGGGGAAACAGCAGTTGAATCCGCCGTTGTGCAGCTCGCCTCTCTTCGACGCCTCAAAGTGATCCACCAGGTCCTGCTCGCACTCGTAGCCAACGACGTAGATGAGGGATTCGGCAAGCTCCGGGTCGTTCTTCAGGGCAGTAAATTGCGGCGCCTCCGTGAGCGCCAGATGGCAGGTGAAGAAACTCATGTCGGAATAATGCCATTGATCGAGCCTCGTGATCAGTTCCTCGCTAAGATGCTGTTTCCCGATGTAGTCATAAAAGGTCTGGTGAGGATTGAGGGCGCTGCAGACGAACTTGTTTGCCTTGATAATGGTCCCGTCATCCAGCTCAACGCCTTTTGCTTCTCCGTTTTCAACCACGATCCGTTTGATGACGCAGCCGCTGATGACGCGGCTTCCGTTCTCGGAGATGTATTTTCCGAGCAGGTGAGCCACATGGTGGGAGCCCATATGAGAGAGGCGGAAATGCCATCCGCGGTTTATCATCAAAGGTACCAGATAACCCAGGCCTTCGAGGTCGTAGTCAAGCCCCCACATGGTGGCAAGATAGAGGAATAATGTCCTGACCTTGTCGTTTTCGAACCAGGCGTCGACAATCTGCCTGGGCGTATAGCCCGTCAGTTCGTCGTCCCACTTGGTAGCAAGGTGAAGTTCGAGTTTTGCCGCCTGTTCAATGCTGGGCAAGGGGTTGACGTAGCTTGCCGGGGCGAGGAAGACGTCCATCGCCTCGTCAGACCACTTGACGAAGTTCCTGAAGGATTCCGCATCGGCCTCCGAAAACTTGGCTATGGACTTGGCGGACTTCTCCGGGTCCTTGTACAGGGCGATATAGGTACCGTCCTGAAAGGGCATCACGACCTGGACGTCGGGATAAATCCATTGCAGATCGTATCTCTTCTCCAACTCGAAGTCCCGCAGCGGGGGAGCGTACTCGACCATCATATGATAGATGGCGTGACTGTCGACGAGCATGCCGGGGAGGAGAAGGTTTTCGGTGGCTAAACCGCCACCAATCTCATATCTTCTCTCTAAAACCGCCACCTTGAGTCCGGCCTTGGCCAGGTACCCCGCAGTGGTGAGTCCGTTCGGACCAGCGCCGATGATAATACCGTCAAATTCCAATTCTCTCATAATTACGCCTCCTAATCTATCTTCATTTCTCAGGTCTCAGTGCCCTCCCCTTTCCCCGTCATCGCTTCAACGGGTACCCGAATCTTCTCAGCTCTCGTCAGTTATTGCCGGTCGCAAAGTTGCCCAGGTATGATACCCGTATGCAGTAAGAAACTGTTTGGCCGCCTTTTCTGCGAACTCTTTCGTATCGAGGTCAAGGCCGACCTGGACAATACTAATCTAAGGAAATCAGGCCATCTGCCTACAGGTTGCGCGGGATATGCCGGTCGCGAATTGGGAAAAGAGTTTTTTTATCGGTTCCGCTTCCGCCTGCTTCATAGATCTCTCCATCGTAAGCTCGTCCTTGAATAGCATCTCCTTCACAAATTTTGTTGATCCTTCAAGCGATAGCCAGACCGTATAGGCTTCGCACCCATGAGATTCCCAGAAAGGTTTGATCGCATCCCTCGTAATCTTCAGGTATTCATCCCGCTTCTCATTCGGGACTTCGTAACTATAGGTGATCTTTACCATGGAGCACCTCCACAAGGGATTCGGGTCTATCTAAGGCTCTGTCGCCTGAGTCGAGTCATTGCACGCACGATAGGTCCGTCTGCCGGGATTCCGTATAGGGCGACACAGCCGCCGCCCTATACGTTATATGTCCACGGTTAGGCTCGTGGCACTCTGTCCTTCCGGCTTCTGTAAGCGCCTATTTGTCTTTGTCGAGTATGTAGATTGCCCCTTTACCCGCATCTACCCGTATCCGCTGTCCTGTCTTGATCTTTTCGCAGGCGACAAAGGTATTAACAATTGTGGGAAGCCCATATTCTCGACCGATTATAGCCGTATGCGACAGGGTTCCGCCTCTATCGCCAACAACTGCTCCTGCAAGACTAAATGCGATAGTCCACTCAGGGCTTGTGCCCGGACATACCAGGATATCACCAGCCTTTAGCTGGCCGAGATCTTTACAATCCATAATGACTTTGGCAACACCTTCTGCAACGCCGGGACAGCCACAGATGCCCATAACATCCGCCCCGATTTCCTCGGCGCTAATGGTAGGTAAATCTCCCACTACAATCTTTATGGCAATGGGGTCAAACGATGGTATGAGATCTAAGCCTACCGCTTCCATTATGTCGGCGCGATCGGTATAAATCGGCGCTCTGAATTCACCTTCTTTACTGAATCGATCTTTCAATCCCTCCCATTCTGCCCTTCGCCTTCCGGTTATCCATCGCATATCAGCCTTATTGGGTACCAAAACACAAGACTCAATTTCCAAAGTATTCATCATAAAGATGTCATCGGGGCAATCAATGCATCCTTGTTCATAGAGCCACTTCCCTATAGCAAGATAACCCCAGCGCATTACGGCAATCATGGTCATCTCACAATATAGGTCATGCTCTTCGCTGTAACTGGAAGCCTGTTGAGCCAGATTAATAAGCGATTTAAACGATGCTTTCTCTGTATCCGGTACCCTATCGAGCATCCTCTTTACGGCATCTTCTCTTTTAACAGAAATCTCTTTTCTTTTCTCATCTAAGACATAATCATTCTTTTCCGCTTCACCTGATTCAACATATTCTTTTATCTTCTTTATCGGGAAAGTGGGGGCTTCCAGCCAATAAGGATCGACAAAATCAACGAAATTAGTCGCTCTCCATCCCCTCACCTGCAAAAATTCCATAAATTTCGTCCACCATTCTTTGCCCTTGCTCGATTGTTCCAAAGCCGGGATAATCTCTTCCGGGGTCTTCGCCTTAAATATATCGGAAAGTCCCATGTCTGCCGCTGTCTTAGCTAATACCCACAACTCCCTATCTACCATATAGACTTCATTGTCAAAACCCCGCAGCATATCCTGAAAATCTGCCGATTTATCGTCTATGCCAAAGCGCTCCTTACACTCTTTTTCTAACAAAATCCAACCAGAATAGGATGATTGCATACCGAGGAAATGGATTTCCCACTGCCTCAGACATGCGCGCTCAAGGTCCCAATGGAGGTGGATAAAATCTATGTTAGTTGCTGTGGAGGGATCAAACTTTTTCAACTCTTTATACATACTCAAGAGCTCTTGCTTGTTTTTTTGCCAGATTCCGTCAAAATCTTCTATAAAGGGCTTCAGAGCCTTTTTAAATTTAACTTCCCTCTCCTTTATCTTTTTCTCATCCTTCTCTATAAGAAAACTCCAATAGATACCTCCTTGGATTCCCCTTCCTTGCCAACCATAGCAAGTAGGTAAATTGAAATAGGAATTCACATACTTCAATCCATGGGTACATCCTCTTGCCCAGTAAAGCTGCAGGCTCAAGGGGGAAAGGGGCGGACATGAATGAGTCCCATCAAAAAAGTATGAATGGTTTAACGGCAAATCCAGCTCCGGTATTAAGTCAAAGCCAGGACAGTCGTCCCAAATAGCATGTTCTGCCTTTAACTTGCCGTCCTTCTCATCCTGTTCCCATTTCTTCCACATCTCCTGTTTTGAAGACACTTCACTAATCGATCCTTCTGCTCCCATTTTACCCCCTCCCTTTTTTAAGTCTAAGTTTTTTGAATCTCAACCAAAAATAATCCTCCTCGCCTCTCCATGTTTACCTGAGGCTGCGTAATTTTGCCTCAGATTAACACTATAGACTCTACTGCAGCCTCCCCTCCGGTTATCATCTCCTTTAAAAAATGCCTACTTAAATAATGCCCAAAAACCCTTCCACCTTTCCTCGGCATAATTCTCTGACATATTCAAAAACTAAAACTTGAACGCTATTGTCTTTATTTTTTCAGCTGCTTTGGATAAATCTACGGACCTTATGTCACTGACCAATCTATCGGCAAGTTCTTTTGATTCAGAAGCTGCCTTTTTAGCCACGGATTTTGCGGGACGCGTTTGGAGCAAGAATATGTTTTTGCCGGTTGGGAAGTCCGGATCCACTGCCCACTCCATATCCTGTGGCTGCCCTAACCTTTGTTCCAAGTGTATCGCAACTTCAGCCACAGCTTTTATTTCCTCATCGCTAAGACAAGGTTTGTCCTGTTTACCTGGCGGCACCTCAGCCCAATCAGCGCCTTTTTCCATATTGACGACATATTTAATCTTTTTACCTATGGAACATTCCACTATCTTCAAAGTCTGCTTGTCGACTGTCCACTTATCTACGTTCTCAACGCCGCTTACCACGCCTTCGCCTAATCCCCAATTAGCCTCGATTATGACTTTGGAGTCGTCGCCCAGTACCGGGTCAATGGTAAAACCGACCCCAGCAGCCGTGGCATTGACCATCTTTACCACCGCCACGCCAAGCATGTCGCAGTCAATGGCCAATCCTTTGCTGACGCGGAAGGCAATCGCCCTGGGGGTAAAGGCACTGGCCCACACTTTTTTCACGTGCTCCAGCACTTCTCTTTCCCCATCGATATTCAGATAGGTTTCAAACATCCCCGGCCGGCTTTCTGTTCCTGCCGATCGTACGGAAACCGGAACATCAGGAACGCCAACTCTCTTACACAGTTGGCCGTAGCGTCGGTGTATGAGGTCCCCTATGTCTCTCGGCATTTGCTCGGTTTCTATCATGCCGCGAATCTCAGAGCTTATTTCTTCAAAACGGGACACAGACGCCCCTTTGAGATCCCCAAGGCTGCTTATGTATCGTGAGAGTTTCTCTCCTATTCCACTCTCCCGGAGGAATCTCTCGTACAGAGCAATGGAGAGGGCAAATCCTGGCGGGACATTGAGCCCCAGGGAAACCATCTCTCCGAGGTTCGCACATTTCTTACCCACTGCGTCACAGTGCTCCTTGCTCAACTCCTCAAACCAAAAGACGTAGCTCGTATCGTCCATTAATTACACCCCCTTCTCCCGGCTTCCTCATACTCCCGTACCCCCTTATCCTTCCCTCCCTGAAACGTATAGAAAATAACGCGCCTGTAAGAGGGAAACAACTCATAGTTTCTAATAACTTCGTAAGCAGCCATGCTCATGTTGAAGTGTTTTCTTATGTAGTTAAAGCTACTTATGTTGATAAAGGGGATACTATTGCCTCAAGCTGAAGTACATAGAACTGTGCAATCGTGTATTTTTTCACATATGATGGGCGCCTGATTCCCGTCAATTAACGGTGATTGTATCGATCAGAGGATTTGAGGGGGGAACTTCACCGAGATTGCTGACGTTATACATCATTTATCCACAATAGCCCAGAGCTGTTGTGAGATCAAAGGTCCTGAGTTGGAGGATAATTGCTTTGCCGCTCGGGTTGCGGTCAGGATTCGCAACTTCAACGATTATCACCGGACGTCGCCGCCACATCATTTACAGTCATAGCTGAAATGCCCCCTTATAACTTGCAGAAAGGCCTCTACCGCCGGCGACAAGGCGGTCTCCCTGTTCATCAGGATGTCAATCCCCAGTTTGATTTCACCGTCTGTAACGGGTACGATCTTGAGGCTTCCCCGGGCCACCTCTTCCCGTACATTGGGCAAAAACATCAGAGCTATCCCCAAATTCTGCCGCGTTAATTCCTTGGCCCATTCTATGTTATCGACTTCAGCTCCGATCAGCGGTTTCAACCCTCTATCTTGGAAACGCTGGCTGACGATTTGCCGGCCTGTCGAGCCTTCGGGTTGCATGACAAGCGGATGACGGGCTAAATCCTCCCATTTCACCGGGGAGCCGCTTGCCAGGGGGTGCGCGGGGCTGGCCACAAAAGCCATGGATTCGACCTCGGGGATACGGAAAACTCTCAACCTTTTGTCAACTGTATACAAAGTGCCAACAAGACATATGTCATGCTTGAAATCTG
>Ga0116111_1002363_pt1 | contig 11581 bp, 16 predicted proteins | sample June2015DPH_8_10_FD_89720 | JGI IMG/M metagenome (GOLD analysis project Ga0116111, IMG submission 89720) | Peatland microbial communities from SPRUCE experiment site at the Marcell Experimental Forest, Minnesota, USA - June2015DPH_8_100 | ecosystem: Environmental > Terrestrial > Soil > Wetlands... | reverse complement strand
TCACCATCTCATTTGGAGTGATTATCGCTTTCTCTAGCTAAGGCGATAGCCAAAGGAGAAAACGACTATGTTATTCCGAAATGAAAACCCAATTCTAGGCCCGTTCACCCAGATTACTTGGTTGGATGGTTCGCTCCATTATCTTGCGCCGGGTTCCGATCCGGCTTTTTCGCAGGCTAATATCGTTGCTTCCGTGTTTGAAAATGCTTCGGCTCCCGTTCTTAACTACCAAGGTAGCGTAAATATCACGGGTGCAGTTGTTGCTGAACGCGGAGCACTTACTGTCGCGGCTGGAACCACTGTTGCTAGTGGCTTCCTGTATGGCGCAGAAGGCAAACTAATCGTCAAGGGCACGCTTTCCACCGCGAACTTCAGCGCTGGACTTGTCGGGCAGCTTGACCTCTCGACAGCCACGCTGTCTTCGCCGGGTCCAATCGCCGCTATTTGGGGCGACATGGGCGCGTCGATGTCAGCGAGTGCGATTTCAGGTGAAGCGGACTTACAAGTTCTGCTTCTCACGAGCACCTGCCCCGGTTCTTCGATTAACTCGGCCATCAAGGTCTCAACTCTGTCAACCTACCTGCTGGATTTGAGTGACAGCAGTTATGCTTCCGGTTATGCGACTAGCTCAACGGCTGGCACGCAACTCGGGCGCATCAAGATCAAGCTGCCCAGCGGCGATGGCTATATCAACGTATTTGCAGTTAGCTAAACCGCTTCGGGGGTGTGCGAAACACCCCCAACAAATTCCTTAGGAGGGAATATGGACGTTTCAAAGTTGCAAGCAAAGATTGCTCAGTATACCGCCGAGTTGGATAAGACGGTCGCCAATGCGAATGCCTACAGGGGTGCAATCGAAGCCCTGAATGGCTTAATCGCAGAGGAAAAAGCGCAACCTACGGCACTTGAAACTATGACTGGCCAAAAGAATCCCGCTAAACTTGCGGCGGTTCCAGCCCCGGCGAAGTAACCCATGTTACTCACCCTAGCCGCTATCAACTTCGCCCTTGGAGCCTTCGATTGCTGGCTGACTCGTCGCCGGATGCATGAATTCGGCATTCACGTTGAGCTAAACACAGCAATCCGCTGGCTCAGTGCGTGGCTCGGAGTGGATGCGGGAGTCCTACTCGGGATAGCGATTCCCCTTGCGGCGCAGACTGGCCTCCTCGTTTGGGTCCACTGGACAACCGTACTTGCAATCCTAGTGGGCTTCCGAATCAAGATGGCCTTCATTCAAGCACAAAGTATTGTCTTTGAGCGTGAAATTAAAGCGTTCAAAGCCTCGTTACGGGGTGACAGCGCTCCCCCCTCCAGCGCGCCTCATGATGAAGGCATAGTCACCCCGCCTCCCTCAAAGGATAAAGATGCCTAGTCTATTAACTCACGCTGATAAGATGCAGTTTATAGACGGTATCCTTGCGAAGGATAGCAAGGTTATCCTGACTTGTAAGAAGCATGCTTACTCCTATGGCACCAAGAAGCCTCCGGTGTTCAATTGTAGAGATTGCACCATGGTATCCTTTGTGGGGCTCATGTGCAACACGCCCCCGGAGAAGCGGCAAGAAACTCTCGAAATGCTTGAGTACAGCGTTAATAAACTGATTGAAGCAGACCGAAAGGGCGAACTAAGAAAACAAAAGTTCCTCGCCCGTCCTGAAGTAACAATCTCTAAGGAATAAAGGAAACTACCTTGGCTACATTTAACGCAGTATGGGTACCGGATTACACTAACACCGTGGCGATTAGTGCGTGTGTTGGAACAATGGCCGCAGCAGGCGTAACAGGAGCTATCGTTGTCGGTAAACGGCGCTTGTTTAGAATTGAAGCAATGGCTACACCAGCATCAGCGGCTCCAGTTCCGGCAGTCGTACGCTTCACGATGGGTAATTCAGGTGGTACAACTTCGCCTGCCCCGACTTCGAGTTCTCCATTTGTGGTAGGTAATCAGGAAACTGTATTTGATTCCAGCGAAGCCTACGACGAAATTAACCTTGCCAACCTGTCTGCTGATAACAACGGCGCACAGGTTGCATACACCGTACTTCTTTTGTCGAAGTTCTAAGGTTGATTAGATGCCTAATGACATCAGCGGGCAGGCCCAAGCCTCTATCGTAAATGGTAGCAATGCGCTTGGCACCGGCCAAACTAGCGATACTGCAACTATGAGTCAGGTTGATCTCGATAACTTGAAACAGTATACGCTTGACCAGCTTCAACGGTTGCGGAACTTCCGTCGTCCCTACGATCAGCGTCGTGCGCTTTACTATCGGCAATACATCGGTCAACGTGACCGGCGTACTTTCCCCGATAACATGACACCACGTTCAAATACATATGTGCCGTATCCCGCGTCAAAAACAGAAGCTATTGTTTCCCGGATGCATGATGCGTTCTTTTCAATTGATCCATACTTGGAAGTTCGTCCGAATGGCGGCAATGACTATGCTGCAATGCAAATGCAGAATGTCATGCTCACAGGTTTGCACCGGGCGAAGTTAACCAAAGTGGTTGAAGTTGGTACACGCGATCTGTGCATTTACGGTCACTGGGGCGTGAAGGTCGATTGGGATTGGGATACCGATACCGTTACTGGACCAGAGCCCATCTACCAAATGCAGCCGCAAATGGACGCGCAGGGTCAAGTTGCTCTTGATCCGCAGACGCGCCAGCCAATTATGACCGATATGCCGATGCTTGGTCCTGACGGCCAGCCCATTCAAATTGGCACGCAATTGATGACCAAAGTTGTGCCGCGCAACTGTCCGAAACTGATTCCTATTGATATCTATGACTTGCTGGTTGACCCCGATGAAAAGATCGTTGCGATGGTCACAGAGATTAGTTGGGGTGAATTAAGGCGTCAAGCAGCCAACAATCCGAAACTCTATCGCCCGGAAGCGATTCTCCAACTTACACAACGTCTAGCGCAGTATCGGGATTTGGATCGTGATGGCATTATTATTCGCATGGCGGAGGTTTGGGATGATACAAAGAAAACCGTCACACAGGTCACTTTTGGCGAAGACGCTGATGCAATCGGTTGGAAAGACAGACGATACCAGTGGAGAAACGCTTCTTACAGCGCTTACAAAAGACGGGTGTATAATGGCCCACCGTGCCTCTTATACACAGGACCTAATCCATTTGCACATCAACGTTGCCCCATTCTTCATACAGCTTTCGTAAAAGTCAAGGGCGATGTTTATGGGATTGGCCTGATTGAAAAGATTAGCGATCTGACCGAGGGTGTGAATACCTTCGTCAACATGATTACGGATAACTGGAACCTTGGAATCAACCAACGATACGCTTATGACGTGCAAGTGGACATTGACCATGACCAATTGGACAATGGAAATACTCCGGGCGGCAAAGTAGGTGTGGTTGGTGATCCAAGTAAGGCCATTTATCCTTTTCCCCATTTTACTCCCGGTGCAAATGATTATCAAATAATCGACCTGTATCGCGGCATGATTGACATGAACTCCGGGCTGGGGGATATAGCTCAAGGAAGAACTCAACCCGGTCAACCCGCATCGAGTGTTTCCGATGCAATTAATGAAAGCGGGTATATCCTTAAGCTATTGATCCGCAACATGGAACTCGATATTCTCTGTCCCATGATGGAGATGGTCAGTGCTTTATATCAACAGTATGGCACCGATGAACTTGAATATAGTATCACGAATGCTCCTCCGGGTATACCGAAATACGGCAAAGTTAAACTCGAAAGTATCATCGGGAACTACTCGTTCGATTTCGTGGCAGCAAACTACGCTACTGGCAAAGTGGTTAAACAGCGCAACTTAATGGCGTTTTACAACATCGCCATGCAATCCCCGTATGCGGTTCAAAGTGAATTCTTGAAAGAGATCGCACGTTCGATGGAGATTCCATACCCGAATCGTCTATTGAAGTCCGATCAACAGGTCCAAGGCGAACAGCAACAGCGTACACAACAGCAAGTTGAATTGGAAGTGATGAAGCGGTTACTCGCCTTTGAGAGCAAGGCTTTAGTTGAGCAACTCAAAAAGAAAGAACCGAACTCCGTCACTGACCACGCTATCGGCATCCAGCAAGAGATAGAGAAATTTCTTGCTGACCAAGCTGGGGTTCCGGTTGAGCCGACCGTCCCAGCACCTCACAATCACGAAGGCGCACCCCGAAAAAGTCAATTTGAAGGCCAGATTCCGGGTGGTAATCCCACAGATCAAGCCCGAAGTGCAAGCCAGCAAGCTGGCCTAAATGCTCTAGGAATTTCAGGCACAGGAGAATAAGATGGACGTTCCAAATAACAGCGAAAAACAATCCGCGGATTTCATGGCACAGGGCCGTCCGAAAGCCGGTACAGTTCCGGGTGACTGGAACTCTGGCGATCTCGGCCACTGCCCCGGTGAGTGGACTGACACCGGCTCTTGGGATGTTCAGGGTCGCACTAAGTCCGTTCCTGCGGCTGTGAACTACGATCCACAGCTTGAATTGCCGAACCTTGATGGACATCTGTAAATAGCACGGAGGGGATATGAACTGGTTTCAACGGTTGTTTGGCTATGAAGCGCCACTCTCGATAGTTGAGAAGGTCGTCTACAAGACGGTCGTTCTCGATGGCCCACAGGCTCCAAGGCTCTCCGAGAAGGAAGCCCGAGATTCCATTACGGCATTGGCTGCCCATCCGGGATTCATTGAACTTACTCGCAGGATGTACTTGCAGCATCAGGTTCTCAAGACCAAGCTGTGTTACGAGAAACAAACCAGCACTCGCAATGTTCATTTTTTGCAAGCAGGCATCTATTGGTCGAATTGGCTCCGTCAAGAAGTAGCCCGTGCGACCACTAAAGTAAACGACAAGACGGTGGACCCATTCGAGGAGGAGTTGTTAGCCTTCCAAGCCATCGACGCTCAGATTGAGCGAGTCGGATAAAAGTTTCGCAGCCACAAGCTGCATGTTGTAAATTAAAGTCTCACAAGGACAATAATGACAGTCACCAATGTATTCTTCGATGCAGTTCGTATTCTGTTCGGCTTCGGAGATACTTCCCCAGCAGACACCACAGGAACAGTTGATTTAAGCGACTCTCCCGTGGCCCTCGACGATGCGACCTTTGACCGTCTATTTCCGGCAGACGGCCCCTCGCAAGAAGTAGCACCAGCGCCACAAGCGCCAGTAAACGCAACGCCGGAAGTATCAAGTCCAGCCCCGGTACAAACGCAACCAGTGGCACAACCACCGGCAGCCCCTTTTCTCAAGGGCGATCAGAGCGTCTATAATTCACCGGAAGCTGCACTTGAGGGCATCAATCAGAAGGATGCCTTAATCGCTCAGATGCGACAGCGTTATCAGCTTGCGACTGGCATTGACCCGATCACAGGTCAGCCCGTCCAGTATCAGCCTCCCCAGCAACCCGTTACGGACTACTACAACAGTCCCGATAAGTACCTCAACGATCTTGTCCAAGCAGCTAAAGCAGGTCCGGCGGAATACCGGGATGTCCAGACGAAATTTATGATGGACACTCTCAAGCCACTGGCTCCCGTTATGCAGAGGGCAGCCTTGGACCAAGCACTCGGCCAAGTAAGCGGCGAGATCAAAGACATCGGAACCTTTGTCCAGAGTCCGCTCTTTAGACGTGCGTTGGAAGCTGTTCCAGAGCTAGGTAGCGCATATGCCACTGCCACACAGGATTATCGTTGGCATGACAGGTTGCCCGGTCTTATCAAGATGGCCTATTTGACAGGACAGGGTTTGCAAGCTGGCGATCTTCTGAGGGCTCAAGCATCAGCAGTAGCACCTCAAACTTCAACGGCACCAGCTAGACCAACTATGCAATCCTCGACTATTGCTCCTCCACAGACGACCGCAAAGCCTTCACTGGGTTCAGTTGACGGCATCAAGGCCATCATTGCAGATGCAGAAGCACGCGGAGCTAAGTTGGATTTCTAAGCTGTATGCCCCAAGGAAATAAAATGTTTAAGAATCTCGTATCCCTCGTCGGGATGGTCTTTGGGTTCGGTGATGATGTTGTTTCTGTCATTACTGGCACCACGGGTCAACCGGGCGGCGCTGGCTCACTGGCTAGCGATCAACAGATTTACTTTAGCGCGAAGCTGCTCGAAGTCGCGGTCCTGAAAACCGTGCTCGATCAGTTCGGCGACAAGGACCCGATTCCGTCGAATTCCAGCAAAACCATTCAGTTCAACCGTTTGGAGAAGCTCGCTACCACGACTTCGCCGACGCAGTTGACTGAAGGTGTTTCGCCCGACGCGATTGGCCTCCAGATGTCGCAATACCAAGCAGTTGCCGAGCAGTACGGTATCCTCTTGCGCTTGTCTGATCTTGCGGAACTCACGTCGAAGCATGACGTTGTGGGACGCGCGCTGTATGTGCTTGGATTGCACGCAGCGGAAACGTACGACATCTTGATCTTCAACGTTCTCTCGGCTGCCACGAGCGTCTATCGCCCGAACGGTAAAGTGAGCAACGCTACGGAAACCGCGCAGGATGTGCTGTCGTATACCGATATCACGGCCCTGCACGCGAATCTGATGGACCAAGGCGGACAGCCGCTTAACGGCGACGACTACGTTATCGTACTCGCCCCGCAGGTCTATGCCAAGATGCAGCAAGACCCTGACTTCAAGGCGTCTAACCAGTTCGGCAAGCCCGAGCGGATTTGGCGCGGTGAAGTTGACGAACTCGCGGGATTCCGCTTCGTCAAGTCAAACGCTCCGGGTTTCGCTCCGGTGCTTCAGAACACGAGCGGCGCAGCCAACAAGCTGTATTACAGCTTCGCGATTGCGCGGAATGCGTACCAGATTTCTGACCTCCAGAACCTCCGTGTGTATGCGGCGGCTCCGGGCGGACAGATCGACACCTTGCAGCAATCCCGCAAGATGGGGTACAAGTTCGCGTTCAAGGCCATCATCACGAACTACAACTGGATTTGGGCGGTGATCTCTGCCGGTCAGAATTCGGTAAATAATTAAAATCTGTTGAATCAATAGGTTGGGGCGGTTCACAAATGGCCGCCCCTTCCAGTATCTTATCCCACAAGGAGAAACAATGTCTGATATTTACGTAGATGCAAAGAAACCCAAAGTTGTAGAACCGGTTATGGTTGTGACAGAGAAGGATAAAATCCTTGCCGACAACCAGAACAAAGACCTATGGCAATGGGTGGAAGTTCCCGAAACGGATATGTTCGATGATGTCCATACGGGTGTGAATCTCAATTTTGTTGAGTACGGTCCCGGCAAACACTTCGTTAACCCGGAAACAGCGGGTGAGATTCGCCGGTTGCTTGCGGTACGAGCGAAGGCTGATCTTCGAGTTCTCTCGCCGAAACCGGATGCTCTGATGAAGAAGATTATGAATCGGGGCTCCAAGGCTCAAGTCCTATAAGACAATGGCTACTTTTGAAGAAGCAATACCGACGGTCATGGCGAATGAAGGGGGTCTGTCGAATAATCCGGCTGACCCCGGTGGGGAAACGAAGTATGGCATTAGCCACGCTTCATATCCTAACGTTGATATCGCCAATTTGACACTTGCCGGTGCCGAAGCTATCATCAAGGCTAGTTACTGGCGCTTTGACAATGTGGACTCGCAGGAAGTGGCTACCAAGTTGCTGGATATGGCAGTCAATCTCGGGCTAGGTCGAGCGGTGTATCTTCTTCAGTTGGGCTTGAAAGAGTTGGGTGCTACTCTTATGCCGGATGGGGAGTGGGGCACCGAAACTCTTGCCTCCTTGAATGGGTCCTCTGAACAGGATGTTATTCGAGAGTTGTGTACCGAGCAGCAATCGTACTACGTAGAGTTGGTCGCCAAACGGCCTGAACTCTATCAATTTCTAAAGGGTTGGCTCCATCGAGCCAATGAGGTGTAGGATGGATCATCAGAACGAAATAAGTTATCCCCAATCGCAATCATGTGTCTGCCCAACTTGCGGGCGCTGCCCGACATGCGGGGAATATGGGCATAAAGTATATCCGTATTCAGGTGACCCGAGGTTTATACCTACTATAACTTGGGGTAAAACATCTTACCTAGGTATCGGAGGGAACTGTGTGGGCTCTGCTGCTAGCTAGACCAAAATGGATATTGGCGGGGGGTTTACTCGCCGCTCTCGCTGTTGGCTTTTTCTGGTATGGAAACATTCGCGCATCCGCTGGATATGCCAGTGGTTCTCGCGCTCAACTTCAAACTGATTCTCAGCAATTTCAACAGGTCTTGAAGCAGTACGATGCAACGCTTCAGCAAGATCAGGGTCAAATTGATAGCGATAAGCAATTGCTTACAGCCTTGACCGGCCAGCTATCAACCCTGACCGCCCAGTTCGCGTCTCTAGTAAAAGACCGTCAGGCGGCAGCAGGGCAGGTAGCACAGCTACCAGATGCCCAAGTGCAAGCTGACTTAGAGAGCAAGTTGGGCGGTAAACTGTCCGACACGGCGATTCTTCGTAAAGATGATGCCATCGTTACGGATTATCCGTTAGTGCTTAAGCAGGTTGATGTTCTTACAGCTACTCAAACGAATCAGCAAGATCAGATTAACGACCTTAACGATGAAGTTCTCAAGATTGTTAATCAGCGTGATGTAGCTATTACATATGGTAATACAGTTACCGGCTACTATGTGAAAGCCTACAATGCCGCTCAGAAGCATCATTCCATGTTTGTAAAAATCCTTTCATTTGGTCTAGTGCGGGATAAGCACCTTAACCTGCCTGACCCGGAAACACTAAAACCCTAATGGCTCTATTCTCAAAAGCAGCGCACTGGCTAGAGGGGCGGCATACTATGTTTGCCGCCTTTTTTGCTTTATCAGGCACCGTAATGCAATGGTATCATCATCTTGATATGAACTATGTGGCATTGATTGGGGCGATTCAAGGACTCGTTTTAGCCCATTCCGCGAAGGAAGATTACTTCGCAAGTAAGTCCGATCCTATTGCTCCATTACCGAAGGTCTAAATGAGCACTGTCGCAGACATCATTGGAAAGGTTTCTCAGGATATCCGCTCTCAACTTGCCGTTACTGGCACAGGTGAAGCAATCTTGATTGACTATACAAATCGTATCCATAAAGAGATACTTCGGTTCTCTCGGTGGGATTTCATCCTTAGCGAGCCGCAGTATTTTATGACCTATCAAGGTCAAACTGACTATTGGATTGGAACTGGCGCACCTCCCGAGGGTCAAGTCAATACGGGATTGGTTCTTACGGATGTTGATCGGATACAAGACAATTCAGTATGGGACTTATCCAACTACAAACAACTCAAAAGCGTCGGGCGTCAACCAGTAGCTCCTCAGCAGATGTACCGCTCAGGGCAAAGCCGTCCGGGACTGCCCGCTACATTCTGGCAAAACCACAATGATCCATTCACTTTGCATATCTATCCGGGACCGTCTAATTCAAATCCCTATCAACCGTACCCGGCAACTCCGATCTTATCTGCCACTGTTAGTGGGGGCTCTCTACCTCTCCGTACTTACTTCGTTCGCACAACCTTCGTGGACTCCAATGGTGGCGAGAGTGTGGGCAGCGATATCGAATCTTCGTGGGTACCGGCAGCAGGGAAACTCCTCTCAGTAATCAGTCCGAACATCGACTGGCCCTATACCGACACGGGTATTCAGTATGGGCACTATAACGTGTATGCGGGGACCCAAGAAGGAGGAGAGACACTTCAAAATGTTTCTCCCATTGCCATTGGTACCAATTGGACTGAACCTTCTACAGGGTTGACCAATACAGGTCAGTCCGTGCCAACGGCCAGCACCATCGCCCAAATGGGCGGTTACATTATCCGATTCAACTACTACAAAGATCGGGTGGTTTTAACCTCGACTTCCGATACACTTCAGATTCCAGACGACTACGAAGATGTCGTCGTGCATGGTGTGAACGCCTATGCATTCAAGTTTCTTGGATTGCCCGAACAGGCATCCGAGAGTATGAGCGCCTATAAGTCCGGCTGCACCGAAATGGTGTGGGATAAGAACCTCTTTCCGAAACCTGACTTCATGCGCCCTGATCCATCAACCTACGTCAATCAACAGGAAATGGGAATCCTCCCGCCATTCTTTTAAGGAGAAGTCATGTCTTTGCTACGTTCAATTGGTGCCGTTGTCTTGTCGGCTATGCTCATGGGCTCGCCGATTACTACCTTGGCGGGGTCCAAATCTTCGACTAAACTCGAAGAGAAAGCCTATCAAGCTACTGGTGTGCTTTTTGTCCAGCATCCCGATACGGGAGAATGGGCGCGGCTTTGCACTATTTGGAATGTGGCTAAGGTCAAGGATGGCTATGAGGCTGTCTCAGCGGATCATTGTGCCACGGTTGAGGGCAAGTTTCCGAATGCGGATTTGAACTTTGCCGTGAGCTATTCCGATGTTACGGGCAAATTGCCTACGGACCTTGTTCCCGCGAAGGTCATCGCCCATGGCGACTGGCAGACTATTAACGACATCGCCTTGTGGGATGTGCAAACGAAAGAGAAACTGCCGGTTTTGAAATTGGGCGACAGTGATGAACTCGTGAATGGCGAACCTCTTATCAATGTCTCCATCCCATATGAAGGGATCGACAAGAGTTTATACGAGGGCCATGTTGGTCAAACACGAGTTAATAGTCCTGACCCAGACATGGATGGCAAGATTCACGCTATGCTGTACGGGACTGGACCGGGTTCATCCGGTTCGGCGGTTCTATCCACGAAACAGAATGCCGTCATTGGCACGCTCGTTCAGGGCGCGGACAATGAAGGCGTGTTGCTTGTTCCGGTGAACTTCATCAAGGCGTTCATGGCCGCGCATCCCGAAGCTACTACGCCGCGTGTTGTGCCGAAACCTGTCGTTGTGGTCCCAAACGCCTCTCAGGAGGGCACACAGTTCGATACGGACCTATACATGGTCCAGCACGGTTCAAAAGGCGGTCATGCCCCAAGCCACGGAAGCGGTGGCAAAGGCGACCACGGAAAGGGCGACCATCGCCCAGACCCGCGTAGCATGGGTCCCGCACAACACGCTCACATTCAAGGAAACCGATACGTTGATGGTCGGCGTCAAGTCTATTTCGGCGGCTTCTGGTTTGGCTGTGAAGTCTGGCCAGCTTGGGTTTTTACAGATGAAATTTATTTTGTAATGGGGCCTGATGGCGTGTGGTTCGGATACGACTACGCTAATCCCAACTTGTTCGTTCAAGTTTACTTCGTAGAGTAAAATGCCCGAAGCCACCATAATACCGCTCGGTCTAAACAGCCAAGACCCGTTCGCGTTGTATCAATACAACCGAACTAGTTGGCGCATGGCCGGAGTGGACGATTGGACAGCTCCTCCGGGGCAAAACCCGGATATGCTTGTGACGGCTTTGAATGTGTTGCCCCCGGCAACTAACGCATTTCAACGGCGTTGGGGTTATTCAATTTTTTCACCGAAGTTAGATATCGGAGGTCCGGGTGGAGATACAAACACAACGCCTTTACTTCGGCAGGTATTGCCCTTTGAAGCGAACAACCAAGTTGGCATCACCGCGCAACAATTAGTAACCCCTGAAGCAGTTTTGGCCGGTAGTTTGATA
>Ga0116111_1002360_pt1 | contig 11592 bp, 9 predicted proteins | sample June2015DPH_8_10_FD_89720 | JGI IMG/M metagenome (GOLD analysis project Ga0116111, IMG submission 89720) | Peatland microbial communities from SPRUCE experiment site at the Marcell Experimental Forest, Minnesota, USA - June2015DPH_8_100 | ecosystem: Environmental > Terrestrial > Soil > Wetlands >... | reverse complement strand
TTTATGACTCCCGCGCATCGCTCAAATCGCGTTTAGAAGCTAGAATTCCGCTGATTAGGAATCAAGTGCTCGGTCTACTCCAACCAGATACTCCACCGAGCACCGCCTTCGCACCTGTCTCTTCAGCGGCGTTGAACTAATGGGACAGGGGATGCGCCACCAACCGCAGATACGGGTACTGTATAGCTTCGCGCTCAAATTGGGGGATGAGCGAATCGGTCATACGTCGTGGCATCAGGTCAATGGGATCGCAGGTGCTGGTGCAATGGTCCTGGCATGCCCCGGCGTGCTCCATCGAGCGGTTCCAGCCAGCGTGACCGTCAGACCAACGCTTTCCTGGAAAAAACTCCGGGTTTCCTACAAGCTCTTGGGAAGACTGCGCGCCTACGCACTGCATGACTGGATCGTAGCCCGACGCCTCGAAAAGCTCAAAGATCAGGTCGACGTCGTCCACACCTGGCCGCTCGGCGCACTAGAAACTCTCAGAACGGCGCGCCGCCTCGGCATTGCGACTGTACTGGAGCGACCGAACACCCATACCCGGTTCGCCTTCGAAATCGTACAGAGGGAATGCGAGCGGCTCGGGGTTCCACTGCCGCCGGGCCACGAGCACGCATACAATCCGGCAGTTCTGGAGCGGGAGGAAGTGGAATACCGCTTGGCCGACCGCTTGCTGTGCCCATCGGATTTTGTCCTGCAGACGTTCCTTGATCGGGGATTCCCGCGAGAACAGCTCGCGAGACATAGCTATGGTTACGACGAAAGCCTGTGTTTCCCGGACGGTAACGCACGATCCAGCAACCGCGGTCTGGTGCTGCTGTTCGCTGGAGAGTGTGCGGTAAGGAAGGGTTTGCATTTCGCGCTCGAGGCATGGCTGAAATCCCCTGCCCATCATGAGGGGACTTTCCTGATCGCGGGGCATTTCCTTCCTCAATACGCCAGAAAGTTATCGCCTCTGCTCGCCCATCCGAGCGTACGCGTGCTCGGTCACAGGAAAGACCTCCCGCAATTGATGCGACAGAGCGACGTGCTGGTGCTTCCGAGTATCGAGGAAGGTAGTGCCCTTGTCACCTATGAGGCGCGAGGCAGCGGGTGTGTCCTGCTTGTCTCCGAGGCGGCTGGTGCCCCTTGCCGGCACATGGAAAACGGGCTTGTGCACGCTCCCGGCGACGTGGCTACACTGGCGGAGCACATTACCAGGCTGCACGAAGACCGGACCCTCCTGGCAAGGTTGCGCGCAGCATCCCTAAACACCGCCAATGAAATCACCTGGATGGCCGCGGGCCGTCGACTGCTCGATGTTTACCGGGAAGTACTCGCGGCGAAGCATCCGCAAGCCAGGTATTTAGCGGAGAGCTCGGCATTTAGCGTTGGGGGCCGTATCTAAAGGAGAGCGTTGGAAGTCGTTTTTTAGATTGAATCAGATGGCCCGGTGCGTTTTCACAGCGTAGCTGGGTTTCGAAAAGTCCTTATGGAGATCAAGAACTCATTTCTCGGTGGTGCTCTGAAGGTCGGCGGCGGAGAAGTTTTCAATCAGGCTTGTTCCTTTGTGCGTAATATCATTCTGGCGCGCCTTATCAGCCCGGAAAATTTCGGCATTGCTGCTACCTTCGCGATGACGTTCTCGCTCATGGAGATGGCCAGCAATGTTTCCGTCCAGACGCTTCTCGTGCAAGCACCCGACGGGGACGGCGATCGTTTCGAATCAACCGGGCACCTGTTACTGATATGGCGTGGCATCTTCAATGCCATTCTGCTGTTGCTGCTGGCGGCCCCGTTGTCGACGCTATTCGGCGTCCCGCAGGCCCGCTGGGCGTTCTACTGGGTTGCCGCCATACCCCTGCTCAAGGGCTTCGTTCACCTCGACCTGAGCCGTTTTCAGCGTCACATGAGGTTTACTCCCCAGGTCGCTGTGGACACCATCAGCAGCCTGCTCGTGACCTTGCTGGCATGGCCGCTAGCTGCCCGGTTACACGATTACTCCGCGATGTTGTGGCTGCTCTTGCTGCAAGCGGTTCTGTACACCGTTGGATCCCGCTTGGTCGCGGAGCGTCCGTATCACTGGTCTTGGGACAGGGATTATCTGCGACGGTACTTATCGTTCGGCTGGCCGCTGCTGATCAACGGTCTGCTGATGTACGGCATTCTTCAAGGCGACAAATTCGTTATCGGCGCCTCGCGTCGCCTGTTCGCGCACAGCGTCTACACGCTTGCGGACCTGGGAATCTATTCGGTCACGTTTGCGGTGACAATGGCGCCCAGTGCTCTATTTTCGAACGTGGCGTCGTCATTGATTTTGCCGCTGTTAGCCCGCTGGCAGCGAGACCCACGACAGTTCACGAAGCATTACCGGCTAAGTACACAAGTCCTTGCGCTGTCAGGCCTGCTGATTGCCATCCCGTTCATTGTGGCTGGTGGTTGGATAATGGTGTTCGTATTTGGGCAAAAGTACGCTGCTGCGGGAACGTTCGTGGGCTGGTTGGGCGCAATGTGGGGAGTGCGCGTATTCCGCCTGGCCCCGACGCAGGCGGCTCTAGCCCTGGGCGATAGTCGGAATTCGATGATTGCTAACATTGCCCGAACGACGGCACTGATCGGTGTAGTTGTCGCGGCGGCAACCGGGAGGAGCCTCGCGGCGATTGCGGCCTGCGCCTTTTTCGGCGAGGTGCTCGCCACAGCCGTCTGCATTTGGCGTCTCTCGGCCAACCACCGCGTCCCCTCTCGGCTATCCCTCACTCCGTTGACAATCTGCGGCGCGGGCATTGTGCTCTCCGCAATCGCGAGGCTCGGGAGTTTCGGTTGGATAACCTCAGCTCTGATGGGAATAATACTAGCGGGCGCCTGTGTCGGGGGTATGCTGCTGGCCTTCGCGGACCTGCGCGAGAATGCGCATAGTTTCCTGCAAACCTTAAAGCGGTCGGTCGTCCCTGCCCCTGCCGCCGAGAGCGCCACTTTCTGACCACCTGTGAGGGGCTTGCCCGCAGCAGTTCTGCAACCGTGGCAATGCCTAGCTCGGAAAAGGTACATCTCCCCTGGCGTATGGGTGCTATGACCCACATGTACTTCCGGTGCTACGCGCGCAGACGGGGATATGCTAGAAATGTCTTGTGTTCTTCCTGCTTCGGTCTGCGCGGTTTGTATCATGGATTCTCGCAGAACCGACAAGAAGCTAGAGACAACGTCTAATGAAAAGATTAGCCCTCCTCGGAAGTTTGCTGCTCGTTCTGATGTCTGTGGCCCGTGCAAGCGATATCTACCTAGCCCAGACCGCCCAAGGCGGAGACACTGGAGCGGATTGCGCGGATGCCAAGGCCTATACGTATTTCAACTCCAGCGCCACGGGTGGCAACACATATCACCTCTGCGGGACGTTCACAGGGGCCTCGGGCACGACTATGCTCACCGTTCCTGCCAGCGGGACTTCTAGCGCTCCGCTAATCATCCTGTTCGAGACGAACGCGATCATGCAGTCTCCGCGCTGGCTCGCAGGCACTTACCTCGACGATGGCAGTTCCGGCGGAGCGATTGCGATTATTAACAAAAGCTACGTCATCGTTGACGGCGGGACGAACGGTATCATTCAGAACACGGACAACGGGACACGCAACACCGCGACATGCCTTAATGGAACGGGCACAGGTGGGAAGTGCGGCACGTCTAATACGAGCTTCGGTCTCTATGCCAAGGGCAGCAACATCATCATCCGCAACCTCACGATCCGCGATATCTACAACATCAGCGGTAACGACGTGGCGACTCCCACGACCGACACAGCCGACATCCACATCGACGACCCGACCACTAACATCAGCATTTGCAACAACACTCTGACCAATGCCATGCAGGGGCTAATTTCCTTCGCGACCGGCTCTGGGGCACAGAACAATGATTGTCAGAGCAACACGTTCGCAGCGGGCCAGAACATTTTCCTGAATACGACGGACGACCACGGATGGCAGGTCGACATGAACCCCTCCGCTGCGTCTGCCCCGAATATCTATGCCAATAACTTCGGCAGCGGGGCCAACTGGTCGAACGGACCTTCCGCCGACATCTGGCATACGGATGGAATCATCAACTACTCCACGGCCAATGGTGTTGTCGCAACTCCCTATATCTACAACAACCTGTTTTATGGGGCTTTGGGCAACGGCGTTGCTGGGGATGGGAGTCCAACAGGTTTTATCTTCTGTACCTATGGCTCGGGCTACTCGAATAGTGGTACGGCTTGCAACATATTCAACAACGTAATTGTGGATACACAAGGCAATAGTGGATCGTCGGGAGCAGCAATGTGGCTCGGGGGAGATTCCGGCTACGTCGTTGGCCCACATAATATCTACAACAACACGTTCGTCAACACGCGTTGGAATATCACGGGTACGAACAGCGCGGCCAAGTCGGGCTGGTACACAATTCAAAACAACATTACCAGTTCGAATCAGACGCAGAACCAATTTCTTTTTGACGACGGCATTTCCACCTACCCGATGCTGAACATCAACTACAACGTTTACTATGGCCCAAATCAGGCGGATTGGACTTGGCACGGCAATTCCAGTTCCTTCGCGACGTGGAAAACGAACTGCTTTGGCGGCAACGGAACGGGGTGCGATTCGGCTTCGGTTTATGGGAACCCGAACCTAACCGCTAGCTACCAATTGCAATCTGGATCGAATGGCATTGGCGAAGGGACAAATTTGACCTCTCTTTGCACTGGTCAATTGGCTCCGCTCTGCTTCGATAAGCCTCCGAATGTCGGCGCAGGTGGTTCACTAAGTGGCAATAATGCGCGTCCTTCCAGCGGGGCGTGGGACGCAGGAGCGTATCAATACTCCAGCGGGGTTGTGCCTCCGGCTGGGTTGGTCGCGACCGTTCACTGAGCCATATCTCATCCGACAAGCACCTCGCGGGCACTTTTTAATCGATCTCTAAGATAGTCCGCCGCAAGCGCCTTGCCTAATTACACCTACGATCTGCCGAAGAACTACTATTTCGGCGGTGGCGGCGATACCTTCGCCCCGCCGCTGGCAATCGCCATTCTTGCGGCCGCCGGGCTTCTCATCCTGATGCTCCCGCGGAAGCACGCCATTGTGCCGTTTTTGATTGCGGCCATGGTGGTTCCGCTGCACGTCACGGTTGTCATCGCAACCTTGCACTTCGACAGCGTGCGCTTGCTGGTCCTGGTGGGTTTGGCTCGGGTGCTGGCACGCGGCGAGCGCTTTCCCGGACGCCTGACCGTTTTCGATCGTGCTGTCTTCTACAGCGCCATCTGCAACGCGGTTATGTACTGTCTGTTGTGGCGAGAGGTCGGGGCCATCGTGAACCGGTTCGGCTTTCTGTTTACCGTCCTCGGGGCCTATCTCCTGCTGCGCTGTCTGGTGCGCGACAAAGCGGACGTGATCCGCATGATCAAAGCATTTGCCTTTGTATTTGTGCTGATCGCTCCGTTCATGTGGCGTGAGGCGGTCACCGACCATAATGTATTCTCCCTCGTGGGTTCACCGGAACTCAGCGAAATCCGCAACGGCCGGATACGCGCGGAAGGCCCGTTTGCACATGCCATCATCGCCGGAACCGTGGGAGCGGTATGGCTGCCGCTGTTTGTTGGATTGTGGTGGTACCAGCGAAGCAGTCGCTGGATTGCCGCGGCTGGTGCTCTGGCGTCTACCGTGATGATGTTTGCGTCGGCATCGAGCACTCCAGTTATGACCTATCCGGCTGCCATTCTCGGTCTAGCCATGTGGCCGGCCAGAAAGCGTATGCAACTTGTCAGATGGGGGATCGTTGGGCTGCTGATCGCCTTACAGCTGTGCATGAAAGCGCCGGTCTGGTTCGTGATCGACCGTGTCAGCGGTTTATTTGGAGGCAGCGGCTGGCACCGGGCGATGCTGATTGACAACTTCATTCGCCACTTTTTCGAGTGGTGTCTGATCGGGACCCGTAATAACGGCAGCTGGGGTTGGTCCATGTGGGACGTGGACAATGCCTATGTCGGCGCGGGCTTGTCCGGAGGATTGCTGAACTTCATCCTGTTCATTGCGGTACTCGTATATGGCTACAGGATTATCGGCGTGGCACGGCGGTCCGCAGAGCGCTCTCGTCGGGATGCGCGTTTCATATGGGCCATCGGGGCCGCCCTTTTTGCCAATTCGGTCGCGTTCTTTGGGATTGTCTACTTCGACCAGAGCGTCTTTGCCTGGTACGCGTTGCTGGCGACCATAGCGCTGGTCCCCACGTTCGTTCCAGCAGCACGGGTCGCGCCGCCGGAACCAGTTGCATTGGACGAACTCCCTGCCGAACCGACTTATGCGATTGCGAATTCCCAGGGCATGTGGAGCGTTTAGAGCATGGATCCAACCGCTACTGAGCCGATGCTGTCAATCATCATTGTGACCTGGAACGGCAAGAGGTACGCACTGGAGTGCCTTCAATCGTTGTTTGCCCAGCCAGTCGGCATCTCGGCAGAAATTATCGTGGTCGACAACGCATCTAGCGATGGAACTCCGGAGGCCATTCGCACACAGTTTCCAACCGTCCATCTGATCGAGAATGAGAGAAACCTGGGTTTCGCCCGAGCAAATAACATTGGCTTGGCAGCAAGTCTTGGCCGGTACGTTTGTCTGGTTAATTCCGACGTGGTGATTCCGCCGGGATGCTTGGAGAGCATGCTTGCTTATCTGCGGGCCAACCCCGACATCGGGGTGCTAGGGCCCAAGATGCTCAGCCCCGACGGTGGGGTCGGCTTTTCCGTCATGCGCTTACCTACTGTGTGGAACACACTTTGCTGTGCGCTGGGATTGCACGCGATTTTTCCTCGCTCTGCGTTGCTTGGCGGATTCATGATGAGTGGCTATCCCTATGACGCAGTGGATGATGTGGAAGTATTGACCGGTTGGTTCTGGATGATTCCACGAGTGGCCCTTGAAAAGGTCGGTGGCCTCGATGAGCAGTTTTTTATGTATGGTGAGGATATTGACTGGTGCTGCCGATTTCTAAAAGCAGGTTGGCGAGTTGTGTTTTACCCTGGCGCTGAAGCGCTGCACTACGGAGCTGCGAGTTCGGCGAACGCTCCTACCCGATTTCACATCGAGATGCGCCGTGCAAATCTGCAGTATTTCCGAAAACACGCCGGGCGGCTGCGTACTTCCGGCTATCTGCTGGCCACCTGGGTACACGAGCTCGCCAGGGTACTGGGATACTCGGTGATGTATTGCTTCAACGGGCGCCGCCGTCCTGAAGCAGCCTTCAAGGTCGGGAGGAGCATTTCCTGTATTCGCTGGCTGGCAGGGGACAACTCGGAAATCACACCGACACAGGCGGAGCAACGTATATGAGGCGTACTGACTTGTATGTTCTTGTTACTGCTGCTTACAACGAAGGCAGTCTGATTGAGAACACCATCCGGTCGATTGTTGCGCAGGATCTTCGTCCGGCAAAGTGGGTCATTGTAAGTGACGGGTCCACCGATGACACAGATGCCATCGTTCGTCGCTATGAGGCCGAATATGACTTTATTCAGCTCCACCGGCTGACGGAGGACCATCCCAGAAATTTCGCCGCTCAAGCCGTTGCTATCAATGCCGGCGTTGCACAACTGAACTGGATGAGGTGTGAATTCATTGGAAATCTTGATGCCGATATTACGATGGAGCCTTCGTACTTCGCGAGACTTCTCGAGAAGTTCCAGGACGACCCGAAACTCGGAGTAGCAGGTGGGTTTCTTTATGAGAAAGGACCCGATGAAATTTTCCGCTGCCGCCCCAGGACCAGCGTAACCTCGGTCGCCCATGCTGTTCAGCTGTTCAGGCGTGCGTGCTTTCAAGATATCGGCGCAGCATATTTGCCGCTTCCGTATGGAGGCCCCGATACCTACGCCGAAATATCTGCGCGAATGAAAGGCTGGCGCGTCACCGCCTTTCCGGATTTGAAGGCTTCACATCACCGACCGACTGGTTCTGCCGGCGGACTGCTTCGGGGCTGCCTTCGACAAGGACGGATGGATTATTCGCTTGGAACTTTGCCGCTTTATGAACTGTTCAGGGTGCTTAGGAGAGCAGATTGTGCTCCGTTGGTGATTGGCGCGATAGTCCGACTCGCCGGATTCTTGCACTGCTACTGTTGCGGCGAACGACCATCGGTACCGGAGGATTTTATAGCCTTCTTGCGAACGGAGCAGGCCGGTCGCATAGCTAATCTACTCAGACCAGGCAATGTCACTAATTGTTCCTAAGATCCAGCCCACACGTATGCAGCCCTCCACGGTCGTTCGGCCAGTGAAACTTCGTCTGCGTAAAGGGAGAATTATTAAGCTGCTCATCAGCATGGGTTGTTTTGCTGGTGATGCCATTTGGCGACTACTTCTGAGGATGATCGGCAAGAAGCCGGACGCCAGCTGCGTGGTTCTTTATTATCACGACGTTCCGGATGCACAACGACAGATGTTCGCACGACAAATGGATATGGTTTTGTCGCTAACTGTTCCCCTATCGACCGATGATCTACCAGAATTGATTGCTGGAGAACATTATTCCGCAATCACCTTTGACGACGGCTTCGAAAATAGTCTCGACAACGCTGTACCCGAACTTACGAATAGGAATATTCCTGCGACATTCTTTGTTACGGTCGGGTTCCTAAAACGCAAAGCAGAGTGGTGGCCAACTTCTTCACCACAGCGGGAACAGAAGATTGCTTCCTGCGACCGCTGGCAGCAACTGCCAGCAAACCTGATCAAGATTGGATCCCATACAGTAACTCACCCACATCTTGCAATGGTGTCCGAACAGGAGGCGAGGGTTGAATTGTACAACTCTCGTGTTGCACTAATGCAGATGTTGAAGCGGAACATAGTGGCTTTCAGCTTTCCATACGGAGAGTTCACTTCTAACTTGGTGGAGTGGTGTTACGATGCGGGCTACGAGCAGGTCTTTACGACTCTTCCCGGAAACCGATTCCGCAGTGCTCACGAATTCCTCATTGGGCGGACCGCTGCCGAACCGGATGACTGGCCGATCGAGTTTCGACTGAAACTCATGGGAGCTTATCGATGGCTTCCGTTTGCGATTTCGTGTAAGCGCAAACTTTCAAAGAAAACAATTATGCAAGACCTCCGGCCGACCACTGCGTGAGTTCTGCCCAGTCGATACGGCCGGACGGCTTAATCCAAACTTAACTTCCACTAGCGTGGCGCACCCAAATTGCCCGGCGGCGCAGTACTTCACTGAACCGTGAGGTGGTTTTACTTTCATGGCAATCATGTAGGATGTCTTCGATTCAAGGATGCAACGTTGCCGTGTGTCTTTACACCTGAGCCGAACGGGATTGACTGCCCGCAACGGGAGAAACGCCGGGAGTGCTGTCGCTTAGCCAAGGTATCAGAGTCTCCGTTCTGGACTGACCAGAGGACGCCGGAGGGAGAGCAGAGCTATATGCAGTCGAAAACGTTATCTGTCATGCTCGGCGACTCGTTGATCGTTTGTACGCCAAAAGGCTACCGGTGATGAGAGTCTGCATGGTTGCATACTCGTTTTACGAGTCCGACAGCCGGATCATTCAGTATGCTCGTTCGTTGACGCGTCGAGGCGACTCCGTTGACATCATTGCTCTTGCTCGCGTTGGGGTGCCGCGGTTCGAGGTGATCGACGGCGTGAACGTCTATCGTGTCCAGCAGCGGGAGATCAACGAACGAGCTGCATTTGCTTATCTGTTCCGCATCCTTCGTTTTCTGCTGCTGGCCACGGCAGTCCTGACCTGGAAGCACCTCCGAAAGCGATACCAATTGGTGCACGTACATTCCGTCCCGGACTTTCTCGTGCTTGCGGCGCTGCCGCTGCGGCTGATGGGCGTGCCTGTCATTCTCGATATTCATGACATTCTTCCGGAGTTCTACGTGAGCAAGTTCAGCACAGGGCAAGACTCTGTCGTATATCGAGCACTGCTAATCATCGAGAGGTGGTCGGCAAGACTGGCCAGCCACGTGATTATCGCGAACCACCTTTGGTATGACCGTCTGGTAAAGCGCTCCGTGGCAAAAGAAAAGTGCTCAGTGATGTGCAATTACCCTAATCCTGACTTCTTTTATCCCCAGCCGAAGAGCAAATGCAATGGGAGGTTTCTGTTGATGTACCCGGGCAGTCTGAACTGGCACCAGGGGGTGGACATCGCGATCCGAGCGTTTGCCCAAGTTAGCTCGAAGATCGAAATGGCCGAATTCCATATTTATGGAGAAGGCCTAGCACGACCGAATTTGGAGAAGTTGATTGAAGAACTTGGCCTCCAACACAAGGTTCAGATGCAGAATTACAAACCAATCCGCGAAATTGCGCGGCTCATGGCGATGGCGGACCTGGCCATAGTCCCGAAGCGGGCCAGCTCCAGCTTCGGAAATGAGGCGGCGAGCACGAAGGTTCAGGAGTTTATGGCCGTGGGCGTTCCCGTGATCGTCTCGCGCACAACAATTGACAGCTTCTACTTCGACGAGTCGATGGTTAGGTTCTTCGAATCGGAGAACGTGGACGCTCTTGCCAACGCGATCATTGAGCTTTATTTCCATCCCGAGCAACGGCGCAAATTGGTTGACGGTGCAAACCGTCACATCCAGCAGAACAACTGGGATGTAAAGCAATATGAATATCTGAGTGTGGTCGACTCCCTGATTTGCAAGCCGGCTCACGCTTCCAGTCGATCCACCGTCGCCTAGTGAAAGTGCGCACTTTCTACCCCTTGACCTACAAAGGGTCCGCGCACGCGCGTGACTCGTTAAAGCATGGACTCCGGGTGCCAAAAACACCAGCATGAACGAAGGGCAAAATAGATGATCGTTAAGCACGCCTATTGCACGCTCGATAAGCCGGCGATGACTGCCAGCCTTGCGATCGAGCATTGTGCCCGCGTACCCGCAGGAGTTCTTGTTTTGGATCCCCTGCACGACCCGCGCTGGAGCGAGTTTATCGAACGACATCCGGATGCAAGCATTTTCCATAGCACCGGCTGGCTGGAGGCGCTGCGCCGGACCTACGGCTATGACCCGCTGGTGGTGACAACTTCAGGGGAAGACGAGCCGCTGTCGAACGGCATCGTTTTGTGCAGGGTGCGGAGCTGGGCGACCGGCTGCCGGCTTGTTTCGTTGCCATTCTCGGACCACTGCGACCCTCTGGTAGACGACACGCACGAACTGGAGGCGCTGATCGCTTTCCTGAAGACGGAAGTGGAGCATGGCCGCTACAGGTATCTGGAAATGCGACCCTTGAGGGGGTTGAATTCAGGTATTCCGCAGAGGATGCATCTGGAAAAGGACGAGGCATACTGCATCCACCAGTTGGATCTGAGCCCCAGTCTCGACGAACTGTATCACAAATTCCACAAGAGTTGCGTGCAACGCAAGATTCGCAAAGCAGAGCGGGAAGGATTGCTGTACGAAGAGGGGCGCTCCGAAGAGTTATTGTCGAAGTTCTACAAGCTGCTGTTGCGGACGCGTCGCCGCCACCAACTGCCGCCCCAGTCGGTGGCTTGGTTTCGCAATTTGGCCGACTGTCTGGGGGAGAGGCTCAAGGTGCGGGTGGTGTCCAAGGACGGTCGGCCAATTGCCGG
>Ga0116111_1002354_pt1 | contig 11598 bp, 12 predicted proteins | sample June2015DPH_8_10_FD_89720 | JGI IMG/M metagenome (GOLD analysis project Ga0116111, IMG submission 89720) | Peatland microbial communities from SPRUCE experiment site at the Marcell Experimental Forest, Minnesota, USA - June2015DPH_8_100 | ecosystem: Environmental > Terrestrial > Soil > Wetlands... | reverse complement strand
CTGTGCACGGCGTCGTGCACGCTCTTTGGCCTAATAATAATGTTAGGCCACACTACACGCCAACAAATGATTTCGTTCATCGTTCCAGCATATAATGAGGAGGCTTGGGTTGGCCGATGTGTATCCGCCATTCGCAGCGGCGTGGAAGCTCTTGACGTACCGTATGAGATCATTGTGGTGGACGATGCTTCCAGTGACGCTACCGCCTCGATTGCCCGGCAGCAAGGCGCGCAGGTGGTTCGAGTGGAGCACCGTCAGATTTCTGCCACTCGCAATGCGGGCGCGCGGCAGGCTCACGGTGACATTTTGTTTTTTGTAGATGCAGACACGTTGGTGAATACCCCAGCCATTCAATCGGCTTTGCGCAGCGTTGGCGCTGGCGCGGTTGGTGGCGGTTGTGCGCCGCGATTCGAGGGATGGCTGCCGCTTTGGTTGAGACTGGCACTGCTGATTGGAGAACGTTTGTGCCGCTGGTTGCGCTTTTTTCCGAGCGGAGCGTGCCTGTTTTGCACTCGCAGTGCCTTTCAGGCGGCGGGCGGTTTTAATGAGAATTATTACGCGGCGGAAGAGTTGTGGTTTGTCGCTGCTCTCAAGCGTCAGGGTCGGTTTGTCATTATACCCGAGACGGTGGTTACTTCCGGGCGCAAGGTGCGCGCGCATTCCTTCTTGACCTTTGCACGATTGTCCATGCGTTTGATTCTTCGCGGTTCCAGCGGTCTTCGCAACCGTCGAGGATTGGATTATTGGTATGCTCCTGCGAGAGAGAAAACGAAATAATTATGACCATGTGGTCTAACAAATCGCTGCAGGCAACGCGGGATGGCGCTCTCAGTTCCGCTATCGCGGAGGACGTCAGCCGCCCCGCGTGCCTGAGCTCTGGACGTTAGACAACCCTTATGCGCATAGCGATATACAATTTTGCTCTGCTTATGGCGGCTACCGTGATGACTGGGTGCCTTAGCGAGATCCATTACACGAGTGCGCCGGGTGCTTCGGGTCGCGTTTTGGATTCTGTTGATCACAGCCCTGTTCCAGACGCGATCGTTACGTTGATTCCTGAGGAGGTCGGTCCATATTCGGACAAAAATGTGCCAATGAAGGTGCGGACGTCACGCCGTGGAGTTTTCCAGATTCCACAACAGAGGGACTGGCTTGTTTACGACGAAAGAAGTCCTGCACGACAAGCTGGACGGTGTGCTCCGGCTTTGCTCCGGGTTCAGCACCGCGGCTATGAGCTTTTCGAGACGAATATCGCTATTGGCGACTTCAAGGCGAATACCATCATTGATGACTTCAAGGCTGGGGATATTTACCTTAAGAAAGTTCCGAAATAAGGCTGCCTAACAAATCGCTGCAGGCTACAGCCGCTGCCCCTGCCAGTTGTGATTGATTTATGAAATTTGATTGTCATTATTCCATTCATCGTCCCGCTCGGCGGCTGTGCCTGAGCTCTGGACGTTAGCCGACTATGCGCATCGCCGTTCCATTGAGCAAGCGATCAGGCAGATTGGTTGTCGGCTTGAGTGCGTTTTTGTTGCTGTGTTATTTGGCGCTGCCATTTCTCCAGTTTTCAGTCAACTGGACTAGACGCTTTGTGACTGGCCAGCATCCTTTCGGTGGACATTCCATTCACCCGGCTTCGCATGAGCCTTTACCTTCCGTAATCGTGGAGTCTGGACGGACAGTATGTTGTCGTATGGATTTTTGTGATTTCCGTTTTCCGTTACCAAAGGGAGCAGGCGTGGTGTCGGTTGAGCCAGTCAGCGGAGGGTTTGACACAATTAAGGGAGCCATCTATGTCACCAATGCCAACGGTGGCCCAGTGGATTTGGGTGCCTATTCCAGACGGATTTGGGAGGCTGGGTTTCGCGTTAATCGGAGTCCAGATATTGATATGTTTGGTGCGGGTGCGCCAGACGGTGGAGGTGTAGAGGTTTGGAATTCCGAACACTCCACAAAGATTGGCTTTTCATTTTTTGGAGATTATTAGATGTTTGACCAGAGGCCTAACAAATCGCTGCAGGCAACGCGGGATGGCGTCTCCAGTTCCGCTTCGCGAGCGTATAGCCCCGTGGGGCCACGCACCTTTACGGGGTTCACGTCATTCGGTCCCGCGTGCCTGAGCTCAGGACGTTAGGCGGCAAAAAGCATGAGCTGTTTTTGGTCATACTCACAGTTTCCAGAGCTGTCACAGTATAACAAGCGGCAGCAGAAAGTTATTTGGCTGAATTATGCTCAATGGAAGTGGAGTAAGCGATATGAGCGTCGGTCTTGGATGCGGTTTCTCCCGATTTACATTATTTTTTCGTTTGTGACCGGCATTGTATTGGGAGCGGTTTATCTACCAAATCCACAATGGGGCGGATTGATAGGCGGTTTAGCTGGCATATTCATATTGATGCCATTTGCTATTTACTTTGGCATCAACACTCGGCGACCACTTTTAAGGCTTTACTTAAAAAGTAGAGAATTCAGTTTGTTTCCAGTTAACAAACAAGTGAGATTTCTTCTCGACCCATTCATTTCACATAAAGTCACAACTGGCTTGATGACTTATGACCCGAAGCGTGACGCGCATATTCTTGTCGTGGCGGAGCGAAGTGACGGCGGCACATATTGTTTGCAACGTTTGCAGCAGCGGCTTTACAATGTTGTGGATTTTGTGGTTGACGGATTTCTTGCCAAAGAGCATCCAGAGTCGAGAGGCAAGAGTGTCGTCATCCGATTGGATTGTTACAACACGCCACGAGAGGAATGCGAGCGATTTTTCTTTCAGTTTGCCGAGCACATTTATGCATGCAAAGAGATTCAGACGACCATCGCAAAGGGAGGACACATCAAAGACATTCATTTTGAGTTTACTTGGCATTCAATCACGAATGCCGCCTAACAATGGCGCTGCAGCCAACCGCCGCTACGCCGGCAAGTTGGACGATTTTATGAAATTCGATTGTCAGAATTGCATTTGGGAGTCACGCTCAGCGGCGGTGGCTGAGCTTGGACGTTAGGCCACATTTGACCCACAACATAACAACCATAAAACCATGAAAATAAAATCACTCATAATCCTAATCGTTATGCCACTACTTATCTGTGGCTGCGTTTCCACCACTTACACAAAAACAGTCCAAGTCACAAAGGATGCAAGTGGAAATATAGTATCAAGAACTGAGACGGAGAGTGTTATCCAACCAAATCAGCAAGGCTATCCCGTCAAATTTGAATATCTAAATGGAGTCAAACCCTGATAAAAAATCAATTAAAAATAGAATAAGATTGACTTTTTAATAGAGTGTTGTTATTACGCAAAATGATAGATGGGTTTTTACTGGTAATAAATCCATCGGTGTATAGGCATATTCCGTTTGGGTTTCCCCATCTATGTATTCATTACACTAAAATTCGACCGTGTGGTCTAACAAATCGCTCCAGACAACGCCGAGTCTGTCATTCGTTTTCGATTGGTTTTGGGTCGATTTGGTTCTTTGACCGTGTTTCACGGTCATTTGGCGGTGTCTGAGCTTGGGATGTTAGTCCACTCGACGCACATGAATGCCATTGGAGTCATCGCACCCTACAAGTATGAAGGCATGTGGGTTTTCGACGACCCAGCTGTCGGACTTTCCCGAGAGCCGTTTGTTTCTGGTATCGACACGATGATCGACCGGCTTGTGGCTTCGATTCCCAAGGCGGAGCAGGGCTTTCGGCTGGTGTTTTCCGCTACGCCGTTTCCGGGACACACCGTCAAATTAGAATGGCGACGCGAGGAGGCGGGTGGGAATTGGTATTTCTGCCCTCAGTTTGGCATTGAGGGTTGGTTGTGTCCTGCGTTGTTCAAGTATTTCGACAAAACCCCACGGGTGTTGTATGGTCGGGCAGAGGCCAAGTCATGACGAATACGTGGTCTAACAAATCGCTGGCAATCCCGACACATGCCATCAAGGCTGCACCCTTCCGCCGACGGTCAGAAGCTTCCACCGTCGCCAAAGCCATGCTGGACAGGATGGCGGGACAGGTCGGTTACCGCGTCCGCGGATTGTTTTTCCCGGCGTTGTTCCTGTTGGCGAATTCGTTATATGGCTACACCCTGGTGTCGTCGAATGCGCTCGTGTTCGTGAACGTGGATCACGCTGCCGTGGGGACGTATTCGACCCTGGCGTACGGTGGCATAGGCGACAAGTGCGGATTGGGAACGTCCTCGGCTTCCATTCCGTACTCGGGCGGCGGCGGAGGCGTAGTGGTTGTTTTATCGGGGAGCAGTGGCATACAGGCGCTGCCGTTTGTGGCGTCGCCGAACAAGATCTCATCGAGCGCCACCTTTTTCGCCAACACGAACGTGCAGCGGACGCTCACGCCCTGCACGGATGAGTGGAACATCAACGGCGGGGCGCTGGCGTTTACTCATTACACCCCGGCCTGGAACATGCCCGATCTGAGCACCGCCACGTTGACCGACCAACGCCGGTTCTTTCTCCCGGCGACGTGGCTCGTGTTCACCATCAACAACACGAACAGCACTGCGGAGGATTTTTACTTCGGCCTCCGCGCATCCGGAACGCAGCAAAGTTATTTGTCCGGCGCGTACCAGGGGTTCAGCGTTGGCGAGGCGGCGCTGGCGGTGCAAACGGGGAGCTGCGATTTGTTGAGCGGGTCCAGCCTGACCGCGGCCTTGAACGGCATGACGACCGGTTTTGCCTTTCACCTGAATGTTCCGGCGGGGCAGACGAAAACGCTGACGGTGGTGGTGGCCTTTTACCGGAGCACAGCGCTGGATACGCGGGTATCGGGCAAATATTACTACACGTCTCTTTTCGGATCGAGGGACAGCGTGATTGACGCGGCGTTTTCCGGGTTTCCCGACGCGCGGATGCGCTGTTCGCAACTCAAAACGGCGATGGCCAGCGCCGGGTTGAATCCGTACCGCCAGTTTCTGGCAGCGCACGCGTTGCACAGTTACATGGCCTGCACGGTCTGTTTGTTCGACTCAAACAACCGGATTTACTGGCGGGAAATGGAAGGTGAATACAACTACATCAACACGTTCGACCTCACGGTGGACCACGCCTTTTACGATTGTGACATGCACCCGTGGGCGTTGCGCAACGTGCTGGATACCTACTCTGGCACCACCAACGACGTGGGATACTCCTTCAACCACTCGCTATACGACGCCGGCACGGGCGCGGTCGTTTCGACCAATGGGTTCTCATTCCATCATGACATGGGTGCCGGCGGGACCTCGCTCGCACCCGGGACTGATTCAACGCCTTACGAGAGCATGTATTCGTATATGGGCCAGGAAGAGTTGCAGAACTGGATTCTGTGCGCCGGACTTTACTGGAGCCGCAGCGGCAACGACGCCTGGCTGACGAACAATGCGGCGCTGCTGCAAACCTGCCTCAATTCAATGTTGTTGCGAGACGATACCAACGCGGCCACCCGCGACGGCGTCACAACTTTTATCAACAAACGCAGCGGTTCAGTTCCGGAAATCAGCACTTATGACGCCCTCGACCCCTCACTGCGATCGCCGCGATTGAACGGGATGACCACGGTGAAAAGCTGGGCGGCGTATGTGGCAATGCAGGCGATGTTCAACCGGATTGGCGATACGGCGGACGCCGCGACCTGCCAAAACGCGGCGATGGCTTGCGCGCGTTCCATCACGAATGCGTGGAACACCTATCGCGGGTCGCTGGGTTACATCCCGGCGTTCCTTGACGGCAGCAATCCCTCGGCGATCATCCCCATGGTGGAAGGCCTCGCCGTTCCGGCACAGATGGGGCTGACCGATGCGGTGGACCGGATCGGGGGGCCGTACGCGACGATGTTGCAGGCCTTGTCGAACCACATGAGCGCGGTGCTGGTTTCCGGCCGATGTCTGGACGCAACAAGCGGTGGCTGGAAACTCTCGAGCGCAAACGTCAATACCTGGCAGAGCAAAGTGTATCTTTGCCAGTATGTGACGGAGAATGTGCTGGGCATCAGCAACAGCAACGTGAACGGGACCGTGGACCAGATCCACGCCACGTTCCAAATGGTCGAGGCGCCTTACCAGGGGTGGTCGGACCAATTGTGGAGCACCGGCAGCGGCAGCCCGCTCGGCAGCCAGCATTATCCGCGAGGTGTTACCAGTGCGTTGTGGTGGTTGAATGCTGCCAACAATCCCATCTACCTGCCGCCAGCCACCAGCACCAACATCGAGGTGGCCGTGGCCGGCCCGATTTTGACGGTAACCTGGCCGACGAATTATGTCGGCTGGATCCTGCAGACGAACTTCGTGGGTTTGGGCAATGCTGCGGCGTGGGGCGATGTGCCGGGTTCGGAGACAAACAGCCAGATGAGCTGGCCCATCAACGATCCACTGGTCCCGCAGGGATATTTCCGGTTGAGGCACCCTTGAACGGCACGAACCCCTCAAAACAGAGTCAGAGATATCTCGACCCATTTTTGAACGCGGCGGTTGCCGCCGGAGCGCGCCTCCGGCGACTGTGCCTGGTATGTGTTCCAAAGTTATTCAGCCGGCGGCGAGGAGGGTGAAGGTGACGAGTGACAGGTGACATGGTTGGAAAATGATCGAGTTGTGAAATTAGCGAGACCAGATTGCGGCCAGCTCCCTGCCTCGCTCTTGCCGGGCTGGGCCGGGGCAGGTAACTTAGGATTGTTAGACGGCTCTAACACCGCATGGATTCCGACATACCAACCAACGACGATCTTAAAAAGCTTCGAGGTGAGGTCGTCGCGCGCCCGGTGCCCGTCCTCCTTTTGGTCCTGCTGATTTTCATCAGCCGACCGTGCATGGCTTCCACGGCGCGCTGGCCGTTTCCCCAGCAGATGACCTACAGCTTTGGGATCAAGCCAGCGAGCCAATCCCAGGCCACGATGAACAGCGATTGCCAGAGCATTTACCAGGCGTTCCTCAGGTACAACGTGACAAATTCAGGATGCCCGCCCGGCGGGTACCGCGTGCATTGCGGCCCCGGCACGCTCAACTATCAGACCCGATCCGAAGGAATTGCGTGGGGCATGCTGATCACCGTTTACATGGACAATGCCACCAACAACACAAAACCGCTTTTCGATGGATTTGACACGTACCGGAAGGCCTACACGAACGCAAACGGTTTCATGTACTGGCTGGTGAACGCCGACGGCACTCTTGCGAGCACGGGACCCGCGATTGAAGCGGATCAGAACATGGCGTTGGCCCTGTTGCTGGCGCATTACCAGTGGGGAAGCGATTCCGGGACGGATTACCGGGGTGAAGCCCTGAACCTGATCAGCAATTTGATGGACTACTGCGTGGTGAAGCCCCAGTACGCGATGAAGCCGGGGGATACCTGGGGCGGCCTGGATTTGCTTCACCCTTGCGCCTGGGACATTGGATACTACGGGCCTTTTGCCGAGTTCACCGGCGATGCCCGATGGACGTCCGTCCTGAACACTCACCTGAACCTCATCGGCATATTCTACACCAACTACAATACCGGGCTGATGCCGCACTGGTGCAAATTCGACGGGTCGCCGACCGGCAATCCGGATCCGTACTTTGCCGATTACACGTATGAGTACGACGCCTGCCAGGCGCCGCTGAAATATTGTCTGTACTATCTGTGGAATGGCACCAACGGCTCCGTGCTGCCGTATGGGCAGTGCAAACGTCTTGCGGGCTGGATCAACACCAGGACCGGAGGGAACCCGAACAGTATTCTCGACAATTACAATCTGGACGGAACGCCGGGTCCCAGCGCGCAGTGGAACTCAACCTGTTTCGTCGCCACTTTCGGCGTGGCCGCAATGAGCGACCCGGCTTATCAGGCGTGGCTCAACACGATCTACAACAACCTGCGACTCCGCAATCCCTCCGCGACTGATTACTACAACACCTTGATCCAAATGGTTTCCATGCTGGTCATCACCGGCAATTTCCCGGATCTGATGGCCCTGTCGCTGCAGTCTGACAGCGATGGTGACGGGCTTCCCGACAACTGGGAGGTACTGCACTTCGGATCCATCACAAACTCGGCTGGACTCGCGTCCGATGACTATGACCATGACGGCTTCAACGACCGGAGCGAGTACGTGGCCGGAACTGACCCTGCGGATGGGCAGAGTTATCTGAAGTTGACCGCTACCCGCGCCGGCGAAAATATCATTTTTTCATGCCCGACAGTGGAGGCTTCGGGGACAGGCTGCTTCGGTAAACGCCGGTATTACGATCTAGTCACCACGACGAACCTGATCAGTGGTTCCTGGCAACCGGTGCCGGGTGCAACCAACGTTCTCGGCACGACCGGAACTTTCAGCTATACCAACGCCTCACCGGTAAACACAGCTTTTTACATGGTCAAGGTAAGGCTGCAATGACGATTTGCCGGCAACAAAAATTGAATGACCCGGCAAATGGGCGGCCTATCCCGTCGCTGACCTTTGCGCTTGCCGGGCGACGCTGAGGCAGGCAGCTTTGGATCGTTAGGCGTCGCCGAGATTTTTTATGCGCATACCACATTTCATTGCCACAGCAGCTTTGCTGGCAGTATTTATCATCGGTTGCTCCAAGAATCCCAGCGAGCAGTCACATCATGCGAAGTTGCCACCAAACACGACGGATTTAGGAGCGGTTGAGTTGACGCCGCAGACACCGAAGCAGTTCAGTCTTGGTGCCGGCAAGAGTTGCATTCTCATTGGCAGACAGCTTCCCGATGGCGTTGGTGTCAAGGTGTTGGTTTTGGTGACGAATGCGGACGGCACCGTGGAGCGTTCGCAAGGTGAGATGGAGACATCACCGGGCCGGCAGTGCGTCATGGTGACGGGCGGTGTGTCGGTTGGGTTCACTCCGACATTGAAGGCACAATGACGATGCCTAACCCCGCGCCGGCCTTTGCCAGACGAAGGGGCTACGGCCCAGCAGGCTGGAGCCAACTCCGAATACAACATCGCGAGCAGGCTCCGATGAACCGCGAGCAGCGAGCGACTCACAGACAAAGAAGTGGAAACTCTAAATGTGTATTATGAAAAAGACGTTGATAATACTTTTCTTGACTCTCATCCCGCTCGGGATCTGCCGGGCGCAATTCCTCGATTCATTCGACGGCAAAAAGATTGAGGGCTGGTTCTTTTTCACAGGTGACGGCTTCGCCACCATGAATTTTACCCAGGAGGACGGTTTCGCGCGGCTTTCGGTGGATGGGACAAAAGACAGGTACAATGTCTGGTGGGCCATCATCAAACGGGATGTGTCGTCCTTTCTGGATGTCAAAAAATTGCAGGATCCGGCTTACGCCCTTCGCGTCGAGGCGAAGGTGCGCGTCAGCCACGCGCCGCGCCGGGTCAATTTCACGGCGAACACCCAACGGACTACCAATTACCACGCATATTTGATGGAATATGACATTCCGGACACAAACGACTGGCACGTCATCAGCATGACGTTCACGAATTTTGATGCCGTTCCGGGTGACAAGGTTTACGTGCAGCTTGGGCTGACTGATTGCGGACCTGACAAATAGTATGTGGATTTGGACTATTACCGTGCTGACGTTGTCAAGGTTGCCCTTGCCGGTCCGGATAAAGGAGAACCCCTGCCCTATCATCCGCCGATTCCCAACCCGGACACTTTCTCGAACCGGCTTGCGGTTACTCATGACAGTGTCATCAATTCCGATTTTCCCGATGTCAACTTTAACGACTGGCGGGTGGAGGACGAAAACGGGACGGCGCATATCCTGACCGTTGATTCAGTCCAATGGCCTGTTTTGAGGTGGGATTTCGGGAAATACAAAGGCTTAAAAGCCGACGGGGCGGGATTGCTGGAATTAACGACTTACTCTGTCCTCAAAGGCGGCAAATACATCGAACATTGGGGCCAGGATTTCGGCGAAGAGTTCGGCAAGATCAGGGTGATTGAAATTCTGGGGGGAGACCCCGAATGGAACCAGGCCAAGGTGACCTACAACAGCCCGATGCAGGGACATGCCATGTCGGAGGTCATTAACAGCCAGATGATTTATGACCTGGACGTAGCCGATAAACCCGGGAGCAAAAATTACATCACCATTTCAAGACCTGTCATGCAGCGTCTGCTGGAGGGGAAAACAAAAGGTTTAGTGATTCGCCCATTGGGCGCTTTAGTGACTTCTTTTTACACCTCGGAAGACAAAAACAATGGTCCGAAGGTGCATTTCAATACCACGCAAGACAAGAAGAGGGAGCGCTGATTGAGATACCCTCTGCCTATGCAAGTCGGAGAAATTTGGGCCGTGATATCTATTGGTAGTCCGCTGGTTGGATTGAGCCTTGGTTCGCGTGGTATCCTTCCAGGCACGAAAAAGAGCACGAGCAAGACACACCTATGATGGCTAATCCACAATCCGGATTCCCAGCCTGCCCCGCCGGTGGCCTTCATCCTTCTCCGGGTTCCACCAGCACCGGCCTTTGCCCTCAATCGCCTTTGCCGCCCGGCTCTCGATTTCCTTCAACTGGTCCTTTCCCAGCGGACGGAATTCCTCGAACGCCCGAAACGCAGCATCCTGTTCATTGGGAAAACTCAGCCCCAGCAGCGCTACGTCCGGATCAAGTGTCAGCGTGTAATGCAAACAGTCGGCCACGCTCAGGTGCGGGAGTTGCGCCCCGCCTGCGGATTCATTGCCGCCGGAACTGAACTTGCCGCGCGGTCGTTCCTGCAACGGCTGGTTGTATCCCGTCGTGTCGCCCAGCAATTTGCCGGCCCCGAACGTTTTGAAGCATACCGTCCCCACCCCTTTCCGGTGCGCGAGCGGTAGTATCTCATCCACGTATCGCCGATCCACAAACGGTCCCACTGGAAACATCACCACGTCGCATAAATCGGTGTTGAGTGCCGCGCGCAGCACATCGGGATGATGACTGGAAATGCCGCGGAACCGCACCTTGCCGGCGGACCGGCATCGGGCCAGCTCGTCCATCCCCGTGGCGGCAATCCGCCCCCATTGCGGCAATTCGGACACCTCGTGGAAGACAAACAAATCCACCGAATCAAGCCCGAGCGCCTTGAGACTCGCGTCCACCTGCGGCCCGACCGGCTGGTCCAGGTGATCAATCTTGTCTATGACGAACATCCCCTCACGCCGGCCTTTGAGCGCGGCGCCGACAATCTGTTCGCTGTAGCCGTTTTCGTACATCGGCGCGGTGTCAATCAGGTTCAATCCGTAATCCATGGCCCGATGCAGCGTGGCCACGCATTTTTCCAGCAGCACCGAGCGGTCCGCCAAATCACCGATGCCCAGCACGGACGCTTCAAACCCCGTCTTGCCCAAAAGTCGTCGTTTCATGGCTGTCATTTCCCTCGGGGCTATTTACCTCATATTCCGGGTTCGCACAAGCGCGTAGCCCCGCAGGCTTGGCGACGGTGGACCCTTTTTCCATCTCTTAGCTCTTATCTCTTAAAAACATACGCGATTTGGCCCCTGTGAATATCATTGTGAATAACTAAGGATTGCTTTCTCGCTTTGATTGGCTAGAATAAGACTTCCTGTTCCCATGACAGCAGTAGTTGCATCAAAACTGCGGATTTTGGTCGTAGATGACGAACCGTCTGTCGGCAATACCATCAAGACGTTG